>Ga0302267_10002433_pt1 | contig 22566 bp, 17 predicted proteins | sample III_Bog_E1_3_FD_194555 | JGI IMG/M metagenome (GOLD analysis project Ga0302267, IMG submission 194555) | Peat permafrost microbial communities from Stordalen Mire near Abisko, Sweden - III_Bog_E1_3 | ecosystem: Environmental > Terrestrial > Soil > Wetlands > Peat | place: Sweden: Abisko...
GCCTCGGTGATGAGGTGAACCTGCTGCGGCGAGCGGTCGCCCATCCTGGCGAGGTCGTAGCCGGAGAGGATGTTGAGAATTTCGAGGAGCACGATGCCGCCGGCGGAGGGTGGCGGCGCGGTGACGATCTGGCAGCCGCGATAGCTTCCTGTGAGCGGCGCGCGGTCCTTGACCTGATAGGCCGCGAGGTCGGCGGTGGTGATGAGGCCGCCGCCCTTCTGGATGGAGGCGGCAAGTTCGGCGGCCATCGGGCCTTTGTAGAAGCTCGCGGGGTCGGCGGCGATGCGGGTGAGGGTGAGAGTGAGCTGGGGTTGAGTGAAGCGGTCGCCGGGTTTCAGAAAATCGCCGTCGCGCTGGAAGATTCGGCGCGATTCGGGAAACTGCGCGAGGTTCTTTGCGGCGGCAAGGTTGCGCGCTTCTTCCTCCGACAAAATGTAGCCCTGGCTGGCGAGGCGGATCGCCGGGGCCATCACCCGCGCCAGCGTGAGCCTGCCATAGGTCTTCTCCGCATAGATAAGCCCCGCGACCGTGCCGGGAACGCCAATGGCCTTGTAGCCGGTAATGGAAAGGCCAGCGACGACGTTGCCCTGCGCGTCGAGATACATTCCGGCGCTGGAGGCGGCAGGGGCGCGCTCGCGGTAGTCGAGGAAGTGGGCCTCGCCCGTCTTCATGCGGACGAGCATGAATCCGCCGCCGCCGAGGTTCCCGGCCTGTGGGAAGACAACGGCGAGGGCGAATCCGACAGCCACTGCCGCGTCCACCGCATTGCCGCCGGATTTGAGGACTTCGACGCCGGCGTCCGATGCGTCGTGGTGGATGCTGACCACCATGGCGTGCCGGGCCAGCGTAGGCGGTGGGCTGACGAGGACGTAGGGGTTGGGTGGGGCTGCCGTCTGCGCCGAGATAGATAAGCCCGAGAACGCCAGTGCGACGCAACATGCGGAGATGCGGAGACCAGGACGCATTGAGGCAACTCCAGAGAACGCGATGGAACACTGCTGACAGGATAGCTTGATCGCCATTTACTGAGGGAGCAAGCTAAATGGACCGCTGACCGGGTTGCCTCTATATGGATAGTCTTAGAATGATTTGATGGCTACGCGTGTATGTTCGTATTCGAAGATCAACCTGGGATTGGCGATTGGGCCGGTGCGGCCAGATGGCTTTCATGAGCTGGCGACTCTCTATCAGACGCTGGCGCTGCACGATCTGGTGACGGTCGAGGCTAAACCAAGCACTGGCGAGTCCAGAATCACGCTGACCACGAACCACCCGCAGGTGCCGACCGACGCGCGCAATACGGCGTGGAAGATGGTGGAGCTGGCGCTGAAGCGGGCGAATGTTGCGGCCGAGGTTACGATCCACATCGAGAAGAGCCTTCCGGTGCAGGGCGGGCTGGGCGCGGGTTCGGCGAATGCGGCGGCGGCGCTGAACGGCCTGGAGCATGAGCTGAGGCTTTCGCTATCCGGGACAGACCGGATGGAGCTGGCCGCGGAGGTTGGCTCGGATGTGCCGCTGTTCCTGCTGGGCGGCGCGGTGATGGGAACGGGGCGCGGCGAGTGCGTCGAGGCGATGCCGGACCTGCCGGCGACCTGGTGCGTCATCGCTGTGCCGGAGGTGGGAGTCTCGACGCCTCAGGCATTTCGCGACTGGGACGAGAGGCAAACAAAGGGGATAGCGATTGACGAGAGCGCTACGTTGACTTCCCCTGCGCAACCCGATAGGCTAGAGGAGTTGAGTCACGTTTACGCAACTGTTCTTCGGGATTGCCCTTCGGATTTTGGGTTTATTCCTGAGCCAGAGCAAACGCCTGACACATCCGGTATCGTTCATGGCCGAAGCCTTGAGACACAACAAGGTGGTTTGGAGGAGGAATCTTCCGAACACGGCAGCACATGGAACGGTCTGGCCGAGAACACCCTTCTCGCGCTTGTCCGCACCGGGATCGAAAACGACTTTGAATCGGTCGTCTTTCCTCAGTATCCCCTCCTGCGTGAAATCAAGCGTTTATTGATGGGAACTCCGGCTGGCGTGTCTTCGGGCACACCGGGCGATTCGAGCGGTACTGCGTTTTACGCGGGCCTCTCGGGTTCAGGCTCCGCTCTGTTTGGACTTTACCGGTCCGAGGCAGACGCAAGGGCGGCTCAACAACGCGTTCAGGCTACCGGCTGCAAGGCGCTCCTAACGGAGACCTTGCCCCGACAAGAGTACTGGCGCAGAATGTTCGCAGAGTGATGATTGCCGGCAGGGAACACCGGCAACCGTACTGGGCGATCGACTAATGGTAGGTCAAGTGCCTTTGACGCACTCAGTCCAGGTTCGAATCCTGGTCGCCCAGCCAAACCAGCCGACGCACAGAACGAGGAGAGCGAACAAATGGTCCGCGCGGGTCAACAGCAAGCGCGGACGATCGGCTGACTTCGGTCAGACGAGCAACTTAGGGTTCTTTGGCGGCAGCAATGTGCCGCGGAAGTTGGACGGTTTTTGAGGTTTGCAGAGCGTACCGAACTGGGTGCGAATGTAGAGGTTCAGAAGCAGAAGTTTGAAGGGCCGAGTCTGATATTTCGCAGGGCGAAGTAGCGACGCAGAAAAAATGGCGCCGTAAGACGTAAAGCAGCAGGAGCTACCAAGGTCAACCAGCCTGGAGGGTTTCGACGTGAACAACCAATACACGACTGCGGTTCTTTCCCCTATTTCAGGGCAGGCTGAGGAGACAACAACAACCTCCCAGCCTGCACCAAAGCCATCCCCGGAACTATCAAAACCGGATGGGTCGAAGATGGAAGCTCAAAAGTCCGATGCGGCAAAGGCCGCTGCAGATGGAGCAAAGACAGCTACGGAGCGGAAGCGCTCTCCCCGGCTGAATGAAGACAAGCGCTTCAAGATTTTCTGCGGATCGGCCAATCGCCCTCTGAGCGAGGAGATCTGCAAGTTTGTCGGCGTGCCGCTTGGCGAGTCCAAGTTGCAGCGCTTCGCCGACGGCGAGGTTTACTTTCAGTTGCTGGAGAATGTTCGCGGCGTGGATGTGTTTCTGGTTCAGCCCACATGCAACCCCGTGGATGAGCACCTGGTGGAACTGCTGATCATGATGGACGCGCTGAAGCGCGCCTCTGCCGGCAGGATTACGGTTGTGATGCCGTACTACGGCTACGCACGGCAGGACCGCAAGGACCGGCCGAGGGTAGCGATTACGGCCAAGCTGGTGGCGGACCTGCTGAGCACGGCCGGCGCAAACCGCGCCCTGCTGGTCGATCTGCACGCGGCGCAGATTCAGGGCTTCTTCAATATCCCGGTGGACCACCTCTTCGCCAGCCCGGTGCTGGTGAGCTACTTCCGGGAGCTTGGGCTGCCCAATTTGACGGTGATATCGCCGGACGCGGGAGGCGTGGAGCGTGCGCGCTTCTTCGCCAAGAAGCTGGAGGTTCCGTTGGCCATCGTCGATAAGCGGCGGACCGACATGAATGTGACCGAAGTGATGCATGTGATCGGCGATGTACGCGACCGCACTTGCCTCATCCTCGACGACATCATCGACACCGCCGGAACGCTGGTGGGAACGGTGGATGTGCTGCTGGCCCAGGGCGCGAAGAAGGTTTATGCGTGCGCTTCGCATCCGGTGCTTTCGGGCCCGGCGGTGGAACGCATTGCAAATTCACGGCTGGAGCAGCTGGTCGTGACCAATACCATTCCGCTGCGCGAAGACGCGCTGCGGGTGCCGAAGATCAAGGTGCTATCGATCGCCGGGCTGCTTGGCCGCGCCATCGAGAGCATCCACATGGAGACCAGCGTCAGTACGCTGTTCAATTAAGGCGGTTGTTAGTTGCTGGTTGTTAGTTGTTGGTTGAAAGACGAAAGTGCAGTTTAGATTTAGCGGCAAAGCCGCAAAGGGAGCGTAGTAAGACGGGGTTTGAGGCTGTTGCTGTCAACTAACAACCAGCAACCAGCAACTAACAACCTTCTTCTCTCCGTGCCCGAAAGGAAAAGATCATGGCAGCAACCACTATTTCAGCCGTCGTCGCCACGCCCCGCGAGGGCAAGTTCAACAAGAACGCAGCCCGCCGCGTGCGCGTCGAAGGCAAGATTCCCGCCGTTGTCTACGGGGCCGGGCAGGCTGCCGTCGCAGTCACTGTGGACCCGCGCATCATCATCAAGATTCTGCACTCCGACACCGGCCACAACACCATCTTCGACCTGGACGTAACCGGGGCCCCCGTGGCCAAGGCGATGATCGTTGACTGGCAGAATGAGCCGATCAAAGGCGCGCTGCTGCATATCGACCTCAAGCGCATCGCGATGGACAAGGCAATACGCGTCTCGGTGCCCGTTCAGTTGATCGGAGTGCCGGTCGGCGTCAAGACCCAGGGAGGCATTCTGGAGCATGTGCTGCGCGAGGTTGAGATCGAGTGCCTCCCCGCAGACATCCCAAGCCATCTGGACGCCGATGTCTCCGGGCTGGAGATCAACCAGGCCGTCCACATCTCCGATCTGCCGCACTCGGGCTCGATCAAGTTCCTCGACGACGAGGGCTTGACCGTTGCGCACGTCTCCCTGGTCAAGGAAGAGGTGGTTGCGGTGGAAGAGGTGGTCGCCGAGCCGACCGAACCGGAGGTTGTCAAGAAGGGCAAGGGCGAGACGGAAGCCGCGCCGGATGCCAAGGCGGACGTCAAGGCCGAAGCCAAGCCAGATGCCAAGGCGGACGCCAAGAAGAAGTAGGAATAGACAGTTGGTCGTGGTTAGTTGGTAGTGGTTTGTTGAAGGCAGAGGAACGCACGGCGTGAAACTGATTATTGGTCTCGGCAACCCCGGTATCGAGTATCAGTTCACGCCGCACAATGCCGGCTTTCTCGCTCTGGACCGCATCGCCGAATACTGCGGTGTGCCCCTCGCGAATCGCCGGAGCAGGGCGCTTACGGCAAAGGCTCGGTTTGCAGGGCAAGAGGTCCTGCTGGCCAAGCCGGAGACGTTCATGAACCTGAGCGGGCTCTCGGTGGCCGCCCTGGTTCAGGAGTTGGAAATCACGGTTCCGTCGCAAGATGTGATTGTGATCTATGACGAGCTGGACCTTCCGCTGGGCACGCTTCGCATTCGCGAGCGCGGCTCGGAGAACGGGCACAACGGAGCGATCTCGGTCTCCGGCGCGCTTGGCACGCAGGAGTGGTTGCGGATTCGGATTGGGGTGGGGAAACCTCCCCTGGCGGATGGCACGGAGGTGAAGGCAGGCGGCACGGAGTACCTGCTCTCGCCAATGCGCAAGGCAGAGCTTGCCGTGTTGGATGAAGTACTCGACCGCGTCAGAAGCGCAGTCGAGGCGATCCTCACCCAAGGGGTAAGCGCCGCGATGAATGAGTTCAACCGCCCACCGGGCGGGGAGTAGCCGGAAGGGCACGGTTTCAGCCGTGGCAAAAGAAACTGAGGAAGAAGGAACGGCTTTACAGGCTTACGGTAGTCAAACATTCCAGACCGGGTTGGCAGAGCACAAGCCCGCACGGTGCGAAGCAGAACTTCGCAGAAAGAAGTAACCGAATGAACCGCACCTACGAAATCATGTTTATCGTTCGTCCCGACGTTGAGGAAGCCGACATCGATAAACTCATCGACAGCTTCAAGAAGAACGTCGCCAGCGGAGGCGGAGAGATCCTATCCAAGCCTGATGAGGAGAAGATGGGCCGCCGCCGGCTTGCCTACACGGTCCGCAAGTTCAACGATGGATTCTATGTTCTTTTGAAGATTGCCGCTCCCGGCAGCCTGATCGGCGAGCTCGAACGCCGCCTGCGCGTCTCCGAGCCGGTGATCAAGTTCATCACGGTACGCATGGACGAGGAAGAGAAGCGTCTGGCGAAGGTGAAGGCCCTGCGCGATTCTAAGGTGAAGCGCAGCGCACAGCCCATCGCACCTCCGCCCGCGCCGGTTGCCGTCGCAGCAGCCGCAGAGCCCGAGGCAGCCGCAGTCGTTGCAGAGCCGGAAGCGCCTGTGGCAACAGACGTAGAGCCCGCCGCCGCAACGGTCTAATATCTGCGCTGCGGCATCTGCCGTCGCGTGCCGCACGACTCAACCGCCGCACCTGCTTCCACACCCGTCCTGCCCCGCGGGTATTCACAGACTCCATGGCGAGCCTGGATCTGGCCGGCACAACTCGAAAGAGATGAGAGGAATCACGAAATGGCTGACGAAACAAGCGTTCCAAGCACACCTCAATCCGCACCGGAAGCAAGACCCTACACGCCGCGTCCCGCATACGCCGGTCCTGGCGGCCCACGCCCACCACGTCCCGCAGGCGGTCCCGGAGGCCCAGGCGGTCCCGGCGGCGGCCCAGGCGGACGCAAATTCTTCCGTCGCAAGAAGGTTTGCAAGTTCTGCACCGAGAAGATCGACGCCATCAGCTACCGCGATGTGCGCCTGTTGCAGGGCTTCGTCGCCGAGCGCGGCAAGATCGTTCCGCGCCGCCTGACCGGCGTCTGCACCCGCCATCAGCGTCGCGTCTCGCTCGCCATCAAGCAGTCGCGCAACATCGCCCTGCTCGCCTTCGCCGCGCGCTTCTAACCTACGCGCCGCCGGTAATGCCGGACGGCGACAGAAAACTCGGAGAAATGCCATGGAAGTCATTCTCAAGGAAGACGTCAACAAGCTCGGCCACCGCGGCGATGTCGTCAAGATCGCCGACGGATACGGCCGCAACTATCTCCTCCCCGGCAAGCTCGCCATCGAGGCGACGGCCAACAACAAGGCTGTCATCGAGCAGATGAAGGGTTCCTCCATCCGCAAGCTGGCCAAGGAAAAGGTCATCGCAGAAGATCTCGCCAAGCAGCTCGAAGCCGTCGAACTGGTCTTCGAGCGCAAGGTGGGCGAGAATGATCACCTCTTCGGCTCGGTCACCTCCGGCGACATCGCGCACCAGCTCGAGGAGAAGGGCTACTCCATCGACCGGCGCAAGATATCGCTGGAAGAGCCGCTGAAGTCGCTGGGCGAGTTCCACGTCCCCATCAAGCTGCACCGCGAGGTCACCAGCCACATCAAGGTCACCATCAAGGGCGAAGAACTGCCGGATGAGACGGTCGCTCCCGCTGCCACCGCTGCTTAGAGAAACACCACAGGCTTAACGCCGAGATACACCGACGGGCACCGATCTACTTGCGTGTAGGTCGGTGCCTGTTTTTGCTTTTACCCGAAGCGTCCAAGAGCCCACGAAGTGGCGAAGTGGTCATTCGTACTTCAGGGTCTCGACCGGGTCGAGCCGGGCGGCGCGGTTGGCCGGAACGGTGCCGAAGATCACGCCAACGATCACGGAAGTGGCCAGCGCGATCGGTGCTGCCAGCCATCCCACGGGGATTTTGTACGGCGTCAGCAGGCCCAGCAAGATCGGGATACCGAGGCCAACGAGGGTGCCGAGAACACCGCCGGCGAGCGACAGGAAGACCGCCTCGGTAAGGAATTGCAGGCGGATCTCGCGGCGGGTCGCGCCCAGCGCCTTGCGGATGCCGATCTCCCGGATGCGCGCCTGCACGTTGGCCAACATGCTGTTCATGATGCCCACGCCGCTGACAATCAGAGTGATCGATGCAGCAAGCGACAGGACCCAGGTCAGGATGTTGGCGACTTTCGCCATATCGTTCAGGACGTCGGTCAGAGTCAGGGCCTGATAGATGCTGTTTGGCCGATGGCGGCGCTTGATCAGGTCGGTGATCTCTATCGCTCCGGGCTTGACCATCGCGGGGTCGGCCATCTTGAAGAAGATCTCTTTCAGATTGTCGGTGCCGGTGAAGTAGCGCGCAACCTCGTAGGGGATGAGGATGGTATGGTCGTTGATCTCGGAGGTGCCGTAGGTGTCGATGCTCTCCTTGAAGACGCCGATGATGGTGAGCGGAATGCCGCGTATCGAGATGTTCTTGTCGACCGCGGCCTGCTCGCTTCCGAAGAGCTTAATTGCAAATGGTTTGTTGAGCACAGCAACCTTGGCATGCGAGCCGGCGTCCTGATCGTCGAAGAACCGCCCGGAGAGAACGACCAGTCCGCGCACCTCCTTATACTGCGGCGAGACGCCCAGCAGCATGGCGTCCTCGGTAACGCCTCCGCCAATGCTGATGCGGTCGTGGTCCTCCAGCATGGGCGAGTAGGCGACGATGCCAGGCACAGTGTCGTGGACTGCCTCCATGTCTTCGCGAGTCATGAAGTCCGGTGTGGTGGTGTTGTCGGGGCCGATGATGCTGCCGCCGCTGTACTGCATCTCGATCTTGTTTGGCCCCAGGCTGGAGATTGTGTCGAGCGCGTATTGCTTGCCCGTCATCCCCACCGTCACCACCAGGATGATGGACGCCGAGCCGATGACCATGCCCAGCATGGTCAGCATGAATCGGGCCTTGCTGGCGCGGAAGCTGTCCACGGCCAGCGAGACAACCTCGCTATACATCATGGTGCTGCGCGCGCTGGCCAGCGTGCTGTCAAATGAATTCGCTTCAAGCTCCGGCTTGGGTACGATTGTGGCTGCCATGGTTCATCCATCGATCCGGGCGCGCCGGAATCTGCTGCTCTGCAAGGCTGATAGACGGCGAAAGTCCGTCCCGGGATTCGTGCCCGATCCAGCCATTAGACACTCTTCAGTATCGCAGGGGTGCGGCGATTCCTGCTAACCCTGATTATCCCCTTGCGATGAGAGAAATGCGCGCCGGAACCCGCAGATTGACCCCTCGATCTTCTCCAGCGGAATCGTCAGCGAGAGGCGAATGTAACCGGAACGGCCAAAGCCCGTGCCTGGGACGGCGAGCACGCCTTGTTCCGCAAGCAGTTTAGTGAACGCAATGTCGTCGGCGATGGGCGTTTTGAGGAAGACGTAGAACGCGCCTTCGGGCCGCATCACCTCGTATCCGATCTCCTCCAGCGCATCGCAGAGAGCGTTCCGTCTGTGCTCGTAAGGCGCCGGGTTGATCGTCTGGTCCATCGACTCCAGCATCACCCTCTGCCAGAGCGCTGGCGCGTTGACAAACCCCAGAGTGCGATTGCTGAAGGCGCAGGCGCGGCGCAGCTCCACTCTATCCTCCAACCGCGGCGAGAGCGCCAGGTAGCCGATGCGTTCGCCCGCCAGTCCCAGCGACTTCGACCATGAGTTGCAGATCGCCGTATTGGCGATGTTCGACGCAACCTCCGGCTGCCGACCTCCGTCGTAGACGAAAGACTTGTACGGCTCGTCGCTGATGACGGTGATGGGCTGGCCGGCGCGCTTCAGCATCTCGTCCAGATCGCGCAGCACGCCCTCCGGGTAGACGCGGCCGGTTGGGTTGTTGGGCGTGTTGAGAAGAATAGCGCGTGTTCGCGGAGTGATCGCCGCACGGACGCGCTCCACATCGGGCAGAAACGCAGCGTCGGTCTCCACCGGAACCATGCGCCCGCCGTGGTTGGCGATATAAAACTGGTACTCGGCAAAGTAGGGCACCAGGACGAGCACCTCATCGCCGGGGTCGAGGATCGACTTCAGGATCACGTTGCACGCGCCTGCGGAGCCGACCGTCATAAAGACGTCCTCGGCCGTAAAGTCCAGGCCGGTCTCTCGCTGCAGCTTGGCGGCTACGGCCTCGCGAACCTCGGAGTAGCCGGGGTTCGGCATGTAGCCGTGCGAGCCGGGACGGTTGCCGGCCACAACCCGCCGCAGCGCTTCCAGCACCGCGGGCGGAGGTTCGAGATCGGGATTGCCCAGCGAAAAATCGAAGACCGCGTCGGCCCCGCGCTCGCGCTTCAGCCGGATCCCCTCCTCGAACATGCGCCGAATCCAGGAGGCATTCTCGAGTTGTCGTGCGATGGTCTTTGCAACGGGCATAATCGTGGGCCTGCTATTCCTTCAGTGGACTGTTGTTCCATCGTAAGACTGCTGGTTCTTCAAGGCCTGCTATTTCTTCAGGAGTTCTTCGCTGGCCAGCAGGTTGATGCCCGCCGCCTGCAAGCGCGCAATCGCCGCGTCCGTATCGGCGAAGCGAAAGATCAGGATTGCCTCATCTCCACGGACATCGGAGAAGGCATACATATACTCGATATTGATTCCACTCCCGTCCAGCGCCTCCAGGACGTCAGCCAGCCCTCCCGGACGGTCGGTCACAAAGATGGCCAGAACGTCCGTCACCTTCACCACGAATCCATGGGATTCCAGAGTTCGTGCTGCCTTCTCCCAGTCCGAGACAATCATGCGCAGAATGCCGTAGTGCTCGGTGTCTGCCAGATACAGGGCGCGGATATCGACGCCCTCCTGCGCCAGCAGGCGCGTAGGAGCGACGATGTGTCCCGGCTTGTTTTCGACGAACAGCGAGATCTGATGGATCTTCATGATGCCCTCCTGTCGATAACGCGTTTTGCCTTTCCCTGGCTTCGCTCGATGGTATACGCCTCCACCAGCGAGACCCGGACCCGGATTCCAAGCACATGATCGAGCGCTCCCTGAAGTCTGTCGTGCAGCCCCTGCAGCGATCCGATCTTGTCGGTGAACATCTGCGGCGTCACCTCGACCTGCACCTCCATCTGGTCCAGTCCCTGCTCGCGGGTGAGCACGATCTGGTAGTGCGGCAGGGTTCCCTCGACCTCGAGCAGCGCGGTCTCCACCTGTGACGGAAATACATTGACGCCGCGAATGATCAGCATATCGTCGCTGCGCCGCCCGATGCGGCCAATCCTCCGCAGCGTGCGCCCGCACTCGCACCTGCCCGGCAGGATGCTGGTGATGTCGCGCGTGCGATAGCGGACCATGGGCATCGCCTGCTTGCTCAGGGTGGTCAGCACCAGCTCTCCCTCGCTGCCGTCCGCGAGCGGCTCGCCTGTCTCGGGATCGACAATCTCCGGGTAGAAGTGGTCCTCGAAGATGTGCAACCCCTGATGACGGCGGCATTCGCAGCCCACGCCCGGCCCAATGATCTCCGAGAGCCCGTAGATGTCGAACGCCTCGATCCGGCTCATCGTTTCAATGTGCCTGCGCATGGGTTCGGTCCACGGCTCTGCGCCGAAGATCCCTGCCCGGATCGGCAGATCTTTCATCTCCACGCCGAGTCCGGCGGCGCGGTCGATCAGATGCAGAAAATAGGTGGGAGTGCAGCAGATCGCAGTCACGCCAAAGTCCTTCATCAGCATGATCTGCCGGTCGGCGTTGCCAGTGGATGCTGGGACGACCGTCGCCCCCAGCCCTTCGGCACCGTAGTGCGCGCCCAGGCCCCCGGTGAAAAGTCCGTACCCATAGGCAACCTGGATAATGTCTCCGCGATGCAGTCCGCATCCAGCCAGGCCGCGGACCATCACCGAGGTCCACACATCCACATCTTCCTTTGTGTACGCCACCACGATGGGCTTTCCCGTGGTTCCGCTGGAGACGTGAAGACGGACGACGTCCTTCATGGGGCTGGCAAAAAGTCCGAACGGATAGGTATCCCGCAGATCGCTCTTCTGCGTGAACGGCAGCTTACCGATGTCTTCGAGTGAGCGGATCGCCTGCGGCGCGAGGCCGCGCTCGTCCATGCGCGAGCGGAAGAGCTCGACCTGCTGCCACGCTCGCGTAACCACGGCCTGCAAGCGCTTCAACTGTAGCTCGCGCAACTGCGCAACTGGGGTGAAATCCGGCACGCTGGCGGGATGACAGTCGGCAATGCTCGATTCCAGAAGTGAATTCATCCCTCCCGCTCAACTCCCTGCCCACTGGCCTGCCCGATGGAGAATGCCCGCAGATTCACCTCCAGCAGCTTCTCCGGCAGGTTGCGCCCGATCGCGGCGTGCCATGCCTCGACAGGAAACGGCAAGTGACGGCTCAACATTCCCAGCAGCGCCACATTGATGCTTTTTTTGTTGGGCAGAGTGGATTCGTCGATCATGGACGCCTCAATCAGGACACCGCCCTGGCCCATCATCCACACGTTCACCGGGACCTGGTCCGGCGCGATGACAACCAGGTAATCCGCCTCGCCCTCCGGAACCATCGGGCTGAAGACGTGCCCGCCAAACCGCACGTCGCTGGAGACCGATCCGCCGCGCTGGCTCATCCCATGCAACTCGCTCTTCTTCACGTCCAGGCCGGCGCTGAACGCAACGTCGGCCAGAATGTCGGAGGCCTTGATCACGCCCTGTCCGCCGAGCCCCGCAATCACTACATTCGTTGGCTTGCCGTTCGTTACGTTAGTCGGTTGGCTGCTCATTGCACCTCTCGTACTCGCGGATCCCGCGGTTTGCCAGCAGGCAGTTGTGGCGGGAGATCACCACGGAGAGTTCCGGACGGGCCAGGCAGTCCTGAATCGTCTGCTGAAACCTCTCCGGCTCCGCTGTGGGATCGATCACATACACATTGCGTATGCCCAGCGTGCGCGCCAGTTCCTCGAAGACCACCTTGCCCGTCTTCGTGTGGGCCAGCGTGCGCCCTGTCCCTGGGTGCTCCTGCAGGCCCGTCATGGCCGTAGTTCCGTTGTCCAGAATCACCACCACATGACCGCTCTCCGGCGGGTTGTAGATCATCTCGACCAGACCCGTAATTCCACTGTGCACAAAGGTACTGTCGCCGATGATGCTCACCACTCGCTTCGCCGCCTCGGGCGGCAGCGAATGGCGCAGCCCAAGCCCAATGCCGATGGACGCGCCCATGCACACCATCGAGTCCATGGCCTCGAAGGGTGGCAGGGCCCCCAGCGAGTAGCATCCGATGTCGCCGGAGACGATGCAGTCCAGGTTCTTCAGCGCCGTGTAGACGTTGCGGTGCGGACAGCCGGGGCAGAAGGCCGGCATCTTGCCGGCGACGCGCTTCGGCTCCGGCGAAGCATCCTTGTCCAGAATGCGCTTCACGCGGGCGCTCGTCAGTTCACCGAAGCGGTAGATCTCCGGCGCGCCTTCTACCGTAATGCACGCGGCGCGCGCTCCCTCCACCAGATACGGATCGCCCTCTTCGATGACGATGCAGCGATCGACGCTCGCGGCAAACGCGCGCATTCGCTCCGCGGGCAACGGGTAAGTCATTCCAATCTTCAGTACGCTGGCCTCGGGCGCAACCTCGCGCACATGAAGGAATGCCACGCCAGATGTGATGATTCCCAGCTTGGTCGAGCCAGTGATGAGCTGGTTTGGCCCTGCTTCGTCGTTCCACGCGGCCATCTCCGCCAGTTTTTTGCGCAGCCGCGGATGCGCCGGGCGGGCGTAGGCCGGAATCATCACGCGGGAGGGAAGGTCGTGCTCGAAATGCGCCGCCCTCGGCGGGGGAATCGCAACCGTGCCACGCCGCACAATGCTCTTTGCATGACAGACGCGCGTGGTCAACCGCAACAGGACGGGAGCCTGCCAACGCTCGGAGATCTCGATGGCATGCACCGTGAACTCGTACGCCTCCTGAGAGTCCGAGGGCTCCAGCATGGGCACGCCCGCAGCCAGGGCATAGCGCCGGTTGTCCTGCTCGTTCTGGCTGGAGGCCATCCCTGGATCGTCGGCCGAAACCACCACCAGCGCCCCGTCCAGCCGCGTGAACGCCGCCGTGAACAGGGGGTCCGCGGCCACATTCAGCCCGACGTGCTTCATGGTCACAATGGCGCGAGCGCCGGCAAATGCGACGCCGATCGCAACCTCCATCGCAACCTTTTCGTTGGGCGACCACTGCGCCCGTCCGCCCAGAGCTTCAAATGTTTCCAGAATCTCCGTCGAGGGAGTGCCGGGGTATCCTGTGCCAAGCCGCACACCACAGTCATAGGCGGCCATGGCAACCGCCTCGTCACCGCTCAGCAGTGACAACGCATTCTGTTGCCGAAGAGAGTTCAAGCTGGGGCCTTGTGAAGTTCAAGTATCGAGTCGAATCAAGTGTACACGACCGCGAAATTCCTCCGCCACGACCCACAATAACCGTGGCGGACGCATCGGGCTGAGGGGTAGCTGGCGCGGATCAAAACGCGTTGATTATGGCGTTTGTAGAGTGCTTCGGGACAGGAGAATATCGTATGCCGGAGAAGAAGGAAGGTCCGGGACCGCCTGCGCATAGACAAAATCCGAGGCGCACGGAAATCTCCTTGGCGTCGGTCTTCCCACCCTTCCCGGCTTTAGACTTGTGACGCAAGCAGAAAAGGAGAACTGCACCCATGAGTCGCGAACTGACACGTAGAGTTTTTCTGGGCGATGCAGCCCTGGTTGGAGTTGCATCCGCAATCGGGATTGAAAATGCTCTGGCCAGCCAGACAACTCCGGCAGCCACTCCGCCCCGCGAGCGCCGATTGAGCTTCGACGATGGGTGGAGCTTTGCCAAGGGGGACATCGCCGACGCGCAGGCCCCGCAGTTCACCGGCGGAAGCTGGGCTCCGGTGACTCTGCCGCACGACTGGAGCATCAGCGGGCCCTTCAGCGAAGCGGAGCCGTGCGGAGGCTCGGGAGCCTACCTGCCGACCGGCATCGGCTGGTATCGCAAGTCCTTCCAGCTTCCGCGAGGCGATGCAGGACGCCGCATCCTGCTTCAGTTCGACGGCGTATACCAATGCAGTGATGTCTGGATCAACGGCCAGCACCTGGGCACGCGGCCCTACGGCTTCATCCCGTTCGTGTATGATCTCAGCCCACATCTCCACTTTGGCAGCGAGCCGAACCTCGTCGCCGTTCGCGTGGACAACTCGCATCAGCCGAATCTGCGTTGGTACTCGGGCTCCGGCATCAATCGCCACACATGGCTCATCAGCACAGGTCAGATATTCATCGAGCAGTGGGGCACCGGCGTCACCACTCCGCAGATCACTGCACAGATTGCCACGGTCGAGATCTCCACGCGCGTGCGCAATACGCTGACGCGGCCCGCATCCTGCAAGCTGAACTCCGCAGTCCTCGACCAGAGCGGGATTGCTGTGCAGTCTATGGAAACCGAGGCGGAGATTCCCGCCGGTTCTAACCATCTATTCGTCCAGCGCATCTCCGTGCCCCAGCCCAAACTTTGGTCGCACACTACACCGACGCTCTACTCCGTTCGCCAGACACTGCGCCACGACAATGCAGATGCTGACGCCACCAGCACTCCGTTTGGCATCCGCTCCATCGAGTTTGATGCGGACAAGGGGTTTCTGCTGAATGGCGAACGCGTCAAGCTGAATGGAGCCTGCCTGCACGACGATGGAGGGTCGGTGGGGACCGCGGTCCCGCAGCGCATCTGGGAGCGGCGTCTCACTCTACTCAAGGAGATGGGCTGCAATGCCATCCGCGCCAGCCACAACCCGCACACCAACGAGTTCTTCGACCTCTGCGACAGCATGGGTTTCCTGGTGATGGCCGAGGCCTTCGACGAATGGCGCGAGTCAAAACAGCCCGCCTACGGCTACCACCGCTACTTCGACGAGTGGGCTGCCCGCGACCTGACCGACATGATTGCCCGCGACCGCAACCATCCCTCCATCGTCATCTGGAGTGCCGGCAACGAGGTCCCCGATCAGGACGTGCCACGCGGCGTCGAGACGTTGCGCGGGTTGATGAAGATCCTGCACGACAACGATCCGACGCGGTTGGTCACCGTGGCCTGCGACCAGATTGTCGCGGAGCCCAACGGCGCTCTGCCCGAATTTCTCGCCGAGCTCGACGTAGTGGGATACAACTACGTCGGCCGCTGGCGCGACCGGCGCGAGAAGTTCTACAGCATCGATCGCCACGACTTCCCGCAGCGCCGTTTCATCGGCACCGAGAACGGTGCAATGCCTAGCTTCATTCCCGGCAGTAGCGCCACTCCCAGTGCGTTTCGTCCCGCGTCCAACCAACGCATCGAGGTCGAGCAGCTACAGCGCTTCACACAGGTCTACGACTATGTCAGCGGCGACTTTATGTGGACGGGCATCGACTACCTCGGCGAGGCGCGCTGGCCGTCCAAGTCGTCGCGCTCTGGCGTCATCGATACCTGCGGCTTCGCCAAGGACGGCTACTACTTCTACAAGAGCATCTGGACCAAGAGCCCCGTACTGCACCTCTCTCCGCACTGGAACTGGGCCGGAAGCGAGGGCCAGATCGTTCCCGTTATCTGCTTCACCAACTGCGACACGGTCGAACTCTTCCTGAACGGCAAGAGCCTCGGCGTCGAGGGCTACATGTTCCCGGAGATGGGCATGGAGGGGAAGTACTCGAACTTCCCCGCGCGAACCAGAGTGATGCAGACCACCGGCGACCTTCATCTCACTTGGTACGTCCCCTACCAACCCGGCACATTGCGCGCAGTCGGCACAAAGGACGGCCAGGTCATTATGACCGTGGAGCAGAGCACAACCGGCGCGCCTGTCTCCCTTCGCCTTACGGCAGACCGGGTGCGCATCGACACCCGATGGGACGATCTCTCCCACGTCACGGTCGAGATCGTCGACAGCCAGGGCCGCGTCGTCCCGACTGCCGACAACGAAATCGTCTTCTCACTCACCGGCCCCGGTCGAATCCTCGGCCTGGACAACGGCCAGGCAGACAGCCATGAGAACTATCAGAGCGACCGGCGCAAGGCCTTCGCGGGCCGCGCGCTGGCTCTGGTTCAGTCCAACGAACAGCCGGGCATTATTCAACTCAGTGCTGCATCGCAAGGTCTGACTAGCTCGACAGTCACTATTGCAGCGCTCTTAATGTCGGGACTACCGATCTAAGGAGTAGCCTGCTTCAACATCTGGATCGCGTCCCGGTAATGCAGGCCGACCGGGACCTGTGCGAACCCGCTCGCCTCCTCGTTGATCTGAAAGCTCAACGGCTTCACCATCAGCGCCTTGCCGGTCACGTGCAGCGTCAGGCGTGTGAGTTCCCAATCGTGTCCGCCAACATCGCTCTGCTCCAGCAGAACGGTTCCGCCCTTGTTCAGCTTGCCGAGTATTCCGAATCCGAAGTCAACCTCCGCGATGAAGTGGCCCTCCAGCCGGGTCAGCCGCTCCTGTTTTGTATCGATCCACACCTCACCCGCGACGCCGCGCAACAGGTCCGCCTCCATGTTGGGCGGAGTGAAGCGCGGACTGGGAGTGAAGCTCAGCCGATAGCACTGGCCCGCTGCGCAGGGAGCCATCCCTTCAAGCCGGTATAGGAACGCGTCCGGCAGCAGTGCCAGCAGGCGGTCGACGCGCTCTGCGTCCTTCTGCTCGCTCTTGTGGCGATGCTCCTGCAGTTCGGGGTGATTGGCCAGCGTGTCCAGGCGGTCCAGCTCGGCGCGGTCGGCCTCGACGCTGAGCGGCTTGCCATCGATGGCGACCAGACGCGCAACGCCGCCGTCCACGGTCTCGATGATCTCCTTGGTTGTGTCGTGGCGCTCGTCGGTCCGGTGAATGAGATAGCGGACCGGCCGATGACTCTTGCCGGCGTCGAGCCGGTGTTGCACGGCGCGGCGCACCAGGGCCGTGGCGTCGACCGGCTCGGGCGGCAAGCTCTGAGCAGACAACATCGGTGCGGACGCAATGGCGAGCGATAAAAAGAGAAGAGTGCCGAGGCCCATCCTGCATGGGCGCGACGGGAGAGTTGCATGGAGTGTGGACCTCTTCGATTGCATCGTGGACGGGAGAAAAGCCATTTCATACAGAATACCGAACTCAGTGCAGTCGCAAGCGCATTGGCACGCGAGGACGCAACGGTGTGCTTCGGATTGCGGCGCGGACATAAAGCAGCGGTGAGTCTTGTGGGAAGCTGCTATCGTTTAATCAACAGCGAATGTTTCGGCAACAGAGCTCGTTGAAGCTGTCGTTTGCTCGTCCGGGCCACTGAGCTGTTTGGTGCAAGTCCCGCGTGGTCGATGCTGACCGTGCTGCCGGCCAAAGGAGTTTTGATGTGGATTGTCCGTCTCGCACTTAGGAGACCATACACATTCGTCGTGCTGTCGCTGCTGCTCTTCCTCCTCGGCCCGGTGGTGATCGAGCGGACGCCGGTCGATATATTTCCGAATATTGATATTCCGGTTGTCACGGTGGTCTGGTCGTATGCCGGCCTCTCGCCTCAGCAACTGAGCGACCGGATTACGGTGCAGTACGAGCGCAGCCTGACCACGACGGTCAATGACATCGAGCACACCGAGTCGCAGACGCTGAACGGCATCTCCGTCATCAAGGTCTACTTCCGCCCCACGGTCAACATCTCGCAGGCCGTGGCGCAGGTCACGGCAATCTCGCAGACGGCGCTGCGGTCATATCCCGCAGGCACGACGCCTCCGCTCATCATTCAATACAGCGCATCCAGCGTGCCGGTGCTGCAACTCGGGCTCTCTGGCAATGGCTTGACCGAGCAGCAGTTGAACGACTTTGGGTCGAACTTCATTCGCACGCAGTTGGCCACGGTCGAGGGCGTTTCAATCCCAAACCCCTACGGCGGCAAGCTGCGACAGGTGCAGGTGGACATCGACACCCAGAAGCTGCAGGAGCACGGCATCTCCGCGGCCGACGTGGTGAACGCCATAGGGTCGCAAAACATCATCCTGCCCGCCGGCGAAGTGAAAATGGGCCACGTCGATTATCAGATCGAGACCAACAGCGCGCCGGACTCGATTGCGGCATTGAACGACCTGCCGATCAAGACCGTGAACGGCGCCACCATCTACGTTCACGACATTGGCAATGTGCGCGACGGTTTTCCACCGCAGACCAACATCGTGCGCGTCGACGGGCAGCGTGCCTCGCTGATAACCATCCAGAAGACAGGCAACGCTTCCACCCTGGACATCATCTCCAATGTGCGCGCGCGGCTGCCGCAGATTGCAGCGCAACTGCCGCTGTCGCTGAAGATTCGCCCAATCTCCGACCAGTCGATCTTCGTCAAATCGGCGATCAGCGGGGTGGTGCGCGAGGCGATCATCGCCGGCTGCCTGACCGCGGCCATGATCCTGATCTTTCTCGGAAGCTGGCGTTCGACGCTCATCATCGCGGTGTCGATTCCGTTGTCCATCATCTGCTCGCTGCTGGCGCTCGCGGCGCTGGGCGAGACGATCAATATCATGACCCTGGGAGGCCTGGCACTGGCTGTCGGCATCCTGGTGGACGATGCCACGGTGACGATTGAAAACATTAATCGTTTCCTGGAACTGGGCGAGCCGGTCGAGCCGGCGATCCTGGACGGCGCCGAGCAGATTGCCGTGCCGGCCTTCGTCTCCACCCTCGCCATCTGCATCGTTTTTGTGCCGATGTTCTTCCTCGGCGGAGTCGCCCGCTATCTCTTCGTTCCGTTGGCCGAGGCGGTCGTCTTCGCCATGCTTGCGTCGTACTTCCTCTCGCGAACCGTCGTGCCGACCATGGCAAAGTACCTGCTGAAGGGTCACGAACACGACCGCGTGCAGCAGGCACTCGCCAGCCGCAATCCCTTCGTGCGCTTCCAGATCGCCTTCGAGCACTCCTTCGAGAACCTGCGCGACTGGTACCACGGAGTTCTGCGGCTCTGCCTGGAAAATCGGGCTGCGTTTCTGCTCTCGATCGTTGCGTTCTGGATCGTCTCGCTGGCGATGCTCTACCCGTGGCTGGGGCAGGACTTCTTCCCTTCGGTGGATGGCGGCCAGTTCAAGCTTCATGTGCGCGCGCAAACCGGAACCCGCATTGAAGATACGGCGCGTCTGTGCGACCAGATCGAGGACGTGATCCGCAAGGAAATCCCCCCAGCCGAGCTGGGAACCGTCATCGACAATATTGGCGTCCCGTACTCGGGCTTGAATCTCTCCTATTCGAACTCGGCCCCGGTGGGCACCGGAGACGCCGACATCCTGGTCTCGCTGGCTGACAAGCATCGGCCCACCGCGGAGTACACGCGCGCGCTGCGCGACAAGCTGACCGTGCAGTTTCCCGGCACCGAGTTCTACTACCTGCCAACCGACATGGTGAGCCAGATTCTGAACTTCGGCCTGCCCGCGCAGATCGATGTGCAGTTGGCCGGCCTGAAGGTGGACGAGAACCGCGCGCTGGCCGAGCAATTGATGCAGCAGATCGGTCGCGTCCCAGGCACCACCGATCTCCGCATCCAGCAGCCCTTCAACCAGCCAAAGTGGACAGTCAATGTTGACCGTACGCGCGCCCAGGAGGTCGGCTATAGCCAGCGGGATGTGGCGCAGGACCTGCTGACCAGCCTGAGCGGCAGCTTCCAAACCTCCCCGTCCTTCTATCTCAACCCGCAGAACCATGTCAGCTACAACATCGCCGTGCAGACCCCGCAGTACGAGGTGAAGGACCTGCAGGAGCTGCAAAACTTCCCCATCGCCACCATCGGGTCTGCCCAGCAGCCGCAGATCCTGGGCAACCTCGCGTCGCTGGTGCGTGGCGCCGAGCCGGGGACGCTGAGCCACTACGACGCGCAGCCCATCATCGACATCTACGGCTCGGTCGAGGGTACCGATCTAGCCAGCGTGGCAGGCAGGATCCAGAAGATTCTGAACGACAGCAAAGCAAAACTTCCGCGCGGGACAGAGATCAATCTGCGCGGCCAGATTGAAACCATGCAAAGCTCCTTTCAGGGACTGGCGTTCGGACTGCTGTTCTCCATCGTGCTGGTCTACGCGCTCATCGTCGTGAACTTCCAAAGCTGGCTCGATCCGTTCATCATCATCGCCGCGCTGCCCGGAGCATTGGCGGGAATTGTGTGGCTGCTCTTTCTGACCGGGACCCACGTCAGCGTCCCCGCGCTCACCGGTTCCATCATGTGCATGGGCGTGGCCACGGCGAACTCGATCCTGGTGGTCAGCTTCGCCAAGGAACAGATGGAACATGGCATGAGCGCGGCGGAAGCTGCGCTCTCCGCGGGATTCACGCGCTTCCGCCCCGTCATCATGACGGCCCTGGCGATGATCATCGGCATGGTGCCGATGGCGCTGGGCCTGGGCGATGGCGGCGAGCAGAATGCGCCGCTGGGCCGCGCCGTCATCGGGGGCCTGCTGCTGGCCACCTTTGGCACGTTGACCTTCGTCCCGGTCTTTTTCTCCTTGATGCACCGCAACGACCCGCCTGTCGCCGAGACCAGGGCTATGGACACGAATGAGGCCCAGGCATGAACCACCGCAAGCGGAAGAGACCAACCGAATCAGCGCCAATGGAGCGCACGGAGACACAGCTATGAAGGACCCGGAGTCGAAGGTGTCACAAACAAGTCATGATGAAACCGCACCGACCGGGGTCTCGCGCAGCTCGCTGGTGACGCTGGTCGTCGTTCTCCTCGTCGTTGCCGTCGCCGCAGCCATCTTCGGCATCGTGCGCCGCGTACATGCCAATACCGAACTTGTGCGATACACCGATGCCAATGCAGCTCCGCCGGTCTCGCTGGAGCAGCCGGTCTTCGAGAAAGATGCGCGGGAGATCGTGCTTCCGGGCAACATTCAGGCCTTCACGCTGGCCCCGATCTATGCGCGCACCACGGGATACGTCAAGAGCTGGTCGCACGACATCGGCTCGCATGTGCGCAAGGGAGATCTGCTCGCCGTCATTGAGACGCCGGAGTTGGACCAGCAGCTTGACCAGGCGAAGGCCGACCTGGCAACCGCCGTGAGCAACGCTGCATTGGCTAAACTTACAGCCGACCGTTATCGCGGCCTGATCGCGCAGAACGCCGTCTCGCAGCAGGACACCGACAACGCTGTCGCGCTGCTTGAGGCGCGAAACACCGAGGTGAACTCCGCGCAGGCCAACGTGCATCGCCTCGAAGAGCTGCAATCCTTCGAGCGCATCGTGGCGCCATTCGACGGCGTCATCACCGCGCGCAATCTCGACATCGGCCAGTTGGTCACGCCCGCCGGAAGCACGACGACGCCGGGCTCGGGCACCGTCTCCGGCAGCAAGGAGATATTCGACCTCTCGGCCATCGGTACGCTGCGCGTCTTCATCAACGTCCCGCAGATCTACGCGCCCGACGCGAAGAACGGAGTCACCGCCACGCTGACCCTGCCCCAGTATCCAGGACGCACCTTCCGCGGCAAGCTGGTGCGATCATCCAGCGCAGTGGACCCGGCGACGCGAACGCTGCTGGCAGAGGTGGACGTGGACAACCGCTCCGGAGAGCTGCTCCCCGGCAGCTACGCCGAAGTGCATCTGAACGTCTCGACCAATGTCCCCGCGCTCATCGTCCCAGTCAGCGCTCTGATTCTTGAGCCGGACGGACTGCACGTCGCCACCGTCGACGCGACCAACCACGCTCACATCGTGCGCGTCACCGAGGGACGCGACTCCGGTTCGACCATGGAGATTCTCGGCGGCCTCGCGCCCGGCCAATCCATCATCGCCAACCCGCCCGATTCGCTCACCGATGGCGAGCTGGTGCGCGTGGTGACGCCGGATGCGGAGACCAAGCCATGATGGCCTATCGCCATCCCGCAACGATTGTGATGCTGGCCACGCTTTTACTCACCGGTTGCAAGACCGTCGGGCCAAACTACAAGGCTCCCCCCGTCCCCGCGCCGCCGTCCTTCTCGGACGAAGGCCACAACGGCGATTGGGCCGCAGCCGCGCCCGCCGACGCAGCCGACCGTGGCGCGTGGTGGGCCATCTATCAAGACCCCGACCTGAACACTCAGGAGCAGCACTGCGCCAGTGCGAACCAGAGCATCGTGGCCGCGCTGCACGCCTACGAGCAGGCCCACGATCTGGTGCGCGAGACCCACGCCTCGCTCTATCCCACGGTCTCCATCGGCGGTTCGGCCACGCGCAA
>Ga0302267_10002435_pt1 | contig 22566 bp, 13 predicted proteins | sample III_Bog_E1_3_FD_194555 | JGI IMG/M metagenome (GOLD analysis project Ga0302267, IMG submission 194555) | Peat permafrost microbial communities from Stordalen Mire near Abisko, Sweden - III_Bog_E1_3 | ecosystem: Environmental > Terrestrial > Soil > Wetlands > Peat | place: Sweden: Abisko...
TTGGGCGTCCAGCGTCCCTCCGGCGAGGCGGCGCTGCCAGACCGCGAAGTCGGCGTACTGGAGGGGCAGGCGGGGCAGCGCGGGGGCCGGCTCGCCCGCCGCGAATGCGTCGTAGAGCGGCCCGAGCTCGCGGAAGAAGACGTCGAGCGACCAGCCGTCGGCGGCGATGTGGTGAAACAGGAAGAGGACCGCGTGATCGTCGTCGCCGAGCTCCACGACGGTCCCGCGCAGCATCATGCCCGCCGCGAAGTCGAAGGGGACGCGGGCGTGCTCCTCCAGCTGGAGCATCGCCTCACGCGCCGGCAGGCTCCGCGCCGAGCGCACCCGCAGCGGCACCGCCCCCGCGGGCCGCACCACGGGGATGCCTCCGTCCGCGGTCGACACGAGCGCGGTGCGCAGCACCTCGTGGCGGGCGACGATGGCGTCGAGGGCGCGCTGCAGCGCGCCCCGATCGAGGGGGCCGCGCAGGCGCAGGGCCGCGGGGATGTGGTAGACGGCGCTCCCCGGCTCGAACCGCTCCAGGAACCAGAACCGCTCCTGCGCGAACGAGAGCGCCGGCGCCGCGGCGCCTCTGCGAGCGAGCGGAAGCTCGTCCACCGCGGCGGTCAGGCCCTCGAGGTGCTGGGCCAGCGCGCGGATCGTGGGCGCGCGGAAGAAGCTCTGCAGCGAGGGGTCGAGCTTGAAGGCGTCCCGGACCCGCGCCAGCACTCGCATCGCCAGCAGCGAGTGCCCGCCGAGCTCGAAGAAGTCGTCGGTGACGCCGATCCGGGTGGTCCCCAGCACCTCGGTCCAGATCGCCGCGAGCTGCCGCTCGAACGGCGTGGTGGGGGAGACCGCCTCGGCAGCGGCCTCACGCGGGGCCTGGCTCGGCGCCGGGAGCGCGCGACGATCGAGCTTGCCGTTGGGGGTGCGCGGGAGCTGCTCGAGGAACACGAACGCCGAGGGGATCATGTGGGCCGGCAGCCCGGCCTCGAGCGCCCGGCGCAGCTCGGCGACGACGGGGGGACCCTCGGCGACCACGTAGGCGCACAGGCGCAGGTCGCCGGGGGTGTGCTCGCGCGCGGTGACGGCGGCGTCGCGGACCTGGGGGTGCTTGCACAGGACCGCCTCGATCTCGCCGGGCTCGATGCGAAACCCTCGCAGCTTGATCTGATCGTCGAGCCGCCCCAGGTGCTCGATCGCGCCGTCGGCGCGCTGGCGGACCCGGTCGCCCGTGCGATACATCCGGGCGCCCGCGGGCTCTTCCCCCTCGTGACCGGTGGCCGGCGCGAACGGGTCGGGCACGAAGCGCTCGCGGGTCAGCTCCGGTCGGTTCCGGTAGCCCGTCGCGACGCCCGCGCCGCCGATGTAGAGCTCGCCCGCCACGCCGAGGGGCACCGGCTCCCGGTGCCGGTCGAGCACGTAGACCCGGGTGTTGGCGATGGGGCGGCCGATGGTGACCCCGGAGCCGTCGAGCCGCTGCAGCGTGGACCAGATGGTGGTCTCGGTCGGGCCGTAGAGGTTGTACACGCTGCCGGCGCGCTCCAGCAGCGCCTGCGCCAGATCGGGGGGCAGCGCCTCGCCGCCGCAGAGCGCCTTGAAGGCCGCTCCGCCGCGCCACCCCGCCTCGACCAGCAGGCGCCACGTTGCGGGCGTCGCCTGCATCACGGTGCAACCCGACCGCTCCAGCAGATCGCAGAGCGCGGCGCCGTCCGTGGCCGTGGCGCGATCGCACAGCTCGATCCGGGCGCCGGTCACGAGCGGCAGCCACAGCTCCAGCCCGGCGATGTCGAACGACAGGGTCGTCACCGCGACGAGGACATCGGCGGCTCCGATTCCCGGGCTCCTTGCCATCTGCGTGAGGAAGTTGACGACGTTGCGGTGCGTGACGGCGACGCCCTTGGGCCTTCCGGTCGAGCCGGAGGTGTAGATCACGTAGGCGATGCCCGCGGAGGACGCGGGGGCCGTCTCGGGCTCCCCGGGCGAGATCGGAGGATCGGGCGCCTCGTCCACGATCAGGATCCGGGCCTCGCCCCCCGGCAGGGACGCGGCCAGGCGCCGCTCGGTGAGGACGACCGCGACCTCGGCGTCGGCGAGGACGAAGGCCGTCCTTTCGGCCGGATACTCCGGGTCGAGGGGCACGTACGCGCAGCCGGCCCAGAGCACGCCGAGGAGCGCGGCCACCATGGCGGGCGACCGGTCGAGGTAGATGGCGACCCGCGCGCCCGGGCCCGCGCCGAGCCCGATCAGGCGCTGGGCAACGCTGCGGGCGGCTTCCCCGAGCGCGCCGTACGTCACGGGCTCACCGGCGTGGCTCACCGCGACCGCGTCCGGCGTGCGCGCGATCTGCGCGCGCACCAGCGCGTCGACGCGGAGGTGCGCCGGATACGCGGTCTCCGTGCGGTTCCACTCCACGAGCTGCGTCGCCAGCTCACCGGGTGAGAGGAGGCGGAGGCGGCCGATCGCGGTGGCAGGATCCGCGGTCGCCTCCGCGAGGATGGCGCGGTAGTGGGCGAGCATGCGCTCCACGGTCGCGGCGTCGAAGAGCGCGGCGTCGTAGCGCAAGGTCCCGGCGAGGCCGTCGGGGCGCTCGATCAGCTCGAAGGCGAGGTCCAGGTCGATGGTGCCGTTGTCGAACGGCAGCGCGGTGACCGAGGCGCCCTCCAGCTGGAGCGTCTCGGCGATGGCGTTCTGGAGGATGAACGCCACCTGGAACAGCGGCGCCACGCCCGCGCTGCGCGTGGGCCGGAGCTCCTCGACGAGCCTGGCGAACGGGAGATCCTGGTGGGCGAAGGCGTCGATCACCAGCCCGCGGACGCGGCGCAGGGTCTCCGCGAAGCTCGGCTCGCCGGAGAGGTCGGCGCGCAGGACGACCGTGTTGATGAAGAGCCCGATCAGCCGCTCGGTCTCGACGTCTCCCCGCCCCGCAACCGGGCAGCCGACCGCGATGTCCTCCTCGGCGGAGTACCGGTGCAGCAGCACCATGAACGCCGCCAGGAGCGTCATGAACAGCGTGGCGCCGTGCGCCTTTCCCAGCGCGACCACGGCCGCGTGGAGGGGGGCTTCGAGGGCGAGCCGCGCGTGCCCGGACCTGAGCGAGGGGACCGCCGGGCGCGGGTGATCATGCGGCAGATCGAGGGTCGGTGGTACCCCGGCCAGCCGGCCGCGCCAGTACGCGAGGGGAGCTTGCAGGGCCGTGCCGGTGAGCCGATCGCGCTCCCAGGCGGCGAAGTCGGCGTACTGGATGGCCAGCGGGGCCACCGGCGAGGGTTCCCCGCGGATCAGGGCGCGGTACTCGTCGGACACCTCGCGCGCGAGGACGCCCATCGACCAGCCGTCCGCGGCGAGGTGGTGGACGGTGAGGAGGAGCAGGTGCGCCGACGGGCCGAGGTGGATCAGCGTGGCAAAGAGCAGCGGATCCCGCCTCAGGTCGAAGAGGCGCCGCGACTCGCAGGCCACGAGGCGAGCGGCCTCCTCGCCCCGCGCGGGAGCGGGCAGCGCTTCGAGGTGGACCTCCGCCAGCGCCCAGCCTTCGACGGGACCGAGGGTCTGCACGGGCTCGCCGTCGACCTCCTCGATGCGGGCGCGCAGCACCTCGTGGCGGCGGAGCACCTGGACGAGGCTCCGCTCGAGGGCCCCGGCGTCGACGGGCCCGTCGAGCCGGAAGTGGGCCCCGAAGGTGTAGACGGCGCTGCCCGGGGTGAGCCGATCCAGGAACCAGAACCGCTCCTGGGCGAACGAGAGCGGCCGGCGATCGACGGATTTTCGTGGCTGGATCCGCGACGGCGACGCGCTCGGGTTGCCCCTGCTGCGCAGCATCGCGCCGAGCAGCGCACGCTGCTCGGGGGTCAGCCGGTCGAGGCGGTCTTCGATCTGGCTCATGGTCGATCAGCGCTCGACGGGGGTCGCCGGTCGGATCCCCCGGGCCCGCAGGCCGCGCGCCTCGTCCACCATCGCCGGCCAGTGTACCAGCAGCTCACCGAAGCGGGCGACGACGTCGCGGGTCTGGGCGCGCGCACCTTCGAGGGAGGCTCCGTCGGCCAGATCGAGCGCGACGGGGTAGTCGTCGCGCGCCGCCGCGGCGGACACCTCGGCGAGGTAGCCCCGGACGTCGTTCGCCCACCAGGCCGGACCGCCGCGCGCCGCGTCGAGGCTGCCCTCGAGCCACTCGACCAGGGTGCGGTTGGCCTCGGCGAGGCGCGCTCGGACCACGGCCTCGAAGTCGCCCATGGGCCGGGTCCCGAGATCGAGCAGGTGGGCGCCGAGCGCCCGCATCCGCGCCGCCGGCGAGGTCAGCTCCTCCCCGAGCGCGCACCCTCGCGTGAGCTCGATGAGGATCCGCCCCAGGTCGGCGCTCCCAGCCGTCCGGCTCATCTCTCCCGCCCAGAAACGCCGCGGCTCGGGCGGCGCGTGGACGAGCGCGAAGGGCAGGTGCCCGACGCACGACTCCGGCGCGCAGGCCGCGAGCAGCGCGCCGAAGACATTGTCCTCGCCGCGGCCGATCGGGAGGAAGGGAGGAAGCAGCCCACGGTTGTCGAGCCCGGCGAACCCCATCATGCTGAAGGCCGGGTCGCCGACGTGGAGGCGATCGACGACGCGGACGATGGAGCGGCTGGTGACGGCCGCGCGATAGCCTGCCTCCGATGCGCAGAGCCGCCGCAGGGAAGGGCCGCGCATGGCCAGGTAGCCCATCGGCGCGAGCCAGCTCCCGAACGGTGCGCCCCACCCCGAATCGCCGACGAGCCCGTTGAAGGTCGCGAGCACCCGCCCTCCTCCCGCGGCCAGGCGCGCGCGGAGCTTCGGGTCGCCGTCGCCGCGGTCGGGGAACGCTTCGAGGAGAGCGTGCAGATCGCGGCCGAGCAGCGCCTCGTGCCCGCCGAGGAGGTCGCGATCGACGAAGGAGACGGCGCCGAGGGCCGCGGCCTGGTCGGGGAGGAACCAGTGTTCGGCGGGATCGACCCCCGAGGCGACCGCGAGGCCATCCCTCGGCTCCGGGGGAGCCGCGACCTGGCAGATCGTGTCGTCGTCGGCGGTGAAGACCGCGTCCCCCACCGCGTGCAGCAGCAGCGCGTTGCGGTTCGCCCCCGCGGTCGAGGCGCGCGCTGGAGAGAGCGCGAAGCGCACCACCGAGGGCGGCAGCCCGCGCGCGACGAGCGCCTCCGCAAACGCAGCCTTCTCGGCCACGCCGGCGCAGGAGATGGCCGCGTCCCGCGTCCGCACGAGCGCGGCGAGCGCGTCCCGGTTCGCGGCGCGGGCCCCGGGGCTCCGCGAGTCGTCCAGGACCACGACGTCGACGGTGCGGCCGTGCCGCGCGCAGTTGTCGAGGTAGCTCGAGAGCGCGCGCGTCAGCGCCTCCGGGCGCTCGTGGGTCACCAGCGCGAGCGTGGAGATGACGGCGCCGGGGCCGGGTGCCGTCGGTGGCGCCGCCCCGAGGGAGGTGGCCGTCGCCGTCTGCTGGAGGAGCGCCTCGATCTCCGCGGGCGAGAGCCCTTCGACCAGGTCGAGCAGGGCGGTCAGCTCGCCGGGCGCGGCCCTCTTCGCGGACAGCTCGGCGACGGCGCGGGCGAGGCCGTCGATCGTCGGTGCCGCGAAGAACATCGGCGGGGACACGTCCACCCCGAGCGCGTCGCGGATGCGCGAGATCACCCGCACCATGGCGACGGACTGCCCGCCGACCTCGAAGAAGCTTTCGTCGGGGCCCACCTTCTCGACGTGGAGCACCTCCCTCCAGATCGAGGCCAGCGTCTCCTCGACGGACCCGCGCGGGAACGGCGCCCGGACGGCGGCCTCGACGCGGGGCGCGTGGCGGCCCGCGATCGCGGCGACGATCTGCCCGGGCTCCGAGAGCTCGGTGGCGATGCGATTCAGCAGGGCGGCGTGCGCCGAGGGGGCGGGGGCCGGTGCTGTCGTGGCCGCGGGCGCCGAGGCGGACGTCGCCTCCGACCGGGAGACGCGGCGCAACGCGACGAGGTGGGAGGCGGGAAAGCGGAACACGCTCTCCGCGCCGGGGGGCAGGGGAGTCGCCACCACCGGCACCTGGGACGCCGCACCGACCGCGCCGAGGAGCTGGAGCGCGGGTTGGTTCTTCGCGCTGGGGAGGAACGGTACGTCGACGCGCCCGCGCCCGCGCCCGTCCGCCAGGCGGCCGAGGTGCGCGAGCACCCGCTCTTCGACGCCGCGGCCGAGCGCGCGGCAGCTCAGCAGGAAGGTGTCGACCGCGAGGGCGTCGGTCGTCCACGAGAAGAGCACGAGCCCTGCGGTGCCGCAGTCGCCGAAGCGGTCGCGCACGTCGACCACGAGCGCCTCGAGCTCACCGCCCCTCCAGAGCGCCAGCAGCTCGGCCTCGCTGCGGCGCCGGGTGGTGACGTTGAGCTGGTTGGTGCGCTGGACGAGCTGGGCGGCCCGCGGCAGCGAGGCCATCGTCAGCGGCGCGACGGCGACCTCCAGCCCGAGCCCGTCGAGGAACGCGTCGAGGTCCTCGGCGCCTCGTCGCGCTTCGTCGCGGTGGCGCGCTTCGCGGTAGAGCGCTGTCCGGACCCGGTCCTCCCCGGTGCCGCCCAGGCGATCAAACGCCCAGAAATTGCGCAGGAACTCGGGGACCTTCGCCGGATCGGTGGGGAGCTCGGCCGTGATCACCTCCGGGCACGCGGCGCGGACCTCGGCCCGCTCCAGCGGGTCGTCGTCGAGGAAGACGAAGCTGTCGAGGCCGAGCCCGAGCTCGGCGGCCAGCGAGCGGAGGTTCTCCGACTTCGGCCGCCAGTTGACGCGCCGCGCCGCGAGGTGCTCGGGCCGGAGGGGCATGTCCGGACGGGCCTCGAGCACCGCGCTCACGTCGGCGCCGTCGTTCTTGCTGCACAGGCAGACGAGGAAGCCCGCGTCGTGGAGCTCGACGAGCAGCTCCTGCACGGCGCGGCGCGGAGGGTCCAGCGCCACCCCGAGCGGCCCGTCCTCCCCGGCGACGCCGGCCCACAGCGTCTGATCGCAGTCCGCGACGACGACCTTGCAAGGCGGGGCGGTGAGCGCGTGGACGTGGCGTGCCACCAGCGTCCCCAGGGCCGCGAACTGCGTCGGTGTGTAGGGGATGCGCCCGACGTGCTCGCTGTGCGCGTCGTGGTAGTCCCGGACGGGGTAGCGCGCCGACAGGGCCCTTGCGGTCACCACCTGCGTCCCCCGCACGTCGCGGAGAGCCGCGGCGACGGCCTCCTCGGCGCGCTGGTAGCGCGCCCCCCTCTCGGTCCCCCGCAGCGCCGGCGACGGAGGGCAGAAGCAGAGGAGGTGAGGCGTGCCGGACGCGGCCGCCGCGCCCCCGACGGCCTTGGCGAGATCCCCGGCCCCGGTCGCCGCGGCCTCGTCGCCGCCGTCCCAGTCCTCGAGGCGCACCAGGACGACGTTGAGCCCCGTGCGATTGCCGGAGAGCAGGCTCCCTGGATCGAGGAGCTGCTGGAAGACCTGATTGTGCGGCGCGACGACGACGTCGAGATCGAGCGCGAGCTCGCCCCCCCAGAGCTCCATCACCTCCAGGATGGGCTCGGCGGTGAACGTGGCGGCGATGCCGATCCGGTACCGTGACATCTGGAAGGTCCTCGACTGCGGGGAGCGAGCTACCGGAGAGGACGCTCTCGCGGGTCGCGCCTTCCGAGTTATTCGCCCGAAAGCGCAGGGTCAACCGGCCCTTTGGCCCAGTTGACCGACGACCGTCGGTCGTGGTAGCGCGCCGCCCGCTCCACGCTCGGCGTGATCGACCCGATCGCGCCGCGGTGATCGACCCGATCGCGGGGTCGCCGCCGCGCCCACGTCCCGACAGAGCATTCGCGGCACGCTGTACGCCGGGCCCGAGATCTCCGCGCGAAAGCCCGCCGAGCGCGCCGGCCCGCCGGTTGCTCTGCGACGGCGCCATGACCACAGCGAACCATCGGCCCCGCGGATCCGCTCTCGTCCTCGCGCTCCTGGCGACCCTCGCCTCCGCCTGCGCCCCCGCGCCCGAGACCACCGAGGATCCGGGCGTGTCTCCCGACCAGGAGGCGCTGGCCAGCATCGAGAGGCGCCCGCACAAGGCGGTCTGCGGCGTCGCGGCGGCCGGCTTCGCGCGCTGCCATGCCCACGTGCGCACGCTGCCCGACGGCGAGACCGTGGTCTCCAGCGCGACGCCGCAGGGCCTGACCCCGGCGAGCTTGCAGTCCGCGTACGAGATCCCGGCCGGCGGCACCGGCACGGTGGCCATCGTCGACGCGCAGGACGACCCCAACGCCGAGAGCGACCTCGCGGTCTACCGCGCCCAGTTCGGCCTGCCGGCGTGTACCACGGCGAACGGCTGCTTCAGGAAGGTCAACCAGAACGGGCAAACGAGCCCGCTCCCGAGCGGCGACACCGGCTGGGGAGGCGAGATCTCCCTGGACCTCGACATGGTCAGCGCCGCCTGCCCCGGCTGCAGGATCCTCCTCGTCGAGGCCAGCAGCGCCACCAACGACGATCTCGGCGCGGCCGTCAACACCGCGGCCGCGATGGGCGCCAGCGCCATCTCCAACAGCTACGGCGGCGGCGAGTTCAGCGGCGAGACCAGCTACGACACGGAGTACTACGACCACCCGGGCATCCTCATCACGGCCAGCTCGGGCGACGGCAGCTACGGCGTCGAGTACCCCGCCGCCGGCCAGTTCGTGCTCGCCGTCGGCGGCACCAGCCTCGCGGCCTCGACCTCGGCGCGCGGCTGGGCCGAGGCGGCCTGGAGCGGGGCCGGCAGCGGCTGCAGCGCCTACGAGGGCAAGCCCGGCTTCCAGAAGGACGCTGGCTGCGGGAACCGCACGGTCGCGGACGTCTCCGCCATCGCCGATCCCAGCACCGGCGTGGCGGTCTACGACACCTACGGCGGCTCGGGCTGGCAGGTGTACGGCGGCACCAGCGTCGCCTCGCCGCTCGTCGCCTCGATCCTCGTCGCAGCGGGGAAGGGGGGCGTCAGCAACGCCTGGCCCTACGCCAACACCGCCGACTTCTACGACGTGACCACGGGGAGCAACGGCACGTGCAGCGGCAGCGCCGCCTACCTCTGCAACGCCGAGGTCGGCTACGACGGCCCGACCGGCCTGGGCACGCCCAACGGCGCGGCGATCAAGGGCGGCGGTGGCGGTGGCGGAGGCAGCGCCGCGCTCGCGGTCGGCGGCACCTACATCTTCGAGACCGGTGTCGACCCCACCTCGTGCATGGACGTCTACGGCGACGGTCCGGCCAACCTCACCCAGGTCGAGGAGTACACGTGCAACGGGTCGGCCGCGCAGAGCTTCACCGTCGTCGACGCGGGCAACGGGCTGGTCAGCCTCGTCAACCCCGGCAGCGGCCGCTGCCTCGATTTCTACGCCGCCGGGACCGCGGACGGGACCAAGGTCGAGATCTACGACTGCAATGGCACCGCGGCGCAGCAGTTCGCCGTGGAGAGCGATGGCGGCGGCTACGTGACCTTCATGAACCCGAACAGCGGCAAGTGCCTCGACGTGGCGGGCTCCGGCACCGCCAACCTCACCCAGGTCCAGCTCCGGGACTGCAACGGCACCAGCGCCCAGAAGTGGCACCCCGTCGCCGGCGGCCTGACCGTGGGCGGCAGCTACGGCTTCCACACGCTGGTGAACCCCACCTCGTGCATGGACGTCTACGAGGACGGCCCGGCCAACCTCACCCAGGTCGAGGAGTACGCGTGCAACAGCTCGTCCGCCCAGGCGTTCACCGTCGTCGACGCGGGCGACGGCCTCGTCACCTTGCTCCACGCGAGCAGCGGTCGGTGCGTCGACCTCTACGCCGCCGGGACCACCGACGGCACCAAGGTCGAGATCTACGACTGCAACGGGACCGTGGCCCAGCAGTTCGCCGTCGCGACGGACGCGGCCGGGAACCTGACCTTCATCAACCCCAACAGCGGCAAGTGCCTCGACATCGCCAGCTCGGGCACCGCCAACCTCACCAGCGTCCAGCTCTGGGACTGCAACGGCACCAGCGCCCAGAAATGGAAGGCGCAGGCCCACTGAGCGTCCTCGTCGTCGACCGCCTCGCGCGCACGGCCGGCGAAGGGCTCGCGCCGGCCGTGTTCCCTCCATCGACGGTGGAAAATCGTGTTCCAGGGGGACGCGAGATGGTCGGGAGGCGAGGAAGGAGCGTCGAGAGCCCCAACGAGATTGGTCCTCGACCGGTGAAGATTGCTCAGGGGACGACCAAAATTGATCCTCGACCGGTGAAGCTAGTTCAGGGACGACGAAGATTGCTCCTCGCCTGGCGAAGATTGCGCCTCGACCAGTGAAAATTTCTTGGACGATGGCGAGGGTCGTTCCTCGACCGGTGAAAATTGTTCAGGGGAGACGAAGAATTCGTCCTCGACCGTGAAGATTGTTCCTCGACCGGCGAAAATTGTTCAGGGGAGACGAAGAATTCGTCCTCGACCGGTGAAGATTGCTCCTCGACCGGTGACGATTGTTCGGGTGAGGACCAATCGTTCTCCTCGATCGGTGACGATTGTTCGGCCGAGAGCGAAAGGTTAAGGGTCTTTCCATGCCCGAGCTTCGCCCCCGTGCTTCTCGTCCCGCCCGCGCCGCCGCGCTGACCCTCCTGGCGATCGGTGCCCTCGCGCCGTTGCCTGCGCACGCTCACTTCGCGCTGGAGGCGCCGGCCTCGAACATGTCGCAGGACGCCCTGGGAGCTCCCGAGAAGCTCGGCCCCTGCGGTGACGAGGTGACCTCGCCGCCCGCCACGCCCACCGGCGTCGTGACCACCTATCAGGAAGGCGACCTGATCACGGTGACGGTCAATGGGATCATCCCGCACGCCGGCCACTGGCGCGTCGCGCTCGGGGCCACCGGCCCGGGCAGCTTGCCGGCCGAGCCCGTCGTCACGGCAGGGAGCACCCCCTGTGGCAGCGCCGCGATCGAGGATCCTGCCGTCTACCCGGTCCTCGGCGACAACCTGCTCCCCAGCACCGCCGGGTTCACCGGGATGCAGTCCTTCCAGATCCAGCTCCCCGCGGGCGTGACCTGCACCAAGTGCACGCTCCAGGTCATCCAGTTCATGTCGGACCACCCGCTCAACAACCCGGGCGGTTGCTACTACCACCATTGCGCGGACATCTCGATCGTCGCCGCGTCCGACGCCGGGACCTCCAGCGCCTCGGCGAGCTCCAGCGCGGCGTCCGGCGCCAGCTCCGGCTCGAGCTCGAGCACCGCGACCGCGGGGACCGGCGGCGCGGCGGGCTCCGGGAGCGGCGCGGGCGGCGGGACGGTGGGGGAGGACCCCGTACCGGCGAGTGGGTGCGGATGCTCGGTCCCGGCGTCCCGCTCGCCAGCGCTGTGGGCTCTGGCCGGCCTCCTCGGACTGGCGGCCCTGAGGCGCCGCCAGCGCCGTGGCTGAGCGATCGCCCGGGTCATGGACCGCCCCTCGGGAGGCGTGATCAGGGCGCCGCGTCGTAGACGCGGACCCAGTCGACGAGCACCTCCATGGGGAACGTGGTGTTCGCGTCGGGGCTGCCGGGCCAGCCTCCGCCGATGGCGAGGTTCAAGATCATGTAGAAGGCGTGGTCGTCGAACACCCAGGTCCCCCCCTGCGCCTGGAACAGGGCCGGGGTCGCCGTGAAGTACGGGGCCTCGTCGATGAGGAAGGTGACGCTGCCCATCTTCCACTCCACGGCGAACACGTGGAAGTCGTCCGCGAGCGCGCCGCTGCCCAGCACGTTGCTGCCGCCGAGCTGAGCGTTCTGATTGCTGGCGTTCGGGCCGTGGACGGTGCCGTAGGTGGTGGCCGGATCCTTGCCGATGTTCTCCATGGCGTCGATCTCGCCGCAGACGGGCCACGTCGCGGTGTCGTCGTTGCTGCCGAGCATCCAGAAGGCGGGCCACACGCCCTGGCCGGCGGGGATCTTCATGCGGGCCGAGAAGCGACCGAACTGCTTCGCGTAGAGGCTCGGCTGCCCCGGCGCCTTCGACTGGATCTTCCCCGAGGTGTACTGGCAGGCGCCGTTCCAGCAGGTCAGGCCCGCGCCGCCTGCGGGCAGGGCCTTGGCGACGAGGTGGAGGTTGCCGCCTGCCACGAAGACGTTGTCCGTGGTGGGGTTGTAGTACTCGAGCTCCTGGTTGTACTGCCCGTCCTGGGGGCCGCCGTAGGCCCACTTGGTCGGATCGACGGCCGAGCCGTCGGGCCCGTCGAACTCGTCCGACCAGACGAGGGTCCAGCCCGGGATCGAGGTCGAGCCACCCGCGCCCCCGCCGGAGCCGGTGGCGCTCTGTCCGCCGGCGCCGCCGGTGCCCCCGCTGGAGGAGGACGCGGCGGTCGACGACGACGCGGACGAAGTGGAGCCGGTCGAGGACGACGGGGCGGCCCCCCCGCCCGAGCACGAAGCGAGGAGCACCACGGAGGCGACGGCGGCGAGCGGTTCCAAGGCGAGCTTCATGGGGACAGTCTTTCACCACGGCCGCAGGATCGCGACCTCTTCGAGGTGGAGGCACGACCCGAAACGGCTCACCGGAACGACGAGAACGTTCAGGTGCTCGCCGCGGGCGAGGACCGGTTCGAGGGTGGCGGCGAGGGGCGCGGGCCACCGATGTGGCCCTCGAACGGGGCGGGCGGGGCACCTTCTGCCTCCCTCGTGCTCGGTTGCCGGCCTCGAAAATTGCCCTCTCTGCAACGTTCACCGCCTGCGCCGTGGCGGTGCCTTCAGGAGGCAGACCGATTTTCGTGACCCTCGATGCCGCTCCCCTGGGCGCTGCGCGACGTGCTCGGCCTCACCGGGACCAAGTACGGGTGCGGCGAGGCGCTCTGCGGCGCGTGCACCGTGCACCTCGACGGCGAGGCGGTGCGGGCCTGCGTGATGCCGCTGCGGCGCGCCGAGGGGCGGTCCGTGACCACCATCGAGGGCCTCTCGCCCGACGGTGAGCACCCGCTGCAGCGCGCGTGGGTGGAGCTCGGCGTCCCGCAGTGCGGCTTCTGCCAGTCCGGGCAGATCATGACGGCCGCGGCGCTGCTGAGGAAGCGGTCCAGGCCGACCGACGCGGAGATCGATCAGGCGCTCGCCGGCAACCTCTGTCGCTGCGGCACCTACACCCGGATCCGCGCGGCCGTGCGCAAGGCGACCGGGAGTCCGGGCGAGTGACGAGGACGCGATGAGCAGCTCCACGACCCTCCCGCGGCGCTCGTTTCTGGCGGGCCTCGGTCTCACGTTCACGACCCTCGCCGTGGGGCTCCCGCCCCTCCGGGCAGAGGCGTCGCTCACGCCGCTTCCGCAGGGCGGTCTCACTCCCAGCGTCTTCATCCACGTCGCGCCGGACGGCCTGGTGACCATCGTCTGCCACCGCTCCGAGATGGCGAGCGGGAAGTCGAGCATGCCCTGCTGGAGCTCGCCCACGTCGGCGTGGGTCACGCCGGGCTTGAAGGTCGACGAGATGGGCGGGAACGCCGCCCGGTGGAGCCAGGCCGTGACCTTGCCGTCCGCGCCCAGCCCGGCGACGAGCCGTTGCGCGCTCGTGCTGTGGAAATAGCCGTGACGGATGTCGTCCTCCCGCGTCCACTGCACCCGCACCGGCACGCCCGCAGCCCGCGAGAGGAGCGCCGCCTCCACCACGTAGTCGGGCTTGGACTTGCGGCCGAAGCCGCCGCCGAGGAGCGTCACGTGGACGGTGACGCGGGAGGGCTCGATGCCCAGCGCGCGGGCAACCTCGGCGCGCGCCACCGCTGCCGGTGGCTCCATCGCGGCGTGTGCCAGGTGCGGCACGTGGTACTCGGCCTCGACGCGGCGCGCGGCGTTCGCCAGCGCGGCGTCGGCGTCGCCGACCTTGCGCACCACCTGCCCCGGCATGCGCACGGCCGCGGTGAGCACCTCGCGGTACTTCGTCGACTCGTACGAGACGTTGTCGCCCGGCGTCCAGGTCACGTCGAGCGCGGCGCGCCCCCGCATCGCCGCCCACGTCGTCTCCGCGAGCACCGCCACGCCGCCGAGCGGCTGGAACCCGTACGGCCGCGTCGGCGCCGGCAGCTCCACGACGCGCTTCACGCCCGGGGTCGCCAGGGCGCGCGTGGCATCGTGATGGGCCGCCTTGCCGCCTACCACGGGCGGCCGGGCGATCACCGCGATGAGCATCCCCGGGAGCCGCACGTCGGCGCCGTAGACCGCCCGCCCCGTGACCATGTCGGGCGCGTCGAGCAGGGGCAGCGCGGTCTCGACGTGGCGCAGCTCCGCCCGGGGTCGGAGCGCCACCTGCTCGGGCGCCGGCACCGGCAGCCGGGCGGCGTCGGTCGCGAGCTCACCGAAGCCGAGAGCCCGCCGGCTCGCCGCGCGGAACACTGCATGATCGCGCGCCTCGCACGTCGCCGTGGCGACGCGCCAGCTCTTCGCGGCCGCGGCCACGAGCATCACCCGCGCCGTCGCCCCGACCCGGCGCATCGCCTCGTAGATGCGCCGCACGCTCGTCGAGCCGTCAGTGTTCTGATCGCCGTAGGCCGGATCGCCGTCCCCCTGGAGGATCTTCACGCGCGCCATGTCGGCGCCGAGCTCGTCGGCGATGAGCACCGGCAGCGAGCTGCGGATCCCCTGCCCCATCCCCGACGTGCGCGCCGAGAACGGGGAGGCGATCGCGCACCTGCGCATCGGCTGGATGCGCTCGGTGTGCAACATCCACCACGCGTTCGCGATCGGGAGCTTCATCGACGAGATCGCCCACGCCCGCGGCGAGGACCCGCGCGACGTGCTGCTCGAGGTGATCGGGCCGGCGCGCAAGGTGACGCCCGCCGAGCTGGGGATCGACAAGCTCCCCAACTACGGTCAGACGCTGGAGCAGCACCCCGTCGACGCCGGCCGCCTCCGCGCCGTCGTCGAGCGCGTCACCGCCCTGGCCTCCTGGGACGGGCGGAAGAGGGCGGGTCGCGCGCTTGGCCTCGCGACCCACCGGAGCTTCCTCACCTACGTCGCCGTGGTCGCCTCCGCGACGCGCGACGCGCGGGGCAAGGTGCACGTCGACGAGGCCTGGGTGGTCGTCGACGCCGGGACCGTGCTCAACCTCGACCGGGTGAGGGCGCAGATGGGGGGCGCCGTGATCTTCGGCATGAGCCTGGCGCTGCACGGCGCGATCACCGCTCGCGACGGGGCCGTCGAACAGACCAACTTCCGCGACTACCCCGTCGTCCGCATCGGCGAGGCGCCGCGCGTGATCCACGTGGAGATCGTCGCCGGCGATGGACCGCCAGGTGGCATCGGCGAGCCCGGCGTCCCTCCGGTGGCGGCCGCCATCGCCAACGCCGTATTCGAGCTCACCGGCATCCGGGTGCGGGAGCTGCCGCCGGCGCGCGCCGCGCTGGGGTGATGATTCCCTTGCGTCGCGCCGGCGGAGGTCGTCACGCCCCAGCGTCCACGCGAACGTCCGGCGTTGACGACCTGGAGCGGGCGAGAGATCATCCCGCCGCGCCTCCGTCCTTTTCGTTCGGTCGCGCGAGGTGCGAGCATGGTCACGAAAGGGATTCTCGGACGCGACGTCTTCCTCGCTCTCGCCGCCGTGGGGTGGGCCGACGGTCAGCTCACGCCCGAAGGGGCCGACGCGATCGTGCGAACGGCGCTGGACGAAGGGATCGAGCTCGCCGAGATCAAGGACATCGAGGAGGCGACGAAGGCGCCCATCGACCTCGGCGTCGTCGACCGCATGGCGATGTCGAAGGCGGATCGGCTCTACGTCTACGCCGTGGCGTCGTGGATCGCGTCTCTCGACGGCAAGGTCTCCGAGAAAGAAGCGGCGGTGCTCGCCAAGCTCGGCGAAGCGCTCGGCGTGCCCGAGGCCCCGCGTCAGCACGCCGACGCGATCATGCGCCAGATCGCCCTCGAGGGAGATCGCCCGATGCGCTTCGATCTCGCGCGGCTGCGCAGCACGCTCGCCGAGCGGCTGGACGCGGCGCACCAGGCTCGCCTCGCCCAGTACACGACCGGCAACGTCGAGCCCGAAGGCGTGTAGCGCCGCCGGTCTCGCGCGTCGTAGCGCAGCGCCGGGCGACCGCTCGCCGGCACGTGGCCAGCGGCCGTCCCACAGGGAAGAAGATGGAGCTCGAAGCGCCCCTCGACGACACCGAGATCGCCGCGTGCGTGGCGTCCTTCAGGACGGCGACAGCGGAGATCGAGCGCCTCTCGCCGGCCGCCCTCTCGGCGCTCGCGCGAACGGCGGCGCGCTTCGTCCTCTCCGCGAAGCGGCTGCGCAGGCGGCGAGCGATGGGCGCGTCGGGGCGCGGCGTCGCGCCGTCCGCGGTCGGGCCCGCCGCAGAGCGCCGTAGCGCCCCGACGTCCAGCCCCATCGGCCCCGCCGACGAGGCGGCCGAGGCGAGGCCCTCACGGAGAAGGGCGGGTCGGGCGCGCCGTTGCTACGTGTGCTCGGGCGCGTACACGCAGCCCCATTGCTTCTATGGCAGCCTCTGCCCGCCCTGCGCCGCGCTCAACTTCGCCAAGCGCACGCAGACGGCCGATCTCACCGGGCGCGTCGCGGTGGTGACGGGGGCGCGCATCACGTCGGGATACGCCACCGCCCTGAAGCTGCTGCGCGCCGGCGCGACCGTGATCGGGACGACCCGGTTTCCACGGGAGGCGGCCACTCGCTTCGGGGGGGAGCACGACTTTGGCGCGTGGTCGGGGCGGCTCCACCTCTACGGCCTCGACTTCCGGTCGCCCGCGTGGGTCGACGCCTTCGCCGAGCACCTCGCCACGACCTTCGGGCGGCTGCACGTGCTGGTCAACAACGCCGCGCAGACCGTGCGTCGCCCCGCGCCTCTCTACACCCACCTCGTGCCGCTCGAGTGCGCCCCCCTCCGCGACGTCGCCGCTCGCCTCCGCCCCCTGCTCGCGCAGGGGCAGGGCTTCTGCGCGGAGCGCGGGGGGCGGGGCGGCGCGCTGTCAGCGCTGCTCTCGCAGGTGAACGTGTTGCCAGAAGACTCCACACCGCTCGCGCTCGCCGCCGCCCTCGGCGGCTCCGCCGTGCCTGGCGACGATCGCACCTGTCCCGCGCCGCGCGACCTGCGCGACCGCAACAGCTGGACGCTGAGGCTCGGCGACGTGGCGTCCGGAGAGTGCTTGGAGGTGCTGCTGGTGAACACGGCTGCTCCCTTCATCCTGGCCGGGCGGCTGCGCGAGCTCATGGCGCGCGACGTGATGGCCGACAAGTGGATCGTCAACGTGACCGCCGTCGAAGGGCAGTTCTCGCGCCGCCACAAGGACGGCAGGCACCCGCACCTCGACATGGCCAAGGCGGCGCTCAACATGCTCACCCGGACCTCGGCCGACGACTACGCGCGCGATCGCATCCACATGAACAGCGTCGACGTGGGGTGGTTCTCCAACGGCGAGCCGGCCTCGATCGCTGCGGCGATGGCTGGGCGCGGATTCTCTCTGCCGCTCGACGCCATCGACGCCGCTGCCCGGGTCTGCGATCCCATCTTCACCGGCGTCTCGGTAGGGGTGAGCGCGCACGGAAAGCTGCTCAAGGACTACCGCTCCGTCGCGTGGTAGTCCTTGAGCGAGCGGCTCCCTCACACCCCGAGGGCCAGCTGCAGTCCGTTGAGGCTCGCCCAGCGCGAGAGGACGGCGGTCTCGCGCGGAGTCGCCGCCCGGTTCGAGCGGCCGCGTGCCTGGACCACCTGCCGTGAACCGTTGCGCACCTCCACCGTGAGCATGGCCCACCGTCCCGTCTCGCCGAGGCCGTCCCTCATGGTCACCGTCCAGATGGAGACCTGCTGCTGGTCGATGCGCGAGGCATAGGAATAGACGCAGTGGCCCATCCGGCGGCCCTCGTCGGCGAGGGCCTTTCGGGTGAGGACCTCCTCCACCTGCCAGCGCTCTTTGATGATGTCGCCGTTCGGCGCGCGCCGCGCCAGGTCGTCGTACGTGGCCTCGCGGAACCCGCTGGTCCGGAAGGCGGGCCCCACCGTCGTCCTCTCCTCGGCGAGCGCGCCGTGCCAGGCCCGCACGTCGCGGAGGACCGCGAGCGCGCTGCGCCCCTTCATGGTGAACTTCGGGTCCTGCCGGCGGCGGTACTCGAGGTGGTCGGCGATCGGGCCGACGTCGTGGGGATCGAGCATCACCATCTTCGCGAACCACTCGACCACCGTTGCCCAGAACCCTTCTTCCTCCCGGGTCCCCAGCGTCCGCGCCGGGCGGGTCCCCATCCACGCTTGGAGGAAGCGCGCGTCGCCGCCGGCCGCCCGCACCTGGACCCGCCGGACCGCGTGCATGAAGCGGTACGAAGCCGGCGTCGCCAGGAGCTCGTGACACATCCTCCGCGTCAGCGGGACGGGAAAGGCCTCCTTGACGTACTCGTGGAGTGAGCCACCGGCGACCACGTGCCCCACGAGCGGCGTCAAGGAGGACGCTTGTTCGGAGAAGAACGCGTCCCACAGCACGGCGGGAGCCGGGTACCTGGCGAGCACGTGGTCGACGAGCGAGCGGAAGATGGTGTCGCGCGCCTTGCCACGCGGGCGCCATCCCTCGATGGGTCGCACGAGCGGCAGCGTCGAGATCCACCCGAGGGCACCCAGAAAGCTCGCATCCAGGAGGCGCGGAGCCTCCTTCGCCACCTTGCGCACGAGCGCGAGGAACTCGGGTAGCCTCCGCGCGTCGGGCACCTCGCGGAAGAGCGGATCGGGCGGCAAGGCGGCGCCGCTCGAGGGAGCGCTGGCCGATTGCGCCAGGCCCGCGGACCGCCGAACAGGGCGTCCGCTGACCCTCTCTGCGTCCAGATCGGCGAGGAGGCGATCGAGGCGCGCCGTGTCGGAGACGTCCGCCCGCGCGAGGGCCGCCTGAACGGCCGCATCGCGCTTGGCGGGGTCGTCGGCGCTGCGCTCCTGCGCGCGCCTCTGCGCAAACTGCTCGTTACGGGCCCTGGCGGCCTCTCTCTGGCTGCGTTTCACGATGAGACCTTCCGGCGGCGGTGCCCCTCTGGGCACTTCGGATGACACCCTGACTCCACTCGGGACTGCGTCGTCGCAGGGCCGCGGGCTGGAGCAACGAAGGCAGGGTGTGCGGTCTCATGGCACCGGGAGTGTTAACCACGACCGGGGAGATGACAAGGGCCTCCTTGGGTCGGGCGCTCGAGGGGCAGTCAGTGGCGGTGCGTCGGCACGAGCTCCGCGAGCCTGGCCTGGAGGATGGCCACATCGAGCCTCGGCGCGATGGTCGCAGGCACCCCGTCGAGCTGGTGCATCCAGAACGTCGGCGGCGCGCCCCAGCGCGCGCCTCGATCGAAGAGCAGGTATACGTCCCACGCCAGGCCGCTCTCGCGCCCCACCTCCCGGGGGGGGAGCGCCAGGGCCTTGCCCAGCGCTTCGGCGAGCGCGAGACCGGGGTCCCAGTAGTGGCTCACGCCGGGCACCTCGTAGCGCCGCACCGCACGCGCAGCCGCCGCGGCGTCGTCGCCGCGCAAGATCGGTAGCCACACCACCAGCGTGCGCAGCGAAGGCGCTGTGGTGGGCCTCACCACCCCATCGATCACCGCGGCGACCCCGCGGATGCACTCGCCTCAGGTGGGTGAGGCGAGGACCAGGAGACGTGGCACGTCCGCGTCGGCGTCGAAGCGCGCGCGCAGCGGCTCGTGCTGAGCGTCGAGCGCCGTCACCGACGTCGTCACGGCTGGAGCGGGCGGCCGCTTGCACGCCGTGGCGCCCGCGAGCGCGAGCGTGAGCGAGAGGGCAGCGGTGAGGGCCCGCGCAGGGCGGTAGACCATCCGGGCGCCGTACCACCGGCAGCCGGGCGCGTCACGGCGTCCGCGCCGGCGTGGCCGGCGTGGGAAGCCCGGGAACGCCCCCCGAGCCTGTCGATCAAGACCGTGTCGAGGTAGGGCCTCAGCGTCTCCGACTCTTCCCCTTGGCCTCCAAGCGTGCCGCGATCCTCACCTTCGGCTGGCCGAAGCTCAGCGAGCCACCGTTGGGCGCGAGGTTCGGGAGCGCCACGTCCTCGCCGCCGGTGGGGGGCGGCGTGGCCGTGAGCCCAGGGGACGCGCAGAGGTTGGAGCGATCGTGGTGATCGAGCGGCAAGAGGGGCGCCCGCTGCTCCAGCCAGGCCGCGTCGCGGCGTGATATCTGTGGCGCATGACGGCGACCGCCATCCTCGCCGATCTGGAGCGCTTCGAAGCCTCGGCGCCCGCGGAGCGCCTCGCGCTGGCCTCGTCCGTCGCAGAGCTCGCTGGACCGGAGTTCCGGCCTTCGGCGGAGCTCGTCGGGCGGAAGCAGATGGTGGCCATCGATCATGCGCCGGCGGGGCCTCTCCCGGCAGATCCACCCGACGAGCTGGCTCCCTACCAAAGCCTCGGATTTATCGCCGCTGAGGACGTCCTCCATGAGTGCGAAGAGTCGCGTAGGATCGGGCGCCTACTTCGTCGCGTCGAGCAGCAGTCCGACCGTCAGCGCGCTCCCGTCGAACCAGGCGGCGTGGCCGACGAGCCCCTCCCGCTCCGCCTATGGCGGCGAGCCGGCGAGCCGCTCGATGAGGTGCCGGGCACGACTCCCCGACGGCGCCTGCCTGGCCAGGGCCTCAAGCCTTCCCCGCCAGACGGGGTCGTGCGTCTCCAGGAGGCGCGCGTACGCCAGCGAGGGCTCTGCCCAGGAATCGGATGGCCGACCCGCCAGCGCCTCGCTGTAAGCCTCGGCAGCCTCGGCAGGGCGCGCCGTGTCGAGGAGAAGATCGCCCATGTCCAGGAGAGGCGAGACGTCGGAGGGACGCAGCTCCTGAGCCCGGCGATAGTAGGCGATCGCCGCATCCACAGCGCCGGCGTCACGGTGGGCGTTGGCCGCCGTGACCGCACCAATCCATGAAGGTCTTGCCGCGAACCATTGTCGAGCCAGTGTGCTTGCGATATCCGGGCGACCGAGTCGTCGCAGCGAAAAAATCGCCGCGTAGGTGAGGCGCTGAGCCTCCGGGTATCGGGCGCGGAGAGCGCTGAGCGTCACGAGCAAGGCGTCGAGGTTGCGCCGCACGCCTTCATGCTGCGTGGCCGACGGCGAGAGGGGCTCGAGGAATGATACCGCGTGGCCGCCGATCTCGTCCGGATCCACATCACCCGTGCGCCTCCCTGGAGCGGCGTGAGTCTCGGGGAACCAGCGTTCGGCCCAGGTGAGGTAGGGGATATCCGGCCGGAACTGCGCTACCTCAATGAGGATGGCGAGCCCCTCCAGCGCCCGGCCCCGGCGCGCGAGAGCATACGCGCGGAGGGCGGCCACGCCGAAAAAGGTCTCGTCCTCCACGCGGAGCAGCCCAAGCGCCCGCGCGCCAGCCGCCTCAAGGACCTCGTCGAGAATCTGAAGGGCTTCACCGTGGGTGGGATCGTGTGCGAGGGCCGCCGCCAAATGGCGGAGCGCATGTCCGAAATTGGCCCGGCCGAGGCCGGCTCGCGCTCGTTCGATCTCCGTCTCGGCATCGGGCGGGCCCTGATCCGTCTTCATGCTCGCGACACGCTGACACGAGCGTGTTGCCGCCGCAACGGCAGCGCCGGGCGCGGCACCGCTTGGTCGCTCCTTCTTGGGTCTCCTGGTGCGTGGAATTTCTCCGGCCAATCCGGTAGCGTCCCTCGCCTGGCCGCCGCGGGCGGCAAGCGAGGGACGAACATGGGCTACCAGTTTACCAACAAGCGCAACCCCAAGACCGTCGAGGAGTTGAGTGCTCCCGAGCGCGAACAGCTCCACATGGCATGGAAATTGTACGCCGGCGAGGACAGAAGCGCCTCCGAGCTCATTACCGAGAATTCCGGCTGGTTCGAGCTCTGGACCGTGGAGCAAGATGGCAGGCCGGTGTTCGACTACTGGCACATGCCACCAGACAGCGGGACCCTGTTCTACACGGGCGAGGCAGCCCCCACGGGTATTCAAGTCATCCAGTTCGGGTGGGACGTCCCCGCGCCGGAGACGCCGACGAAGCCGGGCGTGAACCTGACGTTGCTCGCAAAGGAGCTCAGCAGGACGTGGCGCACGATGCTCGGATGGGCACCGGAAGCGGAGGACGATGACGACGAGGAACCCGATTGGGATGGTCCCCGGGTGCTGGTCGCCAGCAAAGAAATCGCCAGGCGGGCCGTAAGGAGCGCTGTCGGCAAGAAGGCCGCGCCCAGGAAGGTCGCGCCCAGGAAGGCCGCGCCCAGGAAGGTCGCGCCGAAAAAGCTCGCGCCCAAGAAGGTCGCGCCCAAGAAGGTCGCGCCCAAGAAGGTCGCGCCCAAGAAGGCCGCGCCCAAGAAGGCCGCGCCGAAGAAGGCCGCGCCGAAGAAGGCCGCGCCCAAGAAGACTGGCGGTCGCCGTTGATCTGCTCAGGATGCGACGTGGCCTCTACTTCTTCGGCATGCTTTGGTTGGCATTGGGATCTTGGTAGTCGCCCGCGGGGCGCTGAGCCTGCTGGCCGGAGACCGCCGTGTACTGCTGGTTCATCGGCGAGTCGCCAAGCTTCTGGGGATTCGCGCCTGCCGCCTGTTGCGCGCTGTATCCCTTCGGGCCGTCGATGAGGTTCTGGGCGTCTTGCCCTTCTGCCCCGGTGCGGTGGGGCTTGAGCATGTCCTCGGCGGGCACCGGCACTTTCTGGGTGCCCTTGGGGCGACCATCGTAGGTGACCTTGTTGTCGGGAGG
>Ga0302267_10002436_pt1 | contig 22563 bp, 17 predicted proteins | sample III_Bog_E1_3_FD_194555 | JGI IMG/M metagenome (GOLD analysis project Ga0302267, IMG submission 194555) | Peat permafrost microbial communities from Stordalen Mire near Abisko, Sweden - III_Bog_E1_3 | ecosystem: Environmental > Terrestrial > Soil > Wetlands > Peat | place: Sweden: Abisko...
AGACTTCAAACCGCCATTCTGCTCCTCTCGGTCGCGTCGGCAAGCGCCCTGGCCGCTCCGCACATTCGCATCTCCGCGACTCCAACTCCGCGCGAGATTTTTGCGGAGCAGCGGCTGCAGCAGGCGATTGCGGGCCTGCCGGGCGATGAGCAGATTCTGCTTGCGACCCGGATCGATCCGTTGCTGAAGCCGTACGACACGCAGATTCCTGCCTTCTTGCCGGATGCAAAAGAAGCGTTTCTTCTGCGGCGTCTCGGCAAGACGATCATCGTTGCCGGATACGATCCCTCGGGGGTGCTGTATGGCGCGCTGGAACTGGCGGACCGCATCCGCACCGCCCACGCCCTGCCCGCAGTGCTGGATTATGAGGACCATCCTCAACTGAAGCTGCGTGGCACTGCCATTGGCCTGCAGAAGCCTGAGATCACATACGAGGGCGCCGAATACGACTACCGCTACACGCCCGAAGAGTTCACATGGTTTTACGACAAGGCTGCATGGACAAAGTATCTCGATCAGCTCGTTGCGGAGCGCTATAACACTTTGTATTTATGGAACGGGCATCCGTTCACTTCACTGCTGAAGCTGCCGAAGTATCCCGAGGCGCAGGAACTGCCGACTGCCCAGCTTGAGCGGAATATTACGATGTTCCGCTGGCTCACGGCCGAGGCTGACAAGCGCGGCATCTGGGTGCTGCAGGGTTTTTACAACATCCATCTGTCGCACACCTTCGCCAAAGCCCATGGTGTGCCATTTCATCTGTCGGCCCCCACGCCGCTCGCCAGCGAGTACACGCGTTACTGCATCTCGGAGTTCATCCGCGAGTACCCCAACGTTGGGATCTTTATGACCCTGGGCGAAGCCATGGGTCCGCACTACGGGCCGGAGTGGCTGACCAAAACTATCATTCCGGGCGTGAAGGACGGACTCGCCGAAGAGGCGAAGGCGTTGGGACATCCAGTGCCCGAGCCGCCCATCGTGGTGCGCGCGCACGCTACCGATATCTACGATGTGATGGCGCAGGCGAAGCCCCTCTATAGCAATATCGACACCATGTTCAAGTGGAATGGCGAGTCGCTGACCTCGACCGACGTGCGTGGTCCTGTGCGGGACGAATTTGAGAAGTTGGTGGCTGCCTCGAATGTGCAGATTGCCAACATCCATCTGCTCTCGAACCTTGAGCCATTTCGTTGGGGCGATCCCGATTTTATCCGGCAGACGGAATCGAGTTTCGTCCGCATCGGCATTGAGGGCCTGCACCTTTACCCGCTGCGCTACTGGGATTGGCCCTACACCGCGGACAATACCGCGCCGCGCCTGATGCAGACCGACCGCGATTGGATCTGGTACCAGGCCTGGGCACGTTACGCATGGAACTCCGAGCGCGACCCCGCTAAAGAGCACGCCTATTGGGTGAGTCAGTTTGCCCAGCGCTTCGGAACCGAAGAGGCTGGAGAGCATCTTCTGGCCGCATACGAGTTGTCCGGCATCTGCGCACCAAAGCTGCTGCCGCGTGTCGGCATCACCGAGGGCAATCGCGAGGTACTATCGCTGGGTGTTACCATGCCGCAACTGATCGACGCGGCGCGCTTCACGCCCGCGCAGACGCTGTGGACCGGAGATGCGCCGGACGGTGAGCGCCTGGATGAATACGTGGCTAACGAGATCAACCACAAGCCCGATCATGGTGAGACGCCGCTGGGTGTGGCTGCTGAGGTCGCCGCAAGCTCCGCCAAGGCGGTCGCCGAGGCCGAGGCCGCCGCGCCTGGAATCACCGCTGCTGCACGTCTCGAATACGACCGCATCGTCAACGATATGCGCGCGATTGCTGCGTTGATGTCGTACTACAACCACAAGACGCAGGCCGCAGAGTTGGTGATGGAGTTCGGATACGACCACGATCCGTCCGATCTGACAAAAGCCGAGCCACTGCTTGCCGCTAGCGTCGGCGACTTTGGCCGGCTTACCCAGTTGACCGAGACTGCCTATCGCAATGCCGCTGGGATGCAGACCTCGCAACGCCAGATTCCCGTGCGAGGCGGGCCCACCACGAACCATTGGCGTGATCTCCTGCCTGTTTACCAAGCTGAGTTGGCAACGTTCCAGAAGCGAATTCGGACGCTCGGATCGGCGCAATCGGCGAATAACGCGTCAACTTCTGCGCAACTTCCGCAGGTCACGTTTGAGCTTGCGCCGGGTGCGGGTGAAGTGTTCACGGTGCGACCGGGCGAAAAGCTGTATACAGATGCGCCGATGCCGATCGTGAGCGATGCGCCTGAGATCGACGGATTGACGGGCATCCGTGTTTCCACGCAACAGGAGGCGCCGATCCACTTCACGCTTGCGCAACCGGCGCAGATTCTGGTGGGCTTCTTCAAGTCCGACTCAAAGAAGGCAACAAATGTCTCTCCCGCGACCGAGCAATGGAACATACTGCTGCCAGACGCATTGACCACCGAAAAGGGGCTGCCGGTTGCGATCTGGACGAAATCGCTGCCGGCAGGCCGGAACGATCTCGACCTCGGCAAAGGAGCTTATGTTGTCGTCGGATTCATCCCGGAGGACGCCCACGTCGCTCCGCATATCAACTTCGGCACCATGGGTGCCAATGGCCAGCCCCCGAATCTGGACTGGCTGTTCGAGAATTAGTTCGCCGGCGAATTCCGTATCACAGCGTGGCGTCGGCACATCAAACCGGATATGCTTCAACTCGATCAAGTTCCGAATGCGGTAGCGATCTCTACTATGCCCGATCTACGACTCCTCGACAATCCCATCTGGAATGCGCTGACGACGGAGCACAGAGCGTTGGCGCTTGGGGATGGGCCGGCAAGGCGCTATCCCGCAGAAATTGGACCGTTAAGCGGTCTGTCGGAGCAGACCCCAGAAGCCTATGAATCCTTGCGAGCCCTGACTGGCACCGGTCCGGGTGGTTTTTCGGCCCAGTTTCTTCAAGAACTGCCCGTGGATAGAGCCGGTTGGTTGCTCATACGCGATGGCCTCATGAGCCAGATGATCTGGTCCGGTGGAGATAGCCTCACCGTCGCGCCACTGGCGCCGCATACTTTATTGCGGCCTCTGACTGCAGCGGACGCTCCTGCCATGGTCGAGTTGGCTGAGCTCGCGGAACCTGGGCCATTTCGCCCGCGCACCCACGAGTTGGGCGAATTCTTCGGCATCTTCGAAGCAGAACGATTGCTCGCGATGGCGGGTCAGAGGATGCGCCTCCCCGGCTTCATCGAAGTCAGTGCCGTATGCACGCATCCTGACGCGCGCGGCCGTGGCTACGCGCGTGCCGTTATGGTGGAGGTGCTGGCGGACATTCTGCGCCGCGGCCAGACCCCGATTCTGCACGTCTTCGCCGAGAACCATTCAGCAATTCGCGTGTACGAGGGCCTTGGCTTTATCCACCGCCGCCATCTCCACCTCGCCGTGCTCCAAGCCGAGTGACATAATCACCTACTCAGAGTCCGGTGCCAGAGGCTTTTCATCGGCGGCCTTCTTGCGGGCCGGGGGGGCGGGCACATCACTGCTCATCAGCGTCTTGCCGCGCCAGTGGGAACTTGCGATGCGCTTGCCGGTATCGTCGAAGTTGTCCCAGGTCCACGTGCCATCATTCGCGTAGTGCTTGACCCAGATCGGACTGCCGTCCTCTCGAAGATAGCGCTCCTCGCCAATCTTATGACCGGCGTCGAAGGTCGCCGAGTACATCTGCCTGCCGTCTGGATAGGAGAAGTACTCAAGACCGTCGAGCAGGATTCGGCCGTCAGCGCCGCGCCGCTCGCTCCACTTTGCCTTGATTTTGCCGTCTGGATAATTCTCGGTAAATGACTTTAGAGTTCCCCATTCGGCGGTCCGCTTGCCAGGTTCAGCCCCGGCGTTCTTGTCTAGCACCCACGCCTCGTTTAACTCGATCTCGTAGTTGGGTGTGTTCTTAGACGTAACCACGTGGATCACACCGTCCGGCCCTTGCGTTGCGGTCGTGTAGCCCACGGTGAGGATGTCCGGCGGTAGCCGCTTCATCGTCCACGTGGCTCCGTCGTCGTCACTGAGGGCCACATATGCGCCGTCTTTATGGATATGTTTTTCGTGCTTGGGGTTGTAGTCGGCGACGAAGAAGAGGAGTCCGCTGGCCAGGCGAATGACGCTGGGTCGCTCGCCGCTGAGCAGCTCATCGAAGGGAGTCACGGATTTCTTCCAGGTCTTGCCGCCGTCCGAACTGCGCGCCAACGGCATGTGCCCGTCAATTTCGGAATTCTTACCGCCAAAGCCGAGCAGGTCGCCATTCTTCGCAATGACAATCGTGGTGTGGCGTCCAGCCGTGCGGCCACCCGTGTCGTACCAGGTCTTGCCTTCGTCTTTCGTGGCCCACACCACGCTGATTGATCCGTTGCCATCGTCATCTTTGCCGGTGGAGTCGGTTGGGATGTAGATGGTGCCGTCTTTCGCGCGCACGATGCTATCGATGGGCTGCGAGACGTACGCCCCAATGGGTTTGGGGAAGTAGGGAAAGGTTACCTGCGACCAGGTGGCGCCGTTGTCGGTTGAAGTGGCGTAGCAAAACGGCCCCGCACCAATCAGCCTTGGAAAGCCCCAGAACATCCAGATCTTGCCGGGATGCGCGGCGTCATTCCAAATGACCGGGCCGGCGAGGGCGGCATCGGCGAACATCGGAAAGGGCTCAGGCATGTCCCAATCTTCGGCACCAGCGCGGCGGCGCATGACGAGGATGGTCTGGTCGGGATCGTCCTCATTGACTGGCGCGTTGTAATAAGCGGCGAGCAGGTCGCCGTTGGGAAGTACCTGGATTGCGGAGTTGTGATAGTTCACGCCCAATCCGGGAGCGAGGCCAAGCTTCCAGCCTACCTCAGGCATGCTCTTGCCTTGAAGGTTTGGGAACAACTCATGCACGTGGTACCAGGGCTTCGTTGGATCGGGACCGCTAGTGAGCGAGTTGGGGGCGATAGGCTGTTGCTTGACGGCGGTTTCGAAGAAGAGAGTCTGCGTGGGTCCGAGTTTGGCAGCGGGCATTGAGGCTTGCACCACGCGGAATCCGATGTTGCCGCCCTTCGAGGAATACGCAGGTGCCATGCTGGCGCGATTGGAGGCGCGGGAAAAGAAGGGAGCGGCTGCGGGGACGTTGAGGTCCGGAGTCGTCTTGGTTGCAGACTTTCGGAAGTCGAGCCCTCCGCCGCGCACAACCTTCGTGTAGCCGGCAGCAGCGCCGACAGGGTCGGCCTGTTCCCCCGGCTGATACGGCGCGTACCAGTCCAGCGTCCATTCGGGGCGTCCGACGCCCATGTTCTTCACGCCAAAGGTATTGGCGATGTCGGGTTTGGACATCTCGTTGGAGTTACCGAAGATGTCTTTGCCACCGGCGCGTGCAATGTACTCCCACTCAGCCTCAGTGGGCAGGCGCCATGGCTTACCTGTCTTCTTTGTCAGCCATGCGCAGTAGGCCATCGCCTGCTGCCAACTCATTCCCGCGGCATAGGCCGGCGTGGCCGCGCCAGCCTTGTAATTTGGGTCGAAGAGACGGTACTCGGCAGGGCTGACTTCGGTGACGCCGATCTTAAATGCCTTCGAGATACGCACCGGATGCGCTGGCACTTCATCGAAGTCTCCGTGCTCGGGCCGGATCGACATGACGCCAAAGCCCATGGTGACCGAGTCCAGCAAGGCATCGGCATCGGCACCCATCACGAAGCTTCCTGCCGGAATCTCGACCGTGGTGGGCACGCCATCCTTCGCCAGCGGTGGAGCCACTCCGGCCATCGCGGCTGGACTGCCATCTTTCTGCGCGACGCCGAAGCTCACGACTCCCAGGAGCAGAGTACCAACCCACAGCAGGCGAATTCTTGAACTCGCAAGCATCATTTCGCTCCTCCTTTGTCGGGCGAGCGATTCATGTCGTAGGCCAACGGTCCCAGATCTGCGCGTGCTGCGACCTGTTTTCCGTCCACAAGAAGTTTCATTCCCTTACCTCTGCGGTAGTGCGTGCCCGTCGAATCCCAAAGAACTGTGAGTAGATGGCCGTGATACGGAAGAGCATCGATGGCGAAGTAGGTCCACTCGTCAGCGGGCAGCAACGGCCGCAGTTCGATGCGATCATCCGCGCGGGGTCGCAGTCCGATCAGGCCCGTGATAAGCGGGTCGGCAAAGCCCGAGTGGTTGTAGTAGTTGCCACGGCCAACATCCTTATTCTTGTCAATTAGCATGTCCTTAGCGATCCACTCGTCGGTGTCGGCATCGAGATCTTCGTCGATCCAATCGATGACTTGTCCCTGCTTCAGCGTCAGATGCTGCGCTAGGACATAGCGGGAGAAAAGCCTGTAATAGTCGGCGTGGGTCATCACCGTCGCGCCGGGATGGTCCTCGTAAGCAGCGAGAGCCTGCAGTGTCTGCGTCATAGCGAAAGGCCACTCGGGGCCGTTCCATGTGCATTGATCGGAGCTTGTGAAACGGAAGCGTGGACTGCGCCGCTCCGCGGTCGTCGCTCCATACTTGCCGTCGAATCCTTGAGGATCGAAGAGTTGCTTCCATGCCACTGCGTGAGAAGGCGCTGGAATATCGAACATCCACGGAATGTAACCAATCTGCTCGCGAACGCCGGCAAGCTGCATGGTTGTTCCGGGGTCAGCGAACTTCTTCTGCTTGCGAATTCCGGAATCCGTCGCTGACGACATTACTTCGTAAAACTGGTCCTTCGAGTTCCACAGGCGCGTCTCGATGAGCGTATGCAGTGCATCTGCCTTGCCATTGAAATCATCTGTCGAGGTCTTGTCGCCAGCCTCTTCGGACATCTCTGCGATCGCGCGCGCATCGGCGTACATGTAGCTGTTCAACGTAGGCCGGTAGCCGTCTCCGCTGATGCTTTTCTCCATTGCGTCGCGAGTGTCGATCGACCAGAAGAGGCCGTTCGAGTCTTGTTGGGTGGTCTCCCAGGCTTTGTAGTTGGCCTTCATGGCGGGCAATAGCGAGGTGGCCAGGGAGCGATCGCCGTTTGCGAGGAAAAGATCGCGGACCGTGGTCGCCATCGCGTCGCTGTATTTGTGGGAGTCGACGCCGGGGGAGAACCAATAGCGCGCATCGTCCTCGGCAATTGCTGGCTCACGCAGCCAGCGGGCTTCGGCGATGTGGAACGGGGCCGCGTCGGGCAGGGCGCCGTAGTCGGCCATTGCGGGCTTGGGAAGCCACTCCGTGATGAGGTATCCTTGCGGCGTTTTCACGAGGTGCTTCTTCCATGCATACCAGCGGAAGTAGTACATCTCCTCAAAGTGTTTGTCAGAGGAGTCGAACCAGGGGATCTCACGCTGCATCCAGGTCCAGGTGTCCTCGCCGCCTTCCCCTTCGTAGAGTTTGCCGGTGGCTTGGCGTTCCTGGTCGCGAAACGTGTCGACATAGTGGCTGTAGTCGGCGGGTCTCAGCACTGCAGCTCCCGTTGCACTCGGCGGAGTAGCGCTCGACTGGGCGTGCAGAGTTATCACGACAAACAGCGGGGCCGCGATCCAAACTGCGCTTGCCGTTCGAGCAGCTACGACTATATCGGTTATGTTCATTTGCGCTCCACGCAAGTTAGTCACTTTGTGGTCGATTCATCGGAAACCTTCTTTGAAGAAACAAGCGATTATAGGTCAGCTTAGGACCCGCATCGTGCCGCGATCTGTCCGAAAGTATCTTATTCGCGTGAAGATGCTGTTCTCGGAGGAAGCCGAACGAAAATGCGTCGATAAGGTCCAGTATTACGGAGTTTCCGCGGGGCTAGGCCGTTTCGCAGGCGGCGATCTGCCGGTATTCAAGGTACATGCGCATGCGCCAGCGGAAGATCATCCCAAACGCAAGCACGAAGAAGAGCGCGCCCGTCTGTTCGAGGGAGAGAAACTTGTCGATGTAGCTGCGGGCGAGGATTCGAATGACCGCTAGCGCTATCACAACCATGAAAAAGGCATTGGACCGCTGCATCATGATGGCTTTGCCATCGTGCACCAGGCGCGAGGTTCGCAGCAGGGGGTAAGCGAGTGCGGTGGCCCCAATCAGGAAAGCGCAGGCCGCCCATACCCACGGAATCCGAAAAGCCGGGACGAAAAACATCGAAAAGCCAGTGGCCATGCCCATTGGCGGGATCAGTATCTTCCTGACGGTGACCGCCGTGCGTCCTTCGCGGACACGCCAGGCCAGGACGCCTGCCGCTCCCACAATAGATGCAAGTACCGAGATTTCCTCAGCTGGCAACATAATCTTTTCTCGTTCGAAGCGCGGCGCGTGGCCGGAAGTGGGGATTAGCTCTCCCCCTATTATGCAGGTTATGGCGAGGATTCACCTGCGGACTGAAGCAAGGGATTGGCTTGGCAAAAGTGACAGGATCAGCCGACTGGGAGTACGTTATTCGACAGCCAGAAAGCGATTTGGAGAGGACAGTCGACCATGATGATTAACCGCCGGAGTTTTCTTGCGTCCCTTTCGTTGTTGCCTGCTGCTCTTGCGCGCGCGGCAGACCAGCTACCGGCGAATCGCAACATCAAGTGGGCGGTTTCTTCCGCATTGTGGAACTACTTTCCTCCCTTGCCGTTCACGGGCATTTTGGACGTGATGAAGGAGGCTGGTTTTCCCGGCATTCGTCTGGCAAATTTTCCGGGCATCCTGAACAAATATGGCCTGACGGCGGCGCAGATGCTTCAGGAGGTATCGAAGCGGAACCTCAATGTAGTCACCATCTCCTGGAACGGCCCGTTGCAGGACCCGGCCGCGCGCCAGCAGGCTCTGGATAGCGCGCGCAATGCGATGAAGTTTCTTGCGGATTTTGGCGCAAATCATCTGGTCGTCTTTTCGCCGTCCCGCACCAGGCCAGGAGCGGACGCGCCCGCAGCGTTTGCAACGCTGTGCGAATGCTGCAACCAGATCGGGGAACTGGCCGGAGGAATGGGCTTCACGGCAGGACTGCACAATCACATGGGCCAGATGGTCCAGACTCGCGAAGAGATAGATCGTTTTATGTCGATGACCGATCCGAAGCTATTTGGCTTCTCTCCAGACACTGCCCATCTTGAACTAGCAGGCTGCGATGTGGCTGGGACCCTCGATCGGTATAAGGAACGGATACGCTTCCTCGACTACAAGGACGCCAAGCAGACCATGCCGAGCAAGGATGTGGTCCAGCCAAATGGGCAGGTGCTTCCTAAAGATTCAAGCGGAGCCAGCTTCTTTGACAGCATCTACGATCTCGGCGACGGCGAGGTCGATTTTCCTGCATGCCATCGTGTCCTGAAGAGCATGAAATATCGCGGATGGATTTGTGTCGATCTGGACACGGCGCGACTGGGGCCCCTTGCCGACTATCAACGTTGCGGCGCATATATTGTGAAGAAACTGGAGCCGATTTACTCCTGAGCGGCAGGTATTCTCCTCTGGTTCTGGACGCTCCTTGAGTGGCTCCCCCCCGGGGGGGTGGGTATCGCTAAGTGGCTATTGTTGCTATGGTTTAACGAAAACGAGGTCTGCAAAAATAAGAAAACAAAAGGGTTATTGAAAAAATAAGAAAACAAATGAGTTAGCCGGGGGGAATAGAAAACCTCGGCGGGGTAGCCGAGGTTTGTTCTTTCTTTGACTTACTACTACAAGTGTATCACGTGGACCATAACTCATCTGCCATCTAAATTATGTTTCGAATGAGAGAGATAGGCGGTTTTGGGCCTTGACAGTGTTTTTGGGAAGGGGAGTGTGGGAAGCGTCCATCTGCGGTAGAAGGTTGGTAGCGTTACCGGGGCTCGAACCCGGACTCTCCGCCTTGAGAGGGCGGTACCTCATCTCTATGTGTCGCGCATCCGACTGCTACACACTGCGACATCGTGCAGCAAAAACCATTATAAACAATGGAGATTATGAAATAGTAGCAGCTTCAGTTACAGGCCAAGAGTTGAAGTGAGTAGCAGGGATAGCCGGTACAAAGTATCTACTCAAGTATCCATGTATCCACGGGTCTCCGTTTTGGGTGCTATCCTCCTCGCTGGGGATCCAGATCATGGCGCGCGCGGCGAAGCAGGTCAGAGGTATCTACGAACACTTCAAGAGAAGTGGCATCTGGTACGTCCGCTATCGAATCGACGGCAAGCTGGTGCGGAAGAAGATCGGCACGCAGGCTCAGGCCCAGTCCTACCTCGACAAGGTTCGCTACGTGAGGACGTCGGGGGACGGAGTTGTCCCCGTCTCCGCCAAGTCCGTAGTGATGACGGCGAAGGAAGTTGCTGCTCTGCCAGATCCCGCCGGCGAACATACGCTGGGACAGTTGTGCGATGGCCTGCTGGCTAAGATCAAGTCTGACCCGGAACACTACCGAGACCAGGAAAATCCGCCGCAGCGCATTGCATGTATCAAGGAAGCGTTCGGGTATCGGCCAGCCAATGACATCCGCCCGTTCGAGATCAGGGACTGGCTCTCCAGTCTGAAGACGCCTAAGGGTGCCCGGATCAGCGATGGAACATGGAACCGATACAGAACGGTCTTCTCGGCCATCTACACCTGGGGAAATGAACAGGAGAAGGTGACAGTCAATCCGGTGCGTGGCTTCAAGGCGAAGAAGCAGCCGGAGGGGGTGATCCGCTGGCTCGATCCGGAAGAGGATGCTGCCCTGCGCAAGGTGCTCATGGAGGATGTGGAAAAGACACCGGCTACCCAGCCGATCCTACGGCAACAGAGGATGCACAGGATCTATGAGCTTGACATCGCGCTCGGGACTGGCGTCCGCCGCGGCGAGCAGTACCGGATCACATGGCCCGCTGTGAACTTCAACCGGAAAGAGATCATCATCCCCAAGACTAAGTTCGGTCCTGCGCGTACGGTGCACATGATCCCCGCAGTCGAGCATGCGCTGCTTGAGTTGAAGAAGATGCCACTGGCACCGCGCGAATGGAAGAAGGGAAGCGGCACCAAGGTGCCTGAGGAGTGCGTGTTTGCGATCCATGAGAACCGAACATGGTTCACTAGCGCCGTGAAGCGCGCCAAGCTGAAGGATATGCACTGGCATGTCCTCAGACATACATTCTGTACACGTTTGCTCGAGAAGACGGGCAACCTCAAGCTCGTCCAGGCTGCGGCAGGTCACCGCACGATTGCGATGACTGCGCGATACGCGCACCTTAACAAGACCAGCCTGGCGGATGGCATGGCTCTTATAGATTGGACGCCTACGCCAATGCCTGCTATGCCGCCGGCTCCTGTACCAGCGCCGAAGAAGACGAAGGCGAAGCGGTGACGGGTTCGATCTAGCTGCCCAGGCGCTGCGAAGCCGCCTCTGGCGTAAGTCACAGATCTCCAAATGTCAAAAGCGTTCCTCTAGTCCTTTTACGGTCTGAGTGGAAGGGTAAACTCTCGGGAGAGGGAACTGAAGGTGAGTAGCCGCGGGTCCTCCTCAGTTGAGGCCAAATCGCTATTGTGCGATTCAGGGGTGGTCGGCCGGTTCTCGAAACGTGGTAAGGCCTTGTCACTCATTGAGCTTTGATTACGCGTGATTCTCAGGATTACTCCTCTCATACGCCGCAGTGTCAGGTTGCCTTGGGGGTCGTCGCCCGATGGCAAGTCATGAAATCCCACTCACGATGCGACTTTCTCGTCGGCCAGGGCATCGCCGGTGGCGTCCAGAGCTTCTGTCAGACACGGCCGACGCTCCACCCGGTTCAATTTCTGGTGGTGATGCGAGACAGACCTTCAAGAGGGGGCCTAAACCGGTGGCATCGAGTGACGACCAGGAAGCCAGTATCCGGAAGCTTGCGCTCTTACGCCTGAAGGCGCTGCTCGATCAAGCTGGGACCGCCTCCACTGACCCCGTTTCCGGAATCCGGAAATCTGCGACCAAACCTGCTTGGACGTGCAAGTCAAAGCCCGTCGGAGTGCGGTCGCGGCTGAGGAAGGATAACGGTAGGGCAAAACTACGGTAAAGGTAGGGTGATTCGGGAGGGCGGGGCGCCACCACACGCACTTGTGCTACCTCGAAATGACCCGTAAGTCGCAGGTCAAACATCCCAATTCGGGTCCAGAGACGCTTAGGCTTGAGTAGACACCCCGGGCCCATAATGAATAGCGACGCTGAGATGATGGAAATCGAACGATTGAGGGCTATACAAGATCTTCAATTGCTTGATACGCCTCCCGAGGCTTGCTTTGACGAGTTGGTCCACTTGGCGGCGCAAGTCTGCGATGCGTCGATCAGCCGCATGTCGATTGTCGATGCGGACCGGCAGTGGTTGAAGGCGTCCGTCGGGCTTGCGGCACGGGAGATCTCGCGTCGAGTGTATTCTGGCGTGCAAGCCATCCAGCAACCAAACTTACTTGTCGTAGAGGATGCCACGCGCGACGAGCGGTCTGCCGAGGACCCCCTAGTCACAGGCGATCCGGGAATACGGTTCTATGCCGGAATGCCATTAGTTCTTCCTGACGGCCATGCAATTGGCACGTTGTGTGTGATCGACACAATGCCGAGAACGCTTACGGAGACCCAAAAGAGCGCTTTGGCCGTCTTAGCCAAGCAACTGATCCGGGTCCAGCGACGATCCCTTGAAGCCACCCTGGTTAGTTCCCCGCCAAGCTGGAACCTCAAGTTCCACGGGCCATTCGATTTGGGCCTGCAAAGGAATCGCTAGTGGACGTTCGCACCCTTTTCTTCGTCGAAGCAAGTCTCTTGTTTCTGTTCAGTGTGACCCTGGTCGTCAATTCCATCGGTCAGTTGAGGCAGGGTGCCAACTATTGGTTTGCCGCCTCAAACTTTTGCGGGGGCGTCAGTCTCGTCCTACACTCCTTCCTACCCAGCGACGTTTTTCTCACCACTATCGTCTCGAATCTCCTCCTCTTCGTGGAGTTGTGCTTCCTCAACAAAGCCATCGCCGAGTTTGTCGAACGCGGCCGCCATCTCTGGCTCGGGCTCCTGGGTCTGTCCGTCGTCGCCACCATCGTCACCTTCTACGTCCTCCGCCAGCACCCCAATCCCGAACTGGTCATGGAGTTCATCTCCGTCATCGCCATCTCTACCGCAACCTGCAGTGCGGTGCTGCTCTTTCGCTACCCTCCCCTCGGCTCCAAAATCCCCACTTTTGTCATGGGGACGCTCTTCTCTCTCTACGTGGCGAATAACCTCGTGCGCAGCCTTACCGGGTATGCATCGCTTCGCTTCTACCACATCTGGCTTGACCGAACCATCATCGCCGGCCTCAGCTTTGGCTTCCTTTGGATGACCGCCGCCCGCCTGCGCAACAGCCTTGAGCATCTCGCCGGCACCGACGCTCTTACCGGTACCGTGAACCGGCATCGACTCGAGGAAGCGATGAAAGGCATGCTTGCGTGGAATCGGCGCAACGATCTTCACGTTGCGGTGTTCTTGATCGATCTGGATCGCTTCAAAGGAATTAATGACAACCTGGGGCACGGTGTCGGGGATCATGTGCTGAAGGCGCTGGCAGCTCGCCTTAATTCTGCCGTCCGCCAAGAAGATATGGTCGGACGACTGGGCGGTGACGAGTTCGTCATCCTTCAAGCAGGAATTAGTCAGCCCGAAGGTGCCGAGTTTCTCACCCGTCGCCTTATCGAGATACTTCGAGAACCATATGACATTAACGGTCTCAAGGTGATCTGTAACGCGAGCATCGGTGTTGCAATTGCGCCGGGCGATGCTCAACAATGTGACGCGCTCTTCTCCTGCGCAGACGCCGCTCTGTATAAGGCGAAGGCTGAGGGCCGCAATACCGTATGCTTCTATGAAGCCGGTATGGACGCGAACCTCCGCGAGCGCCAGCAGTTGGAGCGGGAGCTGCGACGCGCACTCGACTTGAAGGCATTTCAACTGGCCTATCAGCCTCTTGTCACTCTTCGCGATGGCAATCTGATTGGATTTGAGGTTCTGTTGCGCTGGCCTGAAGGCTGGGATCCGCAACCTCCGGCGGCATTCATTCCGGTCGCGGAGTCCTACGGTTTGATCGTCCCTCTCGGTGCGTGGGTACTTGAGACCGCCTGCGCAACCGCCGCTTCATGGAAGAAGCCGCTCAAGCTAGCGATCAATCTGTCTCCGGTCCAGTTCAGTCAGGGCGATATCGTCGCCGAAGTCACCTCTGCCTTGAAGTCGAGTGGCCTCGACCCCGCCCGCCTCGAGTTGGAAGTAACGGAGAGCCTCTGGCTCCAGGACACAGATAGGGTACACAGCAAGCTGATGCAATTGAGATCCATTGGTGTTTCCGTTTCACTCGATGATTTTGGGACCGGCTACTCGAGCTTGGCCTATCTCTGGAAGTTTCCTTTCGACGCGGTCAAAATCGATCGATCCTTTGTCATGTGCATGGAGGAGGACCCGAAAGCGGCGGCCATCGTGAATACGATCGTGGCGCTGGGACTGAGTCTCTCCCTGACTGTCACCGCCGAAGGCGTCGAAACACACGCGCAGGCAACGTCCCTTGCAAGCATCGGGTGTCAGCAAGCTCAGGGATACCTGTTCGGTCGCCCACTTTCCCTCTCGGCAGCCAATCAGTTGGCCAACGCGCACGATCCGCAAAGCGCAGTCGACACGCTTGAACCACTCAAGCCGCTAAGAGATAATCGCGGTTGCAGACTAACGAATTGCCTGTGAAGTCGCCATTTCGGTAAAGACCCCTTGGGCTGAGTCTGCGCCCGTCAATTGACCTGGGGCCGCCTGCAAGTCCGCCGTTGGTCGGCTTTGAGACAGAGGCGACTGGCGAACAGACCGGCCGGGCATTTGCGTGGCGTTAATTTCGGCATGAAACCCCGAACTCACTCCGATCCCGCGTAACGGCGGTGGAGAGAATGGCAGATGGCTTGGCCATTTCGTTTGATGACGGTAAGACCGCAATCTACTCGCCTGAACTCCTCAAGAGGGTTTTCGAACGATTTAGAGCACCCCCCGTGACAAGCACATCGGCGAAAAGGGGGCATCGGGTTCCGCCTGTAGAGTCTTAGTGCTGTATCTGGAGCGCCCACATGCGACAGTTCGAGTTCGCGTGCGCTTTGGGGGGCGCTTCGGATACAGCGACTTGAAGGAAGTCGCCCCCGGAGGGCTATGTATCTTGAATGGGGCCGAGCGGGTCTGGTAAGTGGCTGAACTCGATCAGCGCACCGGTCGGCTTGCGGTGGTGAGCGCAGCAGGAGTTGCGCGGCGGGCAGCCGTTCGACGACGCGCATGGTTCCGCCGCGGACCGGACAGTTCCAGAGCGAGTGAATCTGGTTAGTGGACGGTGAAGCCTCCCAAGCAGTTGTCTTCTCTGCGCTGCCGAGCAGTTGGAGGCAGAGCGGCAGGAGAGTGGCGCGCTTGCGGTTGGCGAGAAAGCCGAAGTTGCGGATGCGCACGAAGCCGGGCGCCAACAGGTGGAGCAGGAAGCGGCGCAGGAACTCGTCGACGGTCAGAGACATGAGCCTTTTCTTGTTGCCGTGGGCGGAGTCGCGCCAGCGGAAGGTAACAGTGTCCTTGGAGAGAGCGACCAGCCTGGAGTTCGAGATGGCGACGCGATGGGTGTAGGCGCCGAGATACGCAGCACATGTTCCGGGCCGCCGAAGGGCCGTTTGGAGTAGACGATCCAGTCGTGACGGGACAACACTCGCAGCCCCGCGGCGAAGGCACGTGGCTGGGCCAGAGGCAGCAAGCTGCCGTGGACCCGGAGTTCACCTTGCTGGAAGGCGTTGCGCAGTCCGGCGACGAACTTGCCGCGGAAGACGCGGCTGAGCCGCCGATGGGGGAGGAAGAAGGAACGCCGGGCGGAGGTGCGGCTTGTGTGATCCGGAGCGAGACCACCGGCCGCAATGGCGCAGTGGATATGCGGATGAAACTGCAGGCGCTGAGTCCAGCTATGGAGCACGCTGAAGAAGCCGATCTCGGCCCCGAGGTGTCGTGGATTGCGGGCGATCACAAGCAGGGTCTCAGCGCTCGAGTGAAAGAGCAGGTTGTAGATGAGCCGCTTGTTCTGCAACGCGAGCGGGGCCAGTTCCGCGGCAGAGTGAACACGGCATGGATGTAGAGCGTGGGCAGGAATTCCCGCTCGCGCGCCTGGAGCCAGCGTCGGCGCGCGTTGCCCTGGCAGCGCGGGCAGTGCCTGTTTCGGCACGAGTTGTAGGAGATGGCAGTTGCATGTCCGCAGCCGGTGCAGCGATCGCGATGTCCGCCCAGCGCGGCAGTGCGGCAGCGCGCGATAGCCAGCAGCACCTTCTGGTGCTGCCAGTTGATCCACCTGCGACTGTGTTCAAGGAAAGACTGTCCAGCACAGCGGACGATGTCGGCCATCTCCACGAGGCCGGCTCATGAGCTGTACTTGTGTCCTCCTTGATGGTGAATAGTGCTGCCTGATACTTGCGAATCTCCTCAGGGCCAAACTGATCGGGCGGACGACGGAAGTACTGGCTAAAGTGCGGAACACTGTGCAGGTAGGTGCGGACGGTTGTATCGGCGAAGTTGCGGCAACGCAACTCCTCAAGCATGAGCTGACGTAGTGCGTTCACAGAAAGTTCCTCCTCTGCGTCCCAAACTACCTCGGCAGCCGCAAATGCCGGATCAGTCGCACGCGAAAGCGTCCGCCGCACCAGCGGCTTCGTTCAAGTCTGCTATATGACAAATAGGCACGGCAACAGAGCAGCTCATGTCGGGCCGGAGGTCGCGAACAGGTATGTCGACAACCAGGCCACCGGTGGCCAGAGGTTCGTCATCACCGAAGCGCTCATCAGGACAAAATCGAAGGGCGACGCTGACCCGCTTACGTGGCTGCTGCTGGCCACCGCAGTCCTCGCGCGATGCCACGATGGGTCGTGCCCTCGGCTACCTCGGTATCGAAGCCCCAACGATCGTCTGAGCTGCATCTCCAGACGACACATCAGACGTGTCGCAGCGGCACTCCGGAATGAAGCTGCGATAGGCCCACTTGCGCATCCCGGCAATCACCCAGTCCCGGCACGAAGAATCGAGATAGAGAAACGAGACCCCTGCCTGCGAAGTCGCGTCGTCAAACCACCTGACTGCGCCCTGCGCCTTTAGCTTCCGCCCATCCCCGGCGAACTCGATCGATAGGCCGATCGTCGTTGCCTCGGTGAGCGGACGGTCGCTGGTGAAGCAACAACCTCCCTTACCCATCTGGAATTGGCAGGTTGCTTCGGTTTCTGCCAGGCTCCCCATCGCCAACTCAACCTCTTCCACTGGCCTCGCCGAGGGTATCAGCCAAAGCTCCTCACGCTCCTTCAGGGTATCGTGCAGTACCTGCACAAGATATTTGCGGGTCAGCGGCTTCTCGATCATTGCCTCGACGCCAAGGCCGTACATCTCGCGCAGATGCACAACCCCGAAACCGGAGACAAAAATGATGCTTGGGACCTCCAGTTTCCTCTTGAAGACCTCCCGCACCAATTCCACCCCGTCCATGACGGGCATGCGTATGTCGGAGAGCAGGACGTCGACCTTGGTCGTTTCCAGGATGCTAAGCGCCTCCATGCCGTTCGAGGCCGTCAGCACGGTGCACCTCTCGCATTCGAGCCACGCAGAGAATATCTCCCGCAGGTCCGGCTCATCATCGACTATAAGAATCGTGGCGTCTTCCAGCCTCATGCCGCCACGCCGTCCACCCGCACGGCATTCACGGGCAGTGTCAATCGAAAACAGGTATGCCCATGGCAGTCGCGCAGTTCGAGGGTCCCGCCATGGGCGGTCACGATCGCGCGTGAGACGCTGAGCCCTATGCCAATTCCACCCCCGAACGGTTTGGTGGTGTAGAAAGGCTCCATCAAGTGTTCTATTACCTCGGTCGAAAGCGCCGGGCCGCTGTCCACCACGTCGATCAGAAGCTGCTCGACACCCTCTTCGGAGCTAACTCGGGACGCCTCAACTCGCACCCAGCGCTCGCTGGTCTTAGAGGCTTCGATCGCGTCGAACGAGTTGTTCAACAGGTTCAACAACACTTGGCCAATCTGCACCTCGCGGCACTCGACCAGTGGAAGCCCGTCTGGCACGATGGAGTCGATTTGGATTCCGTTGGTGCGGTATCGTACCTGCACTAGTTCTATCGCCTGTTCGACCATCTCACCCGGACTGGCTCCCAGCATGGGTTCGTTGGCCCCCTCACGGGCCAGTGCAGCAAGTCCGCGCAGAATCCGTATCACCCGGTCGGAGGTCTTCACAATGCTCTCGCACGTCCTGGTCACCACTGCGGCGGAGAGAACCTCTCCGTTCGCAGCTAACTCCACCAGGTCGCTTGCCCGGGCATGGATGATGGCCATCGGATTCTTGATCTCGTGCGCGATCCCGGCGGAGAACCTCGCAAGCACTTCAAGCCGCTGCTCGCGCATCACCCGCTCCCAATCCAGCTCGCGCTGCATCCGCTTCTGTTCGCTGATGTCGCTGAAACAAACCGTAATCCCTCCCTCTTCCCATGGATTCACCGACAGGTGAGTCGAGAGGTCGAGCGGCGGGTAGTAGGAATCGAACCCGGCTGGCGTGCGGGTGGACATCACCTGCCGCATACGCTCCGTGGTCTCGGCGGTCATTCCGGGAAAGGACTTCCACATATCTTTCCCCAGCAGGTCCCTGGCCTTCAACAACTTCTTTGCGTCCTCGTTGACATACCGAAATACCCAGTCACGATCCACGGCAAAGATTCCGACGTTGGTATTCTCCAGCACAGATTCGGCCCTGCGGTTGGCGATCTCCAACTCCCGTTCCAGCCGCCTCTGGCCGCTGATGTCGCTGAAGAACACCGCGACCCCACCGTCCTCCCAGGGATGAGCCTGTACCGTTGTCGTCAGGTCGAGCGGTGGATAGAAGCTCTCATACCAAGCGGGCTGGCGGGTCTCCATCACCTTGCGCAGAATGGTCCGCTCTTCCGGCAGTTGCGCCGGGAATGCATCCCACAGAGTCATTCCCTGGATATCTCTGTCCACACTCAACAGTGACGCCGCGTTTCGGTTCAAGTAATGAATGGTCCACGCGGAGTCAACCGCCAGAACGCACACCGTCGTGCTTTCCAGCAGGGAGTTGAGCTGCACGACGGTGCGCTCAAGTTGCTGTTCGGTGCGTTTTCGCTCGGTAACATCGCGTATAACAGCCGTGGTATGGATGCCATCCTCGGTCTTTACCGGGTTGAGACCAATCTCCACCGAGACCTCGGACCCATCCTTCCGGCGGGCGTAGAGGTCGCCCATGCCCTGACCCATGACTCGCGCTGTTCCTGAGTGAACAAAGCCTTGCCGGTGATCCTTGTGCCTGCTCCGGTTTCCGACCGGGACAAGAAGGTCCACATTGCTGCCAAGCAGCTCCTCTCGGCGATATCCGAACATTGTTTCGGCAGTCTGGTTTGCGAGGATGATTGTGCCCTTTGCATCCACTTCGAGGATCGCGTCCGGAGCGTCCTCAATCAACTCGCTGAACTTGTGGTCGGCCATCTTGTCAGGGATCGCCAGGATGGACGGGCTCGCGCGTCCCAGCATGACCAGAGTTGCGATCGAGATCGCGGCGGTAAGCACCTCAAGTGGGCCGCTGACCCAGTAGATCGGAAACCATAGCGTTACAACTTGCATCGCACGGGTAATTCCGCAGGCGATGATGAAGCCGACAACGCAGAAGAAGGCACGGTTGAAAGGAATATCCTTGCGCTTCCGAACGATGCCGATGAGAGCGAACGTAATCAGAAAATAGGTGAGTGCGATGAACGAGTCGGAGAGGACATCCAGCCACCGCAACTGCGGTTTCCAGAGAAAACTGAGGTCGTGCTGCAATTGCACCGGCTGGAGCATCTCGACGACCGTCGCTTCCTGGTGGGCCACAGGTCGCATAACAACTCTAGAGAATTATGGGAGATAGCGCAAACCAGCGTTGCAGCGCAGAAAAGCTGCGCACCCATCCAACAGTGAGACAAGGGCAACATCGCCTGGGCTGTTATCGAACGACAATTGTGACGCGAACCTCTTATGTCTCGGCGACCGAGCCGGGTTCCGGCAAGCTCGGCAGCTTGGCTGGACGGTCGACGCGAAGTCCGGAGGCGAATCGTAGGGCTCCACAGGCTGGGGACACGCCGACTAAATGGCCGCAGCACGTGCTGGGGCGGTGCGGGGCGGGCGCTGCACCGAGTACTACGTCGCGAACTTACTCAATAGCTGACGTTACAGCAGCCTAGTAATAGTTGGTAGAAGAGCAGGTTGAAATTCTCCTTCGTTTCGTACAAGAGAGGCGCCTATCTCGAAGGAGGCTTCCGTCAGGCTATTCTGCAGAACAAGAAGCAGGTCCTTCCGCTTCAGTGGCTTATCAAGCACTGTGTAGACTCCATGCCCAAGCGATTCGAGTGGCCACAGATCGCGTAGTCCGGTTACCAAAATGATGCTGGGGATCAAGATCTTCCTCTCGTAGGCGGTCCGCACCAGCGCCACTCCGTCCATCACCGGCATGTAGACATCCGAGATCAAAGCGTCGATCTTCTCGGCCTCCAGCACCTTCAGAGCCTCAACTCCATTGGTCGCGGTAAATACCAGGCATCCCTCGTGCTCGAGCCACGCCGAGAAGAGCTCCAGCAATTCGGGTTCGTCATCTACCATCAAGACCGTTGCCTCTTGAAGCCTCATGCCATAGCCTCTTCCCTTTGCCCCACGTGTAGTGGCCGTGCAACACCGTGCCTTTGTGTATCTCTTCGATGCTCAACCTGGAAGTCATCTCACAGCCGCCGGCGTGTTTTCCCCGGTCCGCTTCAAAAAATCGGCAAAGCCAGCAACCTGCTTCTCCAGGTCCGTCAACGCCTCCTCTTGGGTACCTCCATGACCCAAAACGGTCCAATCATCCAGTTTCTGGTGAGCCCACCATCCGTCTTCGTCTTGCTCAATCATTGCCGTTGGTTTCATGGGACTGTCCGATTCACCCCTGTCCCCACCAATGCACTTTCGTACATTGACGGAGTTACACAGTCAGAAAATGTGATCCACGGACTAGCCTTTCGGATGACCTACTCCGTTCTGGTGTGTGAATGCGATCATGCCGACATCCTCTCCAGCTTTTCTGGCGACGGGATAAGAATATGCATGCCGCGAATCACGATCAGGTTCTCTCGCCTGAATCGACCGAGCAGACGGGTAACAGTCTCACGCGCACAGCCTACAACGTTCCCTAACTCCGTATGGGACATCGTCATAGTGAAGCTCATCTCCGCCTTTCCTATGGATTGAGCTATACCCCATGCAAGTAGCACACCGGAGAGTCGCGCCGCCGATGATTCTGAGAGGGCAAGGCGGCGCGCGTCGCAGAACACATCCTGGTACTCAGCCGACAGCATTCTTGCCACATGGAGGCTCGCTCCACCGTGTTTCTTGAGAAAGGCAAGAAACACTAGCTGTGGAATCACTTTGGCCTCTGCGGAATGAACGGCCTCCGCTGTCACCTCGTAATTCGAGGTAGAGACGACGGCGCTAAGTCCAAGGATTTCTCCCGGCAAGGCAATCCTGAGAATGAGTGTCCGGGCATCTTTCGACGTGCAGGATAGCTTTACCTGCCCAGACTTGAGCACAAAGACTCCATCGCTTGCCGTGTCCTCCTGGAAGAGCTTGGCTCCGTGACGCCAAGTCGCATTCACGCCCATGAGAGCGTAGTCGGCAAGAGCCTCCTGGCTTAGCTTGCTGAAGGGCATAAGCGCTCCCATGCATTGGGCCCCGGTCTGTCTTCCACCCCGGTCAACAATATTCGGTGGGCCAATCGATTCGCCATGTTGGTATGAACCAAGTCGAAGATTCGATAGTGCTGAAGGGTTCTCCTCGCGGCGTAGCAGGGGCAGAACCTCCATCCATCCCTCGCCATCGCTGGAGCAATCGCGATGGCACGATCATCGCGTTCTCTGCCGCCTTCGTTCTCTCCTGGGATGTCAGTGAGGGAGGTTAGCACAAGGTCGTATACCTCTTCGGGGACCTCGGTACATAAGTTCTGACACGACTTCATGGACTGCATGGGATCTAGCACGGGCGGAAGCCTTTCCGGGCTGGCCTGGGACAGTCACACAATCGCAGAGCGATGGGGCCGGATCCACTTCCAGGTTGTGATGGCAGTCACAGCGTACTCCTAAATGATAAGTATTGCTCACTTTATTATTCGAGCGCCAAGCGCCACGACAGCGGCAACTGCGACAAGTCCGCTCCGTCAAACCCGCAGACCCGGCGAACTTGCGCGACGCTTCGGCCTTCGATTGCGGCGACAGGGGCGGTGGCCGCCATATCGTCGTCGCGGCCTGTCTCGGCATAACACTGTAAGGTGTGGCGGGATGACTGTACCCTTCTGTGCGGCGCGGTTCCAGTTTTATTGCTCTCGGCATTCGTCGTACAGCCGTTCCAGTTTCACCGTTTGCTTCGCGATGTCGAAGCGCTCCCGCACCCAGGATATTGACCGAGCGCTCGCCCGGTCCCAAAAGTTCTGATCTTTCAGGAAGGTCAACAAAGCCTCGGCGAGGGGGCCGGGCATCCTTTCAGGACACAACAGGCCGGTCTCTCCATGGCTCACCGCCTCCGGAATTGCTGAATGCATACAACTGACGACCGGCGTGCCGACGGACTGGGCTTCCGCGAAGACCATGCCAA
>Ga0302267_10002438_pt1 | contig 22561 bp, 22 predicted proteins | sample III_Bog_E1_3_FD_194555 | JGI IMG/M metagenome (GOLD analysis project Ga0302267, IMG submission 194555) | Peat permafrost microbial communities from Stordalen Mire near Abisko, Sweden - III_Bog_E1_3 | ecosystem: Environmental > Terrestrial > Soil > Wetlands > Peat | place: Sweden: Abisko...
ATGGCGGAGAAGAACTCGAAGATGACGCCGGACTACTGGAAGCGCACCGTCGCGATCCATGTGCTCGGCCGGTCGCAGCGGATGAAGGTGATGACGCGCGAACCTCGCAAGCTCGGGCCGTTCCTGGCCCACTGCGTGTTCGAGCCCGGCTCGGCGGACCGCGCCCCCACCGTCGTGTACGACGCGTAGTTGTCAGGTTGCGACGTTCGCTTCTCGCGCAAGCGTCATGAAGCGCCTCGTTCGACAGACGGGTCTCCGCCCACCGCGCGCCGCAGCAAATGCTCCACGGCGAGGTGCACCCGCATGCCGCTCCGGATTGCGGGCGCCGGATTGATGTCCGTCCGCGACGCTCCCGAAGCGTAGACGTTCGCGTCGCTGGGATCCCCGAAGTGTGCGCCCGCGGCGTCCGCGAGAAGGCAGACCGACGCCAGGTCGAGGAGCGCCTTCCGCATGGCCGGCTGGCGGACCATCGCGCAGGCAGAGGGTGCGTCCGGTGCAAACAGGGCGAAGTGGGCGTCGAGCGCTGCGTCGCCGGTCGGATGAGGCCCGGGGTATGCGATCTGCAGGGTGCGCCTGGAGAGACCGGTGACGTTGAGCAGCGCCTGGAGGTTGCCGAGCAGCTTCCTGTCGACGAGCTGAAAGACCGGACCTCGTGCCGCGCACTCGAGCTGCCAGCCCTGGGCGGTGACGCGGGAGCGGCCCTCCGTGTAGACCTCGTAGCGGTGGGTCAGCCGCCCGTCCGGCGTCATCTTCCGGCGGAGCGGGCTCGAGCTCACCGTGAGCCCGCTCGCGTACTCGTAGCCGACGCGGCGGAGGAATTCGGCCTTGGCAGCGGTGACTTCTCCCCTGACCCGCTTGCCCTTGATCACCAGCACGAGGATCCCAGCGAAGAGGAGCAGCCCGAAGGCAATGGCGAGGAGCGAGGCGCCCATAGAGGAGAAGGAAGCACCTCGGCGCACCATTGTGAACGGTCAACACGGGAGCCGAGGTCCTCGAAGAGGCGTTCGAGGAGGAGGCCGCGATGCGGAAGGCCGCGCGCAAGCACCCCTCGCGCGTCCGCGCCTCGATCGTGGCGCTTGGAGACGACGGCGCCGCCGCGATGCGCGCCATGACGCTCGCCATCGCCGCCCACGCAAAGGCCGCGCGCGGTGAGCACAAACCCGGCGACGGCGATGCCGGAGCCGCGTTGTGGATGGAATGGGTCCCGTCGGGCTCCGCGATCTTCGTCGCGGGCACGCTCCTCGTCTATTCGATCATGGCGGGCGATGTGGCTTGGGCCGCGGTACCGGCAGTTCCACTCACGTCGTTCCTGATCTGGGGCCCGGCGGGACCGAAGGCGCCGCGGCGCTTCGGAGGCCGTCCCGCCGCTCCCGGCGCTCACGGATCAGAGGACCGGCTCCTCGATCCACACGAGCTCGCTGCCCTGCTTGGCCCCGAACGCCAGGACCTTGCCGCCGCTCTGCCAGCTCATCCCGTGGACGTCGTCGAAGGCGCCCGCCATCCTCTTGCCATCGACGAAGACCGAGCCGTGCGGCAGGGGCCCACGGTCGATGAGGTTGGCGTTCATGTCGATGGGAAGGGCGTTGCTGGCCCAGGCGACGTGGGCGCCGTCGGGGCTGATCACCAGCGCCTCGATGGCCAGATCCGCGTCCCACTTCTTGACGCCGTCGTAGGCCACGAAGTTGGAGGCCGGAAAGGCGCCGCCGGGCACGTTCTTGTCCGCGATGATGCCCACGAACGCCATGTGCTTTCCGTCTGCGCTGAAGACGGCGTTGGCCGCGATGTCGTACGTCTTCGGGTTCTCTGGTGGATAGCTGCGCTTGCCGATGCGAAGCTCGTTCTTCGGCAGGTCGACGGCGTTGTAGACGACCTCCCCCGTCGGCGCGATGCAGTCGATGATCAGAAATGAGCTCTCGGCCACGCGCGCACCGTCCACGTACAGGCCCCGGGTGGGATGGTCGTGATCGCTGGCGACGAACGCCACGCGCTTGCCGTCGGCCGAGAGCGTGACCTGGTTGATGATCGAGAACGAGCCGCCGATCTTTTGCCCGTTGACGATGAGGCTCAGCGGGTCGCCCGTCGCCGGGCGGGTCATTCCGACGTAGGCGAACGTCGAGCCGCCGGCGGAGAAGTGAAGCTCGCTCACCGCCGCGAATCCGGGGCCGACGATCGCGCCGTCCACCGCCGCGAACGTCTGGCCGCCCTTGCGCACGGCGAAGGCAAAGTGCTTCGCGTCCGCGCTCACCGCGGCGGCCTGGAAGGTGAGCTTCTTGCCGGAGTAGGCGTCTGGCCAGATCTCGTCGAAGTCCGCGCCGAGCGTCCTCTGCCCGAGCACGAGGCGATCCTTGCCGCCCTTCTTGCGCGCGAAGTAGCCGAGCTCACCCTGGGCGTCGAAGAAGGGGTCCTCGGCCGTCTCTTCGTCCTCGCCGACCTTGCGGCCGTCCGCGACGATGACCGAGCGCAGGAAAAGCAGGTCGCCCGTCCGACTCTCGTAGGCGAGGTGCGCACCGTCGTGGCTGAAGACGAGGTCGCCGATCTGCTGAAACTCGGGGTCGCGTGTATTGTCGAGCACGACGAACCCGTGGCTCGGGTTACGGGTGCCGGGCTTCTCGACCTTCGGATCGTAGCCGACGTACGCGACGTGCTTGCCGAACGGGGCGAAGACGAGGGAGCGGAAGGACACCGCGACGTCGGCAGGGATGGTCGCGATGACGCGCCGCGATTTTGCGACTTTTCCACCCGCCCGGACGGCTCCGTCAGACGCGCCCCCAGGCGGAGACGTTGAAGACGGCGCGGTGACCACGGGCTGCTTGGGCCCGCAGGAGGAGCTGCCGAGCGCGGACGCGACCAGCAGAGGCAGAAGGAAGGCAGGGGGACGGCTCGCGGGCATCGGGCGGATCCTCATCGGTGGAAGCGAGGGGCGACCGCGCGAGCATAAAGGAGCGTCGGGCCGGGAGGCCATCAGACGGCGCGTCTTCGACGCGCGGAAGGACATCACCGCCTGGAGGCGAGCGGAAGAAACCATCACCGCGCCTCCGCGACCCAGTCATGCATGCGGACAAGGCGGGAGGAAGCCAGGCTGAGATGCGCCGCTCGTCGGTGGAGGCCGTCATCGTGGGTCACGAACGCGCGGCCTCGTTCCCGGAGAAGAAGACTTCATGGGCCGGCAGCTTGCGCCGTCGTCGAGCCTCCCTTGCGTATGGATGCGGACCGGCCCGCGGGCCTCCCTACTGGATGAGCCGCGTGCTACGGCGAGCGGCCGGCGACGACGAGTCCGCCGCATAGCGAGCTGGGGGGGCACAGCTTCCGCGTGGACACCGTGTGGACGCTGCGGGTGCAGGGGTCTGCCCGGTGACCCGAAAGCACGACCCCAAGACGGCTGCACGTCCCCTCACGGGCGCGAAGCCCGGCCTGCGCAAGGCGTCCGGCTCGAACGGAGCGGACGCAATGACCCCAGCGGGTCGGTGGGCGCGGGTGAAATGGCGCTTCTTTCGCTTACGCTCTCGCGGGTCGCGAGGTGTCGACCGCCCCTGCACCGGTGCCCATCCCCGAGGGCGAGGGCGTCGCGGATAGCAAGCGGGCCCAGTAGGCGGCCAAGGCGATCTTGCCTTGTCACGGCCGCACGAGGGGCGGGCGCACGATGAGCATGAACGCCGCGACGACACGCTCATCCACCATAGGCGCCGACGTACCCGTCGATGACCCGTGTACGTTCTTCATCGTCCCGTCCGCGCGATCCACCCGGCGCTTCGGTTCAGGGCATCATCCCAACACCTCCTACCGGTTCTTCTTGCGTGCCTTGCGCGCAGCTTTGCGCTCGTTCCTCTTCGCTCGCGCAGCCGCCGGGTTCACGCTTCGCGTGGGAAGACCCGAGGGCATGGGGAATCCGGTCGGCAGTGGCATACCTTGTGTCTCGCGCATGAACGCCTCGATCCCCTGCTTCGAGCTCATGTCGAAGCCGGCGTCGCTCCCTGTCATGAACAGCGACTTCGCCATTCCGAAGTTTCGGCGATCGCCGAGTGCAACCTCGAGCCTCTTCACGGCGTCGCCGCCGAGCACGCGCAGGCAGGCGTCGGCATGCTCGAGCCCCAGCTCGCGCTTCAAGAAGGCGAAGAAGGCACGGTTCTCGCTGATGATCCAGCTCGCGCGCGAGGCGTCGATGCTGACCTTGCGCGGGATGATCTCGAAGATGATCTCGCGTAGCTGGGATGGGCGCAGGTTCGCGATGGTGGCGCCGAAGTAGTCGGCCGCGAAGTCCATCACGAAATGACACGACTGCACGTCGGTCAGCGACTTGGCCTCCGGCGACTTGACGAACCGTTGGACGAGCTCGCCCTCGAGCATCCTCCGTGCGCTGGCGTCGATCTCCTCGCCGCCCTTCCCGAGGTTGGCGAGGTCGGCAAGCAAGTCGCCAGCCGGACGCTGCCTCTGTGGCGCCTCGTCGTACGGCGCCCGGAACGTGACCTCGATCTCACGAGCATGCGTCTTCACGCGCAGAGTGCGCGCGAAGGGGGTCCCCTCTGCCCACGCTGCGAGAAGCGGCCCCTTGTCTGCCAGGATGGAGGACAGGGCGAGTGAGATCGCCTCCGCTATCGTCAGCTCCTCGGCGGTCGGTGGTCGCGCGACGAGGTCTTCGTCGATCGCGACCAGCCAAGGATACGCATCGGCACCAGCGACCTCCCATTGGTGCTTGGTGATCTCCTTGCGGAGAGCTGCAGACAGCTCCGCTCCGCGCTCGAAGTTGAGGGCGAAGTGTGGCGGCATATGCGGCTCCTCGCCGCGCTCTACCGCACCGGCCGCTTCGAGATACATCTCGAAGTCGTCAAGCCCGGAGAACAAGATGAGCCCACGACTCTGACCCATCTGACCGATGATCGACATCGCGGCGTCTTGCACGCCGAGACTCTCGATGGTGACGCCGAGCAGGCTCTCGTCGGTCGGCACGATGCCCCAGGGGCTCGCGCGAAATAGGCGAGCGGCGGCGCGGAAGAGAGAAGAGACCGCCTCGGCGCTGATCTCGGGCGACAGGTAGGACTGCTCGGTCTCCGCGTCGTCGTCCATCTGCTGTCGCATCGACGCCAGCACGTTGTCGATCTCCGGCGTCGGCGCGCAGAGCAGCTCAATGGTCGGCGGTAGCGTCTCACGGAGAGCGCTGGCGAGCTCGGGCGATGCCACTCGAACCCTCGCCGGCATGTGTGGGGCTCCGAACATCGGGCTCCTCGTCGTCTCGCGAAAGTTCTCGGACACACCCGCGAGGAGCTCCCCTGGCTTCGCGGTCGAGAAGCCCAGGACGGGACCATCCGCGATCATCCACACGAGCACCTCAGGTCGATAGGGCTCACCTTCGCCGGTGACGTACGCCGGTAGCGAGACGATCCCACCCGCCCACTCAACCCCGGTCATCGGGCCCTTTCTCTTCGCGGCCATCGTTCTCGTTCCCTCCTTCATTGTCGCCACTGCCAACGCTTCTGTCCGAGCGCATCGACAGCGTCAAGGGTGGCGGGGGAGCTCCAAGACGCCCAGCAGCTCCTCGCATGCCTCGCGGATGTGGGCGAAGCGCCGGGCGAGTTGATCGGCCGGGATGTCGTCGCTCCCAGGGAACGTGCCCTGCAATAGGGCCAGTGCCAAGAGGGCTGCACGTCCCCTCACGGGCTCGAAGCCCGGCCTGCGCAAGGCGTCCGGCTCGAACGGAGCGGACGGAATGACCCCCAGCGGGTCGGTGGGCGCGGGTGAAATGGCGCTTCTTTCGCTTACGCTCCTGTCGGAGACGGGAAAGCGGGTCGAACCGTAGTTCACGGGCCGGGGGATACCGCGCTCGTCATCCACGCGAACGCCGGCGTCGCGAGGGTGCCTCGACGCATCGCTCTACTTCTTCACGAGCGTTACCGTCACCACCGCGGTGGCGCCGGGCGGGCCGCCGCTCACGGGCTTGACGACCTTCAGATCCACCGCGTCGGGCGCGGGCGAGTACCCCGAGGGCACGACGATCTGCGAGCAGTCCGCCGCGTTCTTACGGCAGGTGTCCTCGGCGTAGCCGGAGCCGTTCCCGGAGATCTCGTGGAGGCCGCGCAGGGAGCCCAGCCCCTGGCCGCACGAGGTGGTGGGGTTCGCGCCGGGCGCGGAGGTCGGCGCTTCGCACATCACCTGGACGTCGGCGACGCTCGCGTTCGACTCGAGCGGCGTTCCCTTGGCCGGGCTCGGGATTTCGGGGACGAGCTTCTCGCCGGGCAGCACGTTGAGGGCGCAGCCGCCGCCCTTGACCGTGAAGCGCCCGCTCGCGTACTGGGCGGCGCAGACAGTCGCCGCCGCGAGCGCGACCTTCTCCGCCTCGGGGCGGACGCCATCGACGGTGGACTGCATGCCGGGAGGCACCGTCTTGCCGCATCCGACGAGGTGCCGCGCGCGCGGTGAACGCCGCCATGACGGCCGCGTACTGGAGCATCGGTCGGCGCATCGTTGAGCAGGAGCAGCGTGGTCGCGCGCGCGCCGAGTACGGCAGCGAGCTGGTCGATCACCTCGCGACGGATCTGACGAAGCGGTTCGGACGAGGGTTCTTACGCCGGAACCTCTTTCAGATGAAGGCCTTCTATCTTGCCTACCCCCAGATTGTGCAGACGGCGTCTGCACAATCTCGCGCTCGCGCGGCTCCCGGAAAAGTGCAGACGATGTCTGCACTTTCTCGCGTCGAGAGCCAACTCGCGGAGAGAGCCTTTCCCCTGCCCTGGTCGCATTACGTTCGGCTTCTCGCGGTGCGCGACGAGGCGGCGCGTTCTCAGCGCCTCGGCGCTGGGGAGGCCCATTGCTTCGGTGCTTGCGACCCGTCCTCGGACGGTTGGATCCTCGGCGACGCCGGCGAAGCTGCCGACGAGTGAAGGAACCGACGAACATCCGGCTGGGCAAGGCTCGGCGAGGTCGCGGTGCGCTTGGAGGCGGTCGAATTAGAGACCGCGATTACAGCGTGATCGTACGAATGGGGCGAGCTGATTCGAACGTGACCTCGAACTGGACCTCGTCAGTTGAGATCGGCCAGGTACGGGAACACGTTCGACGCCTGCTGGGTCGCCTGCTCGACGCCGCTGTGGAGCGCGTTCGGATCGAGGACCGAGGCGCTCGGGCCGCGCACGAGGAAGTTCGCCGTGACGTCGAACGCGTTCTCGTTCGGCATCCGGCCTCCGCAGGTCGCGTACGTGCCGCCCGTCAGCTGCGCGCGCTCGATCTCGAGGTACGTCTTGGGGGTTGTCGTAGTTGCACGGCATCGACGTGTCGATGACCAGGTAGTTTCCGCCGGCCATGCGCCCGCCCCACGTCGAGACCTGCGAGGGCTGCCAGTCGGTGTTGCCGTCGACGGCGTCGAACGTCGCCAGCTGCTGCGTGAACGTCGGGGCGTAAGCGGCGGCGTTGACGTTGAAGGGATCCTCCTCGTTGTAGGAGTCGAACAGCGGCGAGGTCGCGCTCGTCGCGAGCATCATCGTCGTGGACTCGACGATGGCTGCCGTATCGACGTTGCCGCTCGGGAACACCGACAGGGCCTCGCTCGAGGTCGTCCCCGTGGCGGCCGGCGCGCTGCAGCCGTAGATGACCGCGGCCGTCGCGAAGGCGATGCGCGCCGCCGAGGACCTCAGGCTCGCGCGGCTCACTGGCGCACCGTCTGGGCGGTGATGGCGAGCAGGCTGCCTGGCAGGTGGCCCTTGTCCACCTCCACGACGATCGAGAGGACGTTCTGACCCGCCAGCCCGTTGGTGCCGGGGTCGCTCGAGATGGGCTGGCCGCCGTTGAGCTTCAAGATCTTCCCGAGGTCGAGAAACCAGGGGTCGGACCGCACGCCGGCGAAGGTGCGCGTCTGGCCGTCCTGGCCCGAGCCGCCTGCCGTGTAGTCGCCCGTGCGCGTGGGGAACGTGAGCGTGTCGGTGCCGTCGAGGAAGTTGAAGTTGCAGGTCGCGGTCTGCGTGGGATCGATGAGGGGCACGCCCCCGGCGAAGGTGCACACGATGGTCACCTCCTGCGTCGGGTCGGAGCTGGGGGTGAGCAGCGTCGCGTCGGGGACCGGGCGGATCCGGAAGGTGTAGTTCACGGCGTCCGAGAACTGCGAGCTGCTGAAGGCGAGCGGGTGGACATCCATGATGAGGACGAGCCGCGTAGCTGCTCGTGAAGTATCCGGAGGCGATGTACTGGCACGCGTCGGAGTTCTACCTGAAGGTCGGCGACACGGGCCGCGCGCTCGAGCTTCTCCAGAAGAACCTCGAGCTGCGGCCGAACAGCACAAGCCTGGTCGCGCTCGCACGCGCAGAGATGGCAAGCTCCAAGGCGACGGAGGCCAGGGCGTCGATCGACCGTGCGCTGGCGATGCCGGTGCGCTCGGCCGCGCTGTTCTGGGTCGCGTCCGTCGTCTACCGGGGAGATCCCGCCAAGGCGGAGGAATTTCACGCGCGCGCCGTCCGGATGAACCCGCGCATCGACGAGGACGAGGTCCTCCCGGCCCTCCGCACGGCGAAGAGCCCACCCTGACGGGGCCCAGGCGCCGCCGCGGTCAGCCTGCGTGGTCGGCCACGGCCTTGGAGACGCTGGCCGCCGACGCCGCGCGGCAGCGAAGGCGCGCGGCGTCTCGTCGAGCGGGGCTCGCGTACGTCGCGGCGAGCACGTCGCAGACGGCCTTGCCGGCTTCCATGGTGCGGCCGAGCGTCAGCGACACCTGCTCGGACGTGTTGCCGAACGCCGCCAGCGGGTCGCCCAGGGCCCCTTTGTCCGGGACGAAGGCTGCGACCTTCGCGCTCATCTGCGCCGTCGCGCAGCCCACGAAGTTACTCCACGCCTCCGCGTCGCCGCCGCGGGCGGTCTTGAGGACTTCGTCGCAGGTGGCGGTGCCCGACGCGATGACCCCTGCGCCGCCTCCGCCCGACGCGTACTCGTCGACGAGGCGCGCAAGCTCGCCTTCACGGACCGCGACGCACTCCGCGAGCTCGAGGGCCCGCTGGCCCGGCTCGGTCGCGGCGCTCTTCTTGGAGAGAACGGCGCAGAACGCCGAAGACGCGTCCCGGTACGTCTGGATGGTACCCGGCACATCGGTCGCGTCTTGGTCGTCGGCGGCAGGGTGGCCGGCGAGCGCCGGAATCACCGCGTCGTTGGCGGCGACGAGGCAGTCCTCCTCCCTCACCGCGATCTGCCTGCGCGCGGCCTCGTCATGCGAGGTCGCGCGCGCCTGCGCGTACGCTGCGCGGCAAGCGCGGGCCTGCTGCAGGTGGGCGGGGATACCCGCCGCGAAGGCGATCGAGCTCACGACGACGGTTGCCAGCACGAGGGGAAGAGGTCGCACGCGGGTTTTCATGGGCGGGCGCACTAGCCCGCTGCCCGGCGGTCCGGCAAGGCACAAGCCCGTCTCCTAAGAACGACCCGGTTAGGGTCCAGGCACTTCGCTCGCACAAGGAGCGGCGATCGTCGGAGAAAACCCGCCCCGGGACGTCGCGGCTACGACAGTGCGCGAGTCCTCCCGGCCGCGCAATCGGCACCAAGCAAACCCGTCTGTGGGGCAGCCAGCGCTACGACGAGGAAGGCGCGGACCGCCAGGCTCGAGACGTGACGCTTGGCGACCACCTTCTTCATCGCCGAGACGGCCCTCGGAGCCCGACGAGATGAACCCACCCCCGCCGAATCCGGGCCGGCGACCCGCATCGAGCGCTCTCTAGTACGCAGAGAACGCTGGGCCCGCGATCGCTGAGCGCTTCCTCGTAGCGGTACGACGGTCGATCGACGCGATCATGGAAGCGCCAGAGGCATGGCCCGCGGTGACCGCCACGAAACGGCAGTACCCCATCTTCGTCGAAGACTCGTCATTCCAGCACTTGCTCTATTACAGCGTCACCGCGTCGGAGGTGGTCGTCATCGCCGTACTCCACGGAGCGCGCGCGCCGCGTACCTGGAAGCGTCGCCGCTAGGGGCTCCTGAGGACGGTGCGGCCCCCCGTCGGCCTCCAGGGTGGCCCGGGGTCCTCCGCCACGGCTTCAAGTCGCCTTTCGAGCCGCGCGGCTACTCGCAGACGTTGTTACTGTCCGCTTGGCCGCTGCAGCAGACAAACGAGGCGGGCAAGCTCACCGTTACCCCCGCAGGCGCGCAGCAGTACCCTGCCATTTCGGACAAGGGATCAAACACCGTACCGGTGCAACAGAGCGACGCGTCGCCGTGACTCGCCCCTGGCGCGGAGTCGAACGCGACGCCGTTCGGCGGAGACCCTGCAGGCGCGCAGGCACAGACTCCGATCTGGGCGACCCTCGTGCAGCAGGCGTCCTGGGCACCGTTGTCCGGCGATCCCGCGTCCAGGCACTGACACGTGCCTGCGCTGGAGGCGCCCGAGCAGCAGTTCGACGCGTCTCCCTGGTCTGGCTCACCGGCCACGACGCAGCACTCCCCCGTCGCAGGGTTGTCGGCCGCCAAGCAGCAGCTCCCCGGGTCCCCGTTGTCGTGCGCCCCCGGAGCCAGGCAGAAGGAGGGCGGCCCCGCGTCCGTGCTGCCGGTACAGACGCCGTTGGCGTCGGCGCTGCCGCTGCAGCAGAGCGCAGCTGTGGGCTGGTTCGCCGTGACCGCCGGTGGGGTGCAGCAGTACCCGGCCAGAGGGGAGGTAGGACCGAACACCGTACCGGTGCAACAGAGCGAGGGATCGCCTTGGGTGTCACCAAAGCTCACCCCCCCGTTCGGCGGAGCCCCGACGGGGGCGCAGCCGCACGTGCCCGCGCTGGAGACGCCGGAGCAGCAGGTCGCCGCGTCCCCCTCATCCATCGCACCAGGAGGCACGCAGAAGGACGGCCCCGTGTCGCCACCTCGAGTCCCGGTGTCACCGCCTGGAGTCCCGGTGTCACCGCCTGGAGCCCCGGTGTCACCACCTGGAGCCCCAGTGTCTCCGCCCGGAGTCCCGGTGTCTCCGCGGAGAGCCCCGGTGTCTCGCTCGGCCGGGCCGCTGTCTTCGAGGACGGAGCCGGTGTCTCCGCGGATGGTCCCGGAGTCGTTCGGCCCCGCTTCCACTGCGGCGTCTGGAACAGGCGGCGTTGGCTCGAGGCCGAGGACGTTCCCGCAGGCGGCGCCGAGCAACCCGCACGCAGCCAGCACGGCAACGCGACGACGATGCTTTCGTCCCATGCAGGCCCTCACTTCCCGTCCATCATTACATGCAGACGTCGTTGTTGTCCGCGCTTCCGCTGCAGCCGAGGAACTCCGGCGCAACGCCCCTGGTCACATCGGGTGGGGCGGGCTAGCGGCGGGAGCGCAGGCAGTCCCCGACGACGCGGAAAAGACGCTCGCGCCGAGCTCGGGCAACACCTGGATCACCGACGCCGATGACAGAGCGGCGGCTTGAACGTTGTCTCCGCTCCCGTTCTGATTGCCCCACGATGGAAAGCTGTAAAGACTGCCACCCCAAAATGCGGAGATCATCCAAGTCCGATAGCCCTCATCCGGCGGGTTCACCTGCGTGCTCAGCAGCGTGGTGGGGACGCTCGGGTCGATTTCGTATATCGTGAAGCTGCTGTACCAGCTTCCCGCACCCGGCGAATCCGTGAAGAGCAAGTGCCCGACGGAGTCTGCGGCTAGCGCGCCTCCATACCCGTAGTAGGAGGGGGGGAAGTCGGGCAGTCCCGCTACTGCGGTCCCCCCCGTGATCGTGAGCCCCTGTGTGTCAAACTGGCCGAGCGTGATGGTTGCGGCGGCTGGAGCCGTCAGCATGATGTACAGTTTCTCGGCGGACGAGCCGGGAGACGAAAACGCGCTGGCCACGACGACGTCTGGCCCTGCGAGCGGGATGGCGCTCCCGACGCAGCTCGCGTCCGCGGTATTCACCCGCTGGACGGTCTGAGAGCTGCTGACCTGGTTCGTCGTGAAGACCCACGCGGTCCCTGTCCGGTCGATGGCCATGGGGGCGGAGCAGCCTCCCTCCAGAGCAAGGCAGGCAGCGTCCGCCCAGGTAGCGCCGGTGGCGGACAGGCACGAGACCACTCCGACGCGCACGATCGCGAGGCTTCCCGGGTCGAAGCTGTACAGGACGACGGGTTGGCTTTGTTGGAGAGGGGCGGCAGCCGCCACCCCGGCGTCGTCGTGCCAGTCCTGACCCAGCAAGTAGATGAGCGACTGAGAGCAGGCGGGCTGGGCGTCTGCGGCGCCGTCGCCCTCGAAGGTCGACCCCCCGTCGACCCCCGGGGGCGTCGCAACGGGGAGCGCCGCGCCCGGTCCCGACGCCACTGGCCTCACCGTCGTGCTCTGCGTGGCAGCAGCGGGCTGCCCTCCGCAACCGATCATCCACGACGACATCAGGGCAGCGAGGAGCCCTCGCCGGATGGCCGGGGGGCGAAGACGGGCCGTGGAACGGTTCACGAGAGCGGCGGACTGCTGGAGTCTACTGATCATGCCCCTCCTGGAGCACGAGGCGAGCCAGGCCGTGGTTTCCGCAAGTGCTCGGGAGCACGAGCTCTCTCGCGGATACGGGGGCTCACCGTGTTTCGCGCGGGACCCGCAGGCAACACGGGCCAACGGGATCGGCAAGGGCGCGGCCTACCTACAGCTTGTACTTCCGCTTCAACCGAAAGAGGTACGTGCGGTCGATCTCCGCCGCACGAAGGGCGGCCGTCATGTCTCCCGCGTGCGCGGCGATGAGCCGTGTCAGATACCTTTGTTCTCCGTGCTCAATCCAGGCTTCGCGGAACGACTTGAACGGCACCGTGAAGTTGACGGACTCGCTGCCGCCCTCGGCCCCCTCCCGCGAGCTCTCGACGGGGCGCGACGTCTCTGCGTCGGTTTGCAGCGCCAGCGCGCGGTCGGGACCCAAAGCGATGGCGCGCTCGACGAAGTTTCGGAGCTCGCGCGCGTTGCCGTGGAGCGGACGCTTCGCGATCTCCGCCAGGACCGTCGCAGGAAGCGGCTCGGCTGCCTGGAGCGACGCGAACCTCGCAGCGAGAAGCGCGATGTCCTCGGGTCGCTCACGCAAAGGTGGAACCACGATCGGAACGACGGCGAGTCGGAAGTAGAGATCTTCACGGAACTCGCCCGTCGACACCATCGTGAGCAGGTCCCGGTGCGTGGCGGCCAGCACGCGTACGTCCACAGCGCGGTAGCTCGTCTCGCCGACGCGGCGCACCGTGTGACTCTCGAGAAACCGGAGGAGCTTTGCCTGGACCGCGAGGGGAAGCTCCCCAACCTCGTCGAGCAGGATCGTCCCCCCTGCGGCGGCCTCGAACGCACCCGTCCTCGCGGAGACGGCACCCGTGAAAGCACCACGAACGTGTCCGAACAGCTCGGACTCGGCCAGCGACTCGGGAAGTGCCGCGCAGTCGACGATGCCGTACGGCGCCGACGCGCGCGGCGAGGCCTCGTGCAGCGCGCGGGCGACGAGCTCTTTGCCCGTTCCTGTCTCTCCCGTGATGAGCACGGACGACGACGTGACCGCCACACGCGCGAGCGTCGCGAACAGCTCGCGCATCACGGCGCTGGCGCCGACGAGCGGGCCGAACGAGTTGCCCCGCCAGATCTCGAAGGGAACTTTGACCGGCGCGGGGCCGAGGACGCAGCGGGCTCCGCCCAGGCGTAGCGTCACGCCCGGCTGCCACTCGGCCTCCTTGATCCGGATGGCGTCGAGGTACGTGCCGTTTCGACTGCCGAGGTCGCGCACCCACAGTCCGCGGTCGGACGGAATCAGCTCCGCGTGAACGCGAGATACGGTCGGATCCGCGATGACGAGTCCGTTGCCCTCCGCGGAGCCCACCGACACTCGCCGCACGACGGGGCAGCTCTCGGCGTTTTGCGCCTGCGCGGAGGTCACGACGAAGACGCCTCGTCGCACCGCAGTGAGCTCGGCATGAGGCGCCGTCTGCTGGTGGGGGGGAGCTTTCATCTCTCGGTCGGAAACTCTTCCGCGGAATCCGAGGCTCTCGCTTCGGGATGCAGGCCAGGCGTCGGGCTGCTCGGGGCCGGCGCAGCCGTCCGGGCGGTTGCTGGGGCCGCCCGAGTTGCCGCTGCCTTCGCGTTCGGCTTCGCCGCGCGGACGCTGTCCGCGCCGAGCGATCCTCGCGAGGGAGCTACGACCGGCGTGGAAGGGGAGACCAGTGCGGGCGCGGCGCTTGTCTCCAGGACCGCTGGAGGCGGCACGAGCACCAGTGAGCTCGGGGAGGAGCCCGCGCCCGTGGCCGCTGATGCTCCCGCGGCAGGCGGCTGCGAGGCGCGCCAACCCGGAACGACGAAGCTCGCCACGACGATGGCCGTTCCGCTGACGACGACTGCCACGGCAAACCCCGCGCGCGACCTCGTCGATCGAGGACTCGAGGTTACGATCCCCAGCGTGGTGTCGAGGCTGTTCATGGGTGGCGGGAGTGCCGGGGAGCTCGGGGACGGGAGCGTCGGGGAGCTCGGCGGGCGCATGGACATCACGCCGGCCCCGATCGCTACGATCTGCTGGAGGGTATCCATGCACCGCCCCGGACCGAACGGAGCGAGCGCTCCCGCGAGCTCGGCGACGGTCTGGAAGCGGTCCTCCGCGCGTACCTCGAGGCAAGCGTGAACGATCCGCTGGATCTCCTCAGGCAGGTTCGCCCGCTTGGTTGCGAGCGGCGAGGCGGGAGTCGCCAGAATGCGCGCGCAGAGCTCCGGCATCGAGTCGGCGTGGAACGGCGGGCTCCCCGCAAGCATGCGGTACATGAGGACGCCGAGCGACCAGATGTCGCTCCGCCCATCCACGTCCTTGGCCGACAGGAGCTGCTCGGGCGACATGTAGGACGGAGTTCCGAGCATCGCCTGGGTCGTCGTGAGATCCGCGCCGTCGGAGGTGGGAAGCTTCGATATCCCGAAGTCGAGCAGCTTCACGAGGGGAGTGCCGTCGGGCCGCAACGTGATGAAGACGTTCTGCGGCTTCAGATCCCGATGCACGATCCCCAGCTTGTGCGCCTGCGCGAGGGCCTGGCACGTCTGAACGACATAGTCCGCCACCTCGGCGACCTCCAGCTGGCCACGCGCCGTGAGGACCGTCCCGAGGTCGCTCCCCTCGAGCAGCTCCATCACGATGAAGGGGGTTCCGTTGTCGAGCGTCCCGACGTCGTAGATGTGCACGACGTGCTCGCCGCGGATCTTCGCCGCGGCCCGCGCCTCGCGTGCGAAGCGTTCGATGGCCGTCGGCGTCGGCGCGACGTCGACCTGCAGGATCTTGAGGGCGACGGACTGCTCGAGGGCGGGGTGCCGCGCCTTGAGGATCACCCCCATGCCGCCAGCCGAGAGCTTTCCTTCGACGACGTACTTGCCCCCGATCACGTCGCCGGGCAGCGGAAGCGCGGGTGTCTCGGGTCCCCGGTGCACAGCGCCAGCGTAGACCTGCCGCGTGCCTGGGGAAAGGCGGCTCTCGGGTGTTCGCGCGCAGCGGCGCTACCAGCGGAGCTCGAGCGACGACGTGTCGAGACTCGCCGCCCGGTGAAGCGAGAGGCTCGCGGTCGCTGGACCTCTGGGTGCGAGGAGGGTCAGGAGCACGCCGGCGGATCCGAGGACGATTGCCCCGACGAACGACACGGTCGACGCCGACGCCCACATGTGGGCCTCCTTATTCGCCTGGGCCCCGCCCGGTGTGGATCCGCATGCCGGGTAGGGAGAGCATCCGCCCTTGTCGGATAGGGCAAGTCCGCCCGCGACCAGCCCGAAGGTCAGCGCGGCCCCGCCTGCAATCAGCAGGGAAGCACCGACGCCGCGCGTGGCGCGACCCCGTTCCGCGGTAGGGGCGAGGGTGAGCACGGGAGACGGAGGTGGCGCGTCCGTCGTGAGCACCGGCGTTACGGCGTCGACCGTCATGCCGGGGACGGCTTCGATCCGCAGCGTTTGCGTCGCATGCCCAGGAGCGCTTGCTGTGAGCGTGTGAAAGCCTGGGTCGATCGAGATGGGCGTCCCGATCTCCGCAGCACGCACCCGGGTGCCGTCGAGCTCGACGAGGATGCCGAGCTCGGTTTCTTCGGGGGGAATGACGATCCGGACGCGGGGGAGCGCTGGCTCGAGCTGGGCGGCCTTCCGACGAGCGAGCTGCTCCCAGTCGGCGCGCCCTCGCGCCTGGGAGGCGCGGATCGCTTCGTCGTAGCGCACCCACGCGCTCGCGCTTCGACCGAGCTTCTCGTAGCAAGAAGCGAGGTTTAGCAACGTACCGGCAGCGGGGTCCATCTCCTCGCTCGCCGCAAGCTTCGGGCAGGCGGCTGCGACGTCCCCCGACTCCATCAGCCTCAGGCCGTCGCGAAAGAGCGCCTCTGCGGCGGCCTTGTCGCGGACGTCATCCGCGACCGCCTGGGTCGTGAGAGCCATGCCGGCGCAGAGCATCCCCACGACCGGCAGCGGCGACCTCGACAACACCGCCCCATTGTCGCGAACCCCATCTTGTTTCGCAACCGATTCGCTGGCCGCCGCTGCGAAGGAGGCACCACTGCCGTCGGTGTTGCGCGCGGGACCCCCATGCAACCGTCGTCCGGAACGAGATCCCGCCTCTCGCCGTCAAAGGAGCGAATTTCTCGCCGTCTTCGCGACCGTCCGCAACGGCAGGACAACTGCATCACGGGCGGACAGGCCGTCGACCGTGACGGGCCGCAACCTGCAGGAGGTTCCCATGCGCAGTGCGACTCTGCTTCCCGTTTCCGCCGCCGTGCTGCTCGGGCTCAAGATCCGTGCCGTCATCTTGGTGGCCACCCCGTCGCCGAAAACCAAGGCGCGAACCCGTTCACGGTTGGACGGGCGGGGCCTTCCCCCGACGGACGCTCGGGGCATCTGGAGTTGCGTATATTCGCGACGATTCCCCGCGGCATTCGCGGCGGCCGTAGTTTGCCTTCTTGGGTTGGTCGCGTGCAGCAGCGGCCCGGCGGGGGGCGACAAGCCCGACATCGGTTCGACGTCCACGGCGTTCTCTCATGCCCCAGGGTCGGCGCCGAAGGTGACGTTCGCCGCGGGCAGCTACTACACGGTACAAGGCCGGAACACGAACGACTGCCTCGACGCGAGTACGTCATCGCCCGCCGCCGTCAGGTGTCAGGCCAATTCGTCGAGCGGATGGTGGACCCAAGAGTGGGAACTTTCACCGGTCGGCACGGACGCGAACGGTGCACTTCTGTACACGATTCAGAATCGAACGACCGGGCAGTGCCTGACGACCGTCAGTTCGACCGCATTCGCGTTCGCTGCATGCGGGTCGCAGCTCAGCATGAGTTGGTATGTGCAGGCGGTCGACGCGGTGAATTACCTAATCGCCAGCGCGTCGTCGGGGCATTGTCTGTCTTCCGATACATCCATCAACGACGGAGCCCTCACGGCGGAGTCGTGCAACCCCAACTATTGGTCGGAGCACTGGCAATTCCTACCGGCACAGTCCATCAGCCTGACGTTCCGTCCGTACATCGCGACGGACTGTTTCTTCTATAGCGCTCCCGCCCCAGACTACCTGAGAGCGCCCGTTCCGCAGTCGGCCAATTGTGTTCCCGGCTCGAACGATGGGAGTAGGCCGCTCGCCTGGCTGGTCTCCTCGAACAGCGAGTCGTGGGGCTCGTACGTGCCCTCCAATCCCGACCAAATCGACGGCTCGCTCATCGGAGCCGGCAACGTGTGGAATCCGGTGTTCCAGCCGGTCGGCGACGGTACGTATCGGCTCGACATGTCGCTCGACAAGTACGACTATTTGTACGACGAAGACTACTTCACGTTCGTCAGCTTCGGCGACAACTTCGACGTCAACGCTCCCGGCGAACCGTACCCGAACCTGGGGTCCGCCCTGTATGCGGACTTTGACTTGAGCCTGATTGCCCATCAGGAGATGCCCGGAAACGACGATACGGTGAACGGACCGACGGGGGGCATGAGCCGCGTTATGCTGGGCGCCGAGGTTACATGGAACGGCGTATCCCACTTCATGGAGGTCGTCCTCTGGCGCAGCTCGGACGCCTACGACGGCTGCGGCACGACGCCCGCCTCGGACTGGTGGGGCACACCGTGCGGCGGCGCCAACGCGGCCTCGTGCGCGATCGAGTGCGATGCTACGGGCCTGTACGATCGTCGCTTCTTCTGGAATTCAGGCGAGGCCGTCTACTACTATGCCCCAGCCCTGAATTCATTACTCGGTTATGTCATCCCGCCCCTTGATGCCGCCGGCCTTGGCAGCATGCTGAGTTACCGCATTCCGGTGTCGCAGCTGGTTGAGGCATACCCCTGGACGAGCGGCGGCCCGAACTCGTGGAGCGAGGCTACGGTGCACGGCATCTACATCGGGATCGAGGTTTGGGGGCCTGCCTCGGTGTCGACCGAACTGAGCAACTATCGACTCTACAGTGTTGGCGTCGGCAACTGAACAGAGGGGCCCAGGCCACGCATGTGACAGTCGGTGGCCCCGGGGATCGCTCCCCGGGGCTCCCACAGATCCGGATGTGCGGGATTGACGCATCCGGCGCTTCGGTCACGGGTTCGCGGCTCGTGGGAGGAGCGGGTCCGTGATCCGGGCTGCAGGAAGCGGGTACCGCCTCAGCAACCGGGAGCCGGCGTACGCGCCTTCGCGGACTTCAGGCGCCAGATCCCTCGACGGGGCGTCGGCGCCGTCACCTAGCGCCAGCGCAACACCCATCGGTCCCACGACTCAGCTCAGTCGGCAGCATGTAAGGAAGCGCCACGGCTTCAAGGCATGCAAGTCGTCTCAATGCACGCGAGCCTCACGATGGCCCCCGCGACGGGAGCTCCTCCATTCGACGGGTGTGGCTCCGAAACTGGCGTTCATGCGGCCCTGCGGATGCGTGGCTTTGGCGGGGAGAGCGTGAGGTCCATGGCGGCGTCCCAACGATCGGACAGGGCGAGGGCCCGGAGCCGCAGGATGTGTTCGCCGGTGTCGATCTTCCAGCGTGAGCCGCTACGGCTCATGCGCAGGTTGACGAGGCTCTTGCACGTCGCCTCCACGTTGCCGCTGCCGATCGGCAACCCGAGCTTCCTCGCGCGGGCGTAGTCCATGCGACCCGCGTTGTTCTCCAGGTAGGTGATGGATTCATGAACGGGCTTGTTGTCGGCGTCGCCCGCGACGACGTGCTCGGCTTCCGATGCGCGAAGCTCGCGGAGGATCTCCGCGCGAGCCGAGCTGGCGTTGAGCAAGCGGAGCTTCCAGCGCGTACGGAGCTTGTCAGCGTCCTTGGGCTCGATGACCTTCGCCGCCGCCGCGAGCTTCTCGACGGTGTGCCAGAAGTCGACCAGACCGTAGATGCGGCGGCGCCCGAACGTCTCGCGGTCGAACTGCGCCGCGAGCAAGTTCCACATCTCCGGTCCGCCGTCGCACAAGAGCGTCAAGCGGAGGCGCGGCTTATTGGCCAGAAGTCGCAGCACGTCGTCGGCGAGTCCTAGACAACCCGCGCTGAAGCGCTTCCGTGACCCGCAGGGTCTTGGAGGCGCGGGTTGCCCACTTGCCCACCGCAGCTTGGAGCGGCCGCGGTCACCCAGTACCCGAACGACCAGCGGCCTCTCCACACTGCCCACAGCCTCTACGACTACCAATTTCGATCACAAGGAGTGCGCGAGCGGCGCCGTCATCGCGAGACCTACGGCGACTCTGACCGTGGACTCGAGCGGACGTCACAACAGGCGCCGATGCGCGCGGAAGGCCTCCGAACCGCGCGTGTGGGGCACCCCCGCCGACCTCCGCGGCTGCGCCGCTCTGGGGGAGGCCGGCGGGGGTGCCCCACCCACGGTTCCGAGCCCGCGGGCCCAATGCGCAACGCGGGAGAGGGTGCCGGCTCCGCCGGCACCCTCTCCCACCCGCGACACTCCGTGAGCCCGCGGATCCCGCGTACCCGTTCGGTGGTCGCACACGGCGTCGGCCAGCTGAAGGCGCTGCTCGAGCAGCGCGGGAGGTTCTCCGGGCCGCTCATCAGCGAGACCGACGGACTGCCCTCCGCTTCCGCCTACAGGCACCGCTTCGGGAGCCTCTTCCGTGCCTACCAGCTCGCCGGGTACACGCCGAAGGGCAACTTCGGCTTCCTCGAGGTGAACAGGCAGCTGCGCGCCTTCTACCCCCAGTCTTGGGGGAGGTGGTCCATTCGCTCGCCGGCGCCGGCGCGAGCGTCGACCGCGATCCTGAAACCGACGTGCTCGTCGTGAACAAGCAATTCCGCGTCGCCATTGTCGTCGCGCGCTACGAGGTCACGCAGACCGGCTCCCCCCGCTGGACCCTTCGCTTCGACCGCGACCTGAACCCCGACCTCACGATCGCCGTGCGTATGAACGGATCGAACGCCACCCGGAGCGCGCCAAAGCGGCCGCCGCCGAGTTGAGGTCCCGTCTGCTCAAGTGCGGCTCCTGATGTCGAAGCCGATGACTGCCGCTGGGTACGAACGGGAACAGGTCACGAAAGTGCGCGAGGCCTCCCGGCCGCGCAATCGGCCCCAAGCGAACCCGTCTGTGGGGCAGCCAGCGCTACGACGAGGAAAGCGCGGACCGCCAGGCTCGAGACGTGACGCTTGGCGACCACCTTCATCGCCGAGAGGGCCCAAGGAGCCCGACGTGATAAAGCCACCCCCGCCGAATCCGGGCCGGCGACCCGCATCGAGCGCTGCGTTGCGAGACATTGACGTCGCTCGGTGCGTGGTAGACTTCGCGCATGGTGGCACCTAGCTCAAGCCTTCAGGCCCTGGCGCTCCGGTTGCTCGCAGAGCGCGTCGAGGCCGGCGGGTCGATCTCCGACGGACTCGCCCGTGCCCTCGCGCGAGAGGTCAACGCTCATCCGGAAGACGCCGAAGAGCTGGCTGCCGCAGCGGCGCTAGCGGGGGGGCAAGCGCCGGACTGGCATCTTGAGGTTCTCGAAGACCGCGATGCGGAAGTGGGAGGCGACTCATGGGACGTCGTCGAGACCCGCATTCGCGAGAGACTCACGAACCGGCGTCACACGGCGTGACCCAGACGCGAAGGCTGGTCGTTCGTCCGAGCGCAGAGAACGACGTGACCGAGAGCGCTCTCTATTACGCAGAGAACGCTGGGCCCGCGATCGCTGGGCGCTTCCTCGTAGCGGTACGACGGTCGATCGAGGCGATCATGGAGGCGCCAGAGGCATGGCCCGCGGTGACCGCCACGAAACGGCAGTACCCCATCTTCGTCGAAGACTCGTCATTCCAGCACTTGCTCTATTACAGCGTCACCGCGTCGGAGGTGGTCGTCATCGCCGTACTCCACGGAGCGCGCGCGCCGCGTACCTGGAAGCGTCGCCGCTAGGGGCTCGGGCTCCTGAGGACGGTGCGGCCCCCCGTCGGCCTCCAGGGTGGCCCGGGTCCTGCGCCGCGGCTTCAAGTCGTGATGAGCCGTCTTGCGGCGGATGCCACACAGGAACTGAGTTGGGCGTCCCCAAGCTACTGCGGTCACCGTGGTGGTGCCCGACGCGCCCTCTCTTCGTCCAGGAACACGACTCCAGCAGCAGCCTGACGCAGCTCGCGCAGCTCGGCGCGCAGCGCGGCCCGCTCACTGACGAGCTCGGGAATCACGTCGTCAGGTCAGGAGCTGTCACGAGCGCGCGGGTGAGGCGGCCGATCGCGCCCCGCAGGGTGGCCTCGTCCATGGGTCGTCCGGGCTCGCCATTGGCCATCGGGCATCCGAGGGGGGGGATCTCGTGAGATCTCGGGTCCACGATCTGGCTGTTTTTCCGATGTCCCGTGAAGCGCCCCGCCCGTGCTCCCTCTGTTAACCGCCGGGTCGTAGGTTCGAGTCCTGCAGTCGGAGCTTTTTGATGGAGTTTGTTGAGGTCCCGTGACTCAGGGCGCGAGAGACCGCCCGGAACGGGCCCCGATCCCTGCGCCGCCGGTCACGGTGCAGGCGGTCGTCGATGCCCCCCCCCATTGGTGTCGTTGAGCTCCGCGTAGTTTGACGACGACGACCCGTCCGCCTCGCTTCGACGGACGACGTCAGCCTGTCCGCCGACGACCTCGAGCACCTCCGAGACGACGTGGTGCAGCCATCTCCCGTCCCCGACCAGCTTCGAGAGTACGTGGAGGAGTCTTCTGATCACGTGAAGGAGTCCCTGGCGCACCTGAAGGAGGCCCTGGCTCACCTGAAGGAGTCCCTGATCACGTGAAGTAATCACGACACGACGTGGAGGAATCATCAGACGACGTGGAGAAGTCATCTCACTACGTGAAGCAATCTCTTCACTACGGGGAGCAATCATCACAGCGACGATTCAAGCTACGATCGGTACGCTCGAGCCCAGAGCGGTAGGGAAGCAACTTCTCGATCAACGAAAATAAGGAAAGGAAGAGCGCGCGTCGAATGACAACGTGCTTCAAGCTCTGGACTCAAATCGGTCGTCTCGTGAGCCCGAGACGACCGATCTGGGCCGAAAGACGACGTGGAGCGACTGCTCGATGACGGATTTGGACCAAAATCCGTCGAGTCGAAAAGCCGACAGTACCGCGACGGCTTCCTCCATGACGTGTGATGACTCCTTCAGGCGATCGAGCAACTCCTTCACGTCGTGTAGCAACTCGGAGCTTCACTCGAGGAGCTGAAATCCGTCGTCCACCATTTCGAGGAGAGAGCCGCGGCCCCGCCGCCTCCCTTAGCTCACCAGGAT
>Ga0302267_10002442_pt1 | contig 22539 bp, 26 predicted proteins | sample III_Bog_E1_3_FD_194555 | JGI IMG/M metagenome (GOLD analysis project Ga0302267, IMG submission 194555) | Peat permafrost microbial communities from Stordalen Mire near Abisko, Sweden - III_Bog_E1_3 | ecosystem: Environmental > Terrestrial > Soil > Wetlands > Peat | place: Sweden: Abisko...
TGCCGGTGCCGTCAAACTGGAAGTCCGAGATATCGATACTGACAACGCCCACTTGCTGCAAGGTGTCGTTCGCGTTGACGTAGGTCGTGCTGGTGACGGGCAGCTGGAAGGTTTGGGCGAACAGGCCGTCCGTCCGCCAGACCGTGATCGTCAGCACCGAGCCTTGGATCACTGCGCCATCCGTCAAGTAAACCGCCAGCTGGCCGTAGGCCCGCTTCGGTACGTTGACCACCGTCGGTTTGCTGGCGACGAACATCTGAAGTGAGATGCAGCAGGGGCGCACAGTTTCGATGGCGGACAAGGCATACGCTTCGATATCAGCTTGGCCGTCCGCTTCGTAGTATGCATACAGGTTGCTGTCGGTGTGGTACAGCCCGGAAAAACCGGGTACCGGGTCGGGTTGGCCGCTGCTGCTCAGGGCCATTAACGGCACCGAAGTCGTGGCGGGTGTCGTATACGAAATAACCGGAGCGGGCACGCCTAGACGATTCAGGCCGCTAAGCGCGTCCGCCTGCATGTCCAAGTTGGTGAAGAGGGCTGCCCAGCGCCGCGCGCGGCGGCCAAGGCCTCCGGGCTGGGTTGGGGTGCTGCTGCAACGGCTGTAACCGTAGACGTTTTGCGGGAGCCGCCGGTAGCACTTGATGCGCACCCGGCAGTTAAACGCGTTGAACTGGGTGCCGTGCACTTTGAACAGGTCAACCGTGAACCGGATGGTCTTGTCTGCGGGCGCAGGAATCATGGCCGGGCTGTAACCGTAATCGTAGCCAACGTCCTCACCAGACAAGCCGCCCGCGAGGCCGTTAAGGCACCAGTTGCCCTTCTTGGTGCGCACCACCAGCTCGTCATCGACCATGCCTGCGTCCGGGTCAAGGTCAAACGACCAGTGCGTGCTTCCCGGCAGCAAATGGATCAGCTCCGTTGCGCTGCCAAGTTGATACGGAGTGGCGCTGACCGTCCCCGCGCCGCCGGTAAGGTTTTGCGTGAAGACGGCCCCGATGTAAACCATGGTGCCGCCCTCGTCCGGGATCGGAAGATTAGGCCGCCCAGCCACCGGCGTACCGACGTAAACTGTGCTGTCGAAGGCCAGCAGACCGTCGTTGGTCGTCGCCGTTCCCTTGAGCCGATACAGCCCTGCGAGCGCGGCACCGTAGCTGACCACCGTGCCAGTGCCGACAAGCAGCTGCTGACTGTTGCGGTAAAGTATCCAGCTAACCAGCAGTGGCGGCAGCGCACGGGTGTCTTGGGCCGCGATGGTCGCTTCGATCGGCGCGCCCACCGCGAACACCGGCTGGCTCCAGACCACCCCGGCCATGGCCGTACCCTGCTGAGAGATGATGTTGACACTGGCAGCGAGATCAGTGATCAGGCCAAACTCGCCGACAAGCTGCACCGAAATAAGGTGTGAAGCCGTGGTCAACGGGGTGAACCTGACCTCAGAATTCTGTCCACTGGCCACCGTCAAGCCGCCCGTCGTAACTGACCACGACAAGGGCGTCACCGGTAAGCTGTTCGTGATCGCTACCAGTGTGTAATTCAAGCCCACCAGCAGGGTTGGCGGCAGGGGTGCCCCGTTGAGTTGCAGTTCAAGCACGCCCTAACTACGGAACCGGCGGGCCGGGCTGACCGGCTTAGGGCGTCCGTTCCACGACACCGTCAATCCAGCTGGTACGGGTGTAGCAGTATTCTTCGTTGTGCGTGACACCGTCCGCACCTCGCCTGACGACGAACATCGGCGTGAGGCGGCCAAAGTTAACCACCAGCTCATCACCCGGTTCAATGGGCAGGTTGACACGGGAGCCTTTTTTGACCAGCTTGAAGTAGATGAAGTCCGGGGCGGATTCCTTGGACAGCGTTTCCGGTAGGAACAGGCTGCTGCCCGGCTGCTGACGGCGAAAATGTTCGAGCAGGGCGTAGTCGCCGAGCATTTCCATGCTCTCCACCCCAAGGTCATCCCCGTGGGTGCGCGCAATCAGCTCCTCCTGCAACAGGTTCATGCAGGTTTTGCCGTCATGGATGAAGGTCTGGGTGGCCTCCATGATGTTGTTGATCTGAAACATGACCTTGTCGCCGACACTGACCAGCGGCTCGCGGACTTCGGTTGAGCCGCGCAGCTTGCCGTCGCCGATAAAGCGGACGATGCCCATGCGGTGGCTGTCGTGTTTTTGAGCGGCATCCGGGATGACGATCTTGCTGGTGGATTTGGGCTGGTAGAATTCTACCATGCACCGATGACCGAATAGTTTTACAGACATGCTCCTAAGAACCGCCTTTTAAGTTTACCTTGGTAATGTCCACTTGACGGCTGGCCAGCCCGGTGGCGGCGCTTAAGACATGGCCACCGGCAGTGGCAGCGGTATACAGCGTCCTGTTCTTAATCGCTTCGATGGCCGCGTCTACATCGTCATTCGGATCAAGCTTTTTATTGTCGGCCCGGAAGGGCATTTCCGCCACCGTGACCGCCACCCGTTCGTTTAGCGCCCCCACCATCTTCCACGTTTCCTCGATGGCGTCATGGTCAAACAGCATGCAGAATTCCTTGACCCCCTTGCACCGGAGCAGCTTGATGACCTGTACTTGGCTGATATGGTGCTTGAACACGCAGACCGGCACGATCCGTGTCCAGCCCAGCTCCTTGAATTTACAGCGCAACGACAGTACGTTAAGAATGGACTCGACAATGACCACTATCTCCGGCTGCTGCTCCCGCACCGCGTCGATGTTGTATACCCAATAAGAAGCACCCCACTTGATCTTGCTGCGGCTGGGGAACCGCTTGGTGGTCTCACCCGGCACATCAATATAGGTGCGCCCTTGGTAATAAACGCAGGTGTTGTATTCGTATACCGGAAAGATGGCAAACGGCTCCCACAGCGGGTCATCCATCGTATAGCCAACCCCGGCCTCCGCAAAATCCGCAAAGCGCAGGTGCTTGCGTTCCGCCATGTCGCAGATCAGTGACGTGTAAATGTGCTTGGGGTGCCGGGCAATCGGGATGAAGCCCTCCGGCAGCGCCACCTCTTGGATGACCGGCACTGCCGAGGCCTGCGTATCGGTGGCGTAAAGCAGCTCGTCCATGGGAATGCCGCTGGAGCTGCCGCTGGCGGAGAACGTGTAGCCCAAGCTCTTGGCCCACGCCGTAAATGACCCTTTGTTATGTTTGCCTTTACCGCACCGCCAGCAGAAGGTTCTGCCGGTGGCGAGTGAAATACCACGGTTTCCAGATGTATCGCCGCATTCAGGGCAAATGATAGTGATATCCGTAGACGTGCTCCTGTCCTTCATCACTGTAAAGGTGCTTTCTATTTCGCGTTGGAGTAGTGGGCCAATGTGCATGTTCTTAGGGTTGCAGTTTTACGCAGCCTATACTGTATGTAAAGAGAAAGAACACTAAATGCCAAAAGGAATATACGAGCGAACACAATGGCACGTCGAGCGCATCCGCTCGTCAGTACACCGCATTGGCATACGCCCCGGACAGGTGATCGGAAAACGGACGATACTAGCGGAACTTCCACAAGGTACGCGCTATCAGCGCAAATTCGCGTACAGGTGCATCTGCGGGAAACAGGGAACCACATGGCTATCGCACCTAAAAGATGGGTACGGTTGCGGCTGTGGTATAAACACGAACGCCGCCGTAAGCGCACGCCAAAAAGAACCGACAGTTGCATCTTTTAACGAGCTTTTAGGCTCTTACAGGCGAGAGGCTTCTAAGCGTAAACTAGCGTGGCGTATTGATGTTGAGCTGTTTAAGCAGCTTACCAAAGGCAGGTGCACCTACTGTGGTGCGCCACCGAGCGCCAGCGGGCGCAGTAGAACAACGACAGGTCACTACAGATACAACGGCATAGATCGCGTAAATAACAGCATCGGCTACGAACCGGGCAACAGTGTAAGTTGCTGCTGCCACTGCAATCGAGCTAAACGTGCACTAGATATAGACATATTTTTAGCGCACGCTTTGAAAATCCACGCCTTCTGGATACAGGAAAAGAGGTCAACGGCGTGCTCAAGCTCCGGCGGTGCTCTCGACACACCGCACACAGGCGTCGGTAAAGGAATTTGGTGGAAATTGCCGGTTGGAGAATCGGCCTTCAGGCACGTTTTACGCGGCTACGTGCGTTCAGCGAAAAAGAGAAACCACTTGTGGAGTCTTAAAGAAAACGAATTCAGGTCTTTAACGCTAAAAGCCTGCTACTACTGCGGTGAACCACCGTCGAGGTTGGCTGAAACAGGGCCGTCCCGCAGAAACGGAAACTACAAGTACAGCGGTATTGATCGCGTAGACCCTGCAAAAAACTACACTAAAAGTAACACTGTAGCTTGTTGTAAAAATTGTAATTACCTCAAGCACCAGCTTGATCTACCTGCTTTTAGAAAATGGATAATTTCTATCTACACCACCGTAAACATATCAAAACAGCATGAGCGAACTCAATAACTATATCAACACCCAGAACCAGTTCACCGCCCCCAAGGACGGCATCCCGGTCGCGGATCACACTGAACAGATGAACTACGGCCTTGGCATGACCAACCGGGCCGCCGAGGCCTCCCGGCAGGCCCCTGCGCCAGCGCCCCCGGTCATGCCCCCGATAACGCCGGTTGCGAACTGATGCCGTTCTAACAGGAGTGGCCGACAACTCCAGCTGGACAGAACACCCGCTCGTCAGCGGGTTGATGGTCTTTTCACGTCCAAACCAGATACGTGCGGCACAGGCCGCCGCCGCCAGCTTTTTCGCCCAAGACTGGCCGCACAAGGAACTGGTCGCCTACAACACCACCGACCACCGACTCGTGCCGTTATTCGGGCCGAAGCGGCGCTACCGTGAAATAAAGCTGCGCCCGCGCACCCCCGCGCAGATGCTCCAGCTTTGTCTGGAAAACGCCAGCGGCGAGTGGTGCGTGCACTGGCAGCCTGACTGTTTCTACGACCCGCGCTATATCACCGCCCATATGCGTTACCGGGAGAAGCGCCGCCTTACGCTGCTGCGCAGGCAACAGGTATTTGCCCTTGGCACCCAGCAGCTGGCCGTTACCAGCAGTCTAACAGCCAGCTGCTGGGGCCTGTACCGCCACTACCCGGTCAGCATGGAAACCGAGCTAAACAACCAGTTCATGGACGTGCGCGTGCTGGACAATCAAGCCTGTCTGCTGACCAAGTTTGCCCATGCACTCACTTGAATCACTTGCCCGCGTGCTCCGCCCGGAGGATTTTGATGACGTTGTGGCGAGCGAAACACTGGTGCTGCCATTGCACCGGGAGCGCATCTTCTACCATAGCGGAGATTTTGGCGACATCATCTACGCACTGCCCACGATCCGGGCTTTGGGCGGCGGACGCCTGCTCATCGGCCCCAGTCCGCAGTGGAAAACACGGCTGACCATGAACGCCCGCGACGTCGCGGTCTTAAAACCACTGCTGGAAGCCCAGCCTTACATTACCGGCGTTGAATTTTCCGCGACGCCGCCGCCGAACATGGATTTTGACCTGAACCGGTTTCGTGAGTATCTGGTTGTGGAATCGGATTACTTGCGACAGGGAAAACCACGCTTGAATCTGGCTGAGGCTCATCTGTATACATTTAGGCTGCCGCTGGAAGAGTGCCAGACTCCATGGCTGACCGTCGAGCAGCCATGGCCGATACCCGGACGTCCGGTTATCCTGCACCGCAGCTCCCGCTGGCGCAGCGCAAAATTTCCGTGGGACAGGGTCATGGCCCAGTACGGTGAGCAAGCCACCTTTGTCGGCCTGCCGTGGGAGCATGACGAGTTTGAGCTGACGTGGGGCAGCGTCCCATACCACCCGTCGGCTGACCTGCTGGTGCTGGCCCGGCTGATCGCAGGCTGCCAGCTCTACATCGGCAACCAGTCCCTGCCCTACGCTCTTTGCGAAGGGCTGAAGCGCACCAGTGTGCTGGAAGTGTGGCCCGAAGGCCCGAACTGCATTTTCAAACGCCCGAATGCCCACTACAGCCACAATGAATCCGTATACATCCCAAAACTTAACACCCAAGAACCTATGATCACCCGCATCGACCACTGCCCGCTTTGCTTGGAACCCTCAACCCGTGCTCTGCCGTTTCGCGACGGCACCGACATTGTAAAGTGCGCGGCGTGCGCGCTCATTTACTTGCGCAGCCACCCGGACAAGGAGCAGACCATGCTCTACTACCAGCGGTACGCGGACGACACGTCCCATATGCGGCTGCCCAAGTTGATTGACGAGATCAGCGGCAGCGGCCTGCGCCGTGAGCCATTCATGCGGGAAATCCTGAAGCACGCGCCGACGGGCGGCGAACTGCTGGACATTGGCTGCGGCTGGGGCGCGTTTCTGTTGACGGCCCGCGACCACGGCTACGTTCCCAGCGGCATCGACGTCTGCGCCAAAGCTGCCAATTTTGGAAAAACCGTGCTGGGTTTGAACATCACGATTAACGAGGTAGACGGCGACGCTTTCAGCCACCCAGCCTGCATGGGAAAATACACGGTGGTCACCGCCATCCATACGCTGGAGCATCTCGTCGACACCGCCGCCGTTTTGAAACGAATCCACGACCTGCTGCGCCCCGGCGGCGTGTTCTGCGGCATCGTGCCCAACATCAACTCCCTGTGCAGCCACGCCTACGAGGAGCGCTGGCAGTGGCTGGACACGAACACCCACTACGTGCATTTCACCCCGGCCACCCTGCGCGCTGCCCTGCTCCAGTTTGGTTTTGAAGTCCTGCAAACCAGCACCTGCACCGGCGACTATGACCAAGCCGAGCTGCTTCAGCTGCTGGAGAAAAAAGCCGACCGAAAACTGGCCGGTAACGACCTCGCCAAAGCCCTCAAGGAAACGTGGGCAGCGGGCAGCGGTGAGGAAATTCATTTCTTTGCTTGTAAAAAACTCACATGAAAACAGCCATCCTTGTACCCTGCTACAACCGACCCGGCTATCTGCTGCCGGTAATTGAAGACATCGCCCGGCTGCCGGAGGTGGTTGGCGGCATGCCGGTGTTCCTGTCCTGCGACGGTGGCCCGAAAGCCACCCAGCTGGAAAACATTGCCCGCGCGCAGGCGCAGCTGATTCCAAATCTGCACTGCCTCGTGCGCGCGTCCAACTACGGTGTAGGACGCAACCGCATTGCTTCGCACCGCTACCTGTTTGAGGAATGCGGCTTTGATCACGTGTTCTACGTCGAAGATGACGTGCGGCTTACCCCGCAGGCGCTGACGCTGATTCTTAGCCTGAACACGTGGCTAAGCGGTCGCTACTCGAACCTCTGCACCGTTGGCAGCGGTATTTGCTGCACGCTGACGCCGGAGGAAAAGTTGAAGCGGCTTGATATGGTCGAGGACAGCGGTGCCTCGATCTGCAACCAACTGATCTCAAAGGCGTGCTGGAACAGCATGCTGCCGCTGATGCTTGAGTATGAAAACAAGTTTCTGAACGTACCCTACAACCGGCTCAACATCAGAGGCAGCCGTAACTGGATACACGAGCAGGCCTCCCGCTTGGTCGAGCCGCCGCCGGACGCGTGCCCGGTTCGCTGGGACATCCCCAAATACTTTGCCGCTGACGATGTCTGCTGCGGATGTGATGGGGTCATGGCGCTCGCGGCGCGCCTGCGGGGCATCTCCCACGTGACCACGGTGGTCAACCGGGCCGTACACATCGGCGAATACGGGGTTAACACCACGGACGACGTCTGGAAACGCTGGTACCGGGACGTTCAGCTGGAGGCTTTTGAAGCTGACGCCACCCGCACCGACTTCACCATCTGACTACACCCGTTGAAGCTGTAATCCCGATAGGTAGCCGACCGCCTTGAATGTGATCGAACCGCTGAGGGGTACGCTAAAACTGTATACAACGTAGTTGCAATTCTGCGTGTACACTGTGGTCGCAAACGGGGTGTTGGCAAGAGCCGTCGGCGTTCCGGCGTTTACCGCCGCGTAAAACGTGCTGGCCGCCGGTGCAGACCCCCTGTCCGCGTACAGGTAGAGGTTATAGTTGCCCGCAGGCAGTCCGCGCAGCTTGAAGGTGTTTTCGTACGGCACCGGGCCTAGATAGCCGCCGATCCAAGTTTTCAACATGCTGTCCCAGCTGGTACCACTCCCCGCCGCTGAGAAAAGGGGCGCAACCCGCTCCAGCAGCACACTGCTGGCGCACGCCCCCGCCGCTTGCAGGCTCAACACCACCTCGGCGGAAAAGGCGTAGTAGCTGAACGTGTAATTGGTGCACCCTGATGCCAGCGTGGCGTTAAAGTTAACCGGTGCGTAGACGTTCCAATAGTCACCGACAGTGCCGACCACCCCGGCCCCGGTCTTGCTGCCGTCGCCGTTGAAATCGACGTTGATCAACAAAGGTGCAAAGCCCGTCAGGTTGTTGAAGTAATGCCGACCGTTGTTGAGGAGCACGGACACATTGTTGCTGAAATCGCGCAGCAACCGGTCAGGGGCGAAGCGGATATTGCCGCCCTGTCCGGTAACCACGTTGGAATTCTGCATCTGCCAGTGGCTGCTAAGCGCCATTGGATTGACAGTTTTGCTGCCAACCGTCACTGAAAAGTACATCTGGCTGCCCAACAGGCCGCCTAGCAGGTCGCCCCGCAGCACGGTCTGGCCAACCGTCACCTGTGCCGCGCTGAGACCGCCAACGGTGGTGATGACCGAGTTCCCGTGGTCGAGCACCACGTGCGTTGACGCGGTGCTCAACACCAGCGCATCACTGGTCTGCCACGCCGGAAACGCGCGGTAAATTTCCTTGACCACGCCGACACCGGGCGACACCGCAGGCTCACCGGCAGGAAGGCTGACGGTGATGCCGTAATTGGTCAAGCCGTCGTTCGTATACGTGAACAGCAGCTGACCCGGTCGTGCAAAAGGCGGGCGCAGTTTCCAGAGGGTGTTGGCGGTTTGAGTGGACAGGTTCACGTGTTAAAAGGGTACGGCAGCTGGGCTTTGGTGCCGGGTTGCATCGGCAGCCGGGCCGCCCCGGTGAGCTGCTGGTCGAGCACGCCACCAAGCAGAATATCCTCAGCGTAAAAGGTGGCTTCCACGGTAACCAGTGTGCTTTCCGTATAGGCAAGGTCAGCTATCTTGTGCGCTGCCAGCCACGCATTCTTTACAGTGTATTCCGAGTGCAGTACCAGCCGCGACATTACCTGCGTCGGCGGCAGCCCACCCTGCGTTCCAGTTAGGCTGGCTCCACGCAGCAAGTTGACGTTGAAGTCAAAGCGGAAATTAACACTGTAGTTGGAGTTTAACAGCAGATGGCCTGCTGCGCCTGTATAAGTAGACGAACGGCTTCCGCGTCCGGCGCGTGTAAGCGCCTGCCACGCCTCCAGAAAATCCTTGACGCTGCTGACGCTGTCTTCGGCGTTGGTGTCCAGCAAAAACACGACCTTGATGGCGTCCAAGGGGTCGTCCCATGACGGCATCTGGTACGCCATGCTGTCCCGCCGGATTACGTCAGATTTGGTTCTAGTCTCTGGCAGGGCGATGGAGCGCACGTAGTGCGGCCACATGGTCTGCTGCGTCAAACCCGTCGCGGCGCTGACACCCTTGACTGCACTGGAAAAGTCGATGTAGAACAGATCGGAGCGCTGAGGTTCAAATCCGGTTGATTTGCCCCAGAGATTCCGCTGCGTGTCAGCATTGATATCCAAAGACATTTGCAGTGTAACTACCTTAAGAGATGCTAAACTTGTGCTACACCTATGCCGGGATCGTAGAGGACACCCAAGACCCTTTGAAGCTGGGTCGCTTGAAGGTGCGGGTGCCTCATGTCTACGGTTCCAACGTCAGCGGCACCGGCTACATCGGGGTCAACGACCTGCCGTGGGCAATGCCCGCAGGCATGCCTGCGGGAGGCTCCAGCGCGTCCGGCGGGTTCAGCCACCTGCCCGGTGTCGGTGACAAGGTCTATGTGCGCTTTCTGGACGGTGAACCAGAGAAACCGATTTGGGAGTGGGGCATGCAGTCAACCACGGACGCAGCCAGCCTGAAACTGCATGAGTATGCCAGTGGCACGCCGGTCGGCCTCCCGGATCGTTCCATCCTTACCCGGTACGGCAACAGTGTTGAAATCACAGCCAACCGGCTCACCGCTACCACCAAGGAGGGCTATCAGCTGCTGCTGGAAGGGAGCCGAGGCGCTTCGGGCGGCTCGGCCTCCCTGCTGACACCGGCGGGCCAGAAGGTCTCCTTGAACGACACCGGCAAATCGGCGGTGATCCAAGCGTTGGAGGCCGCCGTGGTCTCTGCCAGCAACGTAATTTTGAATGCGGCGGACAGCGCCATGATCCGGGCCTCCCGACACCTGTCCCTGATGGTTGGCGGAACGCTCATCGCGATCAGTGGCAAACATGTCACCCTTACCACCGGAACCGGGGCTTCCGTGATCATCGACGACAACGGAAACGTCACCCTGTTGGCCGCGTCCGGCGCATCCGTGTCGCTGGAGGGAACTATGGTCAAGCTGCTGTCGCCTGACGCCACGGGCGCGCTGGTCGTGGAGAACGGTAAAATTTCCCTCAGCGCCACTGAGATTGTCGTCAATACAGAGGCCCTCTCAATGGGAACTGCCGCAGGCTTTCCGGTGGTCATGCTCACGCCAGAGCTGCTGGCGTGGATCATCGGGCACACCCACACAAGCAGCACGCCGGGCAGCCCCACCGGGCCTCCCATTCCGACTTTGCCGCCGGAGGTGATCGGCTCGGCCCGTATGCAAACCACATGATTTTATGTCGACCATTCTAGGCAGTTCAAGCTTCAGTACGCCCCCGGTCGGTGCGGGCGCATCCGGTAGCGCCGGGGTGACGGGTTTGGGTGCCGCCGGGACGGCTGCCGTCGGTTTGACACCCGGCAGCGCTACGGGTGTCCTTTCCGTCAACAACGGCAACGAGTTCAACTACACGCTGGTCATACAGGTGCCCGTGCCAATCCTCAACATAAATCTCAACATGCTGGGCAACTATGTGCTGGCAGCCCTGTCCGCGATTGAGGTGCCAGCGGCCCTTCAGTGGCTGGTGGCCAACGCAGAGACCATTTTCGTGGACGTGGTCAATATCGCCATGCTCTTGATCAAAGCGATCCCGGAAATGACCGTCTCAATTCTGGTACAGGTAGGCCCAGCAACCGTGTTCAACCTTCAGCTGGTGGCCAAAACCGTGCCCTACCCGGTGCCCGTGCCGACGTTCGCGCTGGCCCTGCCGAACGTGGCGGTGGCCGCTGGCGTAGACCTGACCGCGTTGATCCCGACGCCGAAGCCGGTCGTCGAGTATGTCGTGCTGCCGATTCCTGTCCCGGTGCTGCCCGGCCCGCTGCTTGCCATCACCGGCGGCAACGTCTCCGTCGGTGCCGGGGTCACTACCGGCCTTGGCACCACCGCCGGAGGCAGTGCCAGCGGCGCGGTAACGAGCGGCGCGACCAGTCAGGCCACCGGAGCCAGTACCGCCGAGACCGGCGCTAATACCAAGATTCAGCCACCCGTGGCCTTCGGCACCACCATCCACCTGCCGGTAATTTAATTTCACGTTCTACTGGGTATGGCTATAAAGACCAACCTAAAATCGATGACGCCCCGGCGTCAGGCGTACAAGCGCGAAATCACCCTGCTCTCTCACGGATACACCAATCCGAAAGCGTGGCCGGACGGCAAGCTCACGGTCTACCCGTGGGACAACGCCATCGACCAGTGGCTGCTGGACAACCTGAAGAAGCTGACAAAACCGGACTTGGTCTACGGGCTGCTGAGAAATTGCTGCGATCTCCGTGGCGGTGACACCGCCAAAGTTGAGGACATCATCGGCAAGTTCGTCGCCGATGAGATTAACGTCGTGCTGCTCGTTTCCCGTGCCTTGACCACCGACGGCGTGGTGTCGTATACAGCCGTGTGCCCGCACTGTGGTGCCAAGAAAGCGGAAAAAATCAAGGTGCCGGACGAACTTGAGAAAGTAGGTGAAAAAACGATGGACTACGCAGGCTCCGACAGCGTCACCCTGCCCGACGTTGCGGACATCGTGGCCCTGCGCCCGTTGACTGTCGACGATGAAAAAGTCATTGCGAGCCGAACTGAAGAGCTGCGCCGGGCCACTCCAGACGGCGAACTGCGCACCGTCATGCGGGTGGTTACCATCAACGAGACCAAACCGGACACGCTGGCTGAGCTGATCCTGTGGTTCCGGGCCTTGTCGCCCAAGGACGCCAAGTTTTTGGAGGAACAGGGTCGGCTGATCACGCCCCACCTGAACACCATGGTGCCCCATATCTGTGACGAACCGGAGTGCGGCAAGAAGTTTAATTTCCCGTTGAACTTCGATCAGGACTTTTTTCGTTGACGCGGCAATAATGAGCCGCGAGGCCCGCTATCGCCTGCTATTCGATTTAGCATGGGATAACCACGGCCTGACACTTGACCTTGCAAAGGTTCCAGACTCAATGTTGAAATTGATGCTGGAGTGGCGCAACGAAAGGGTGGAGGCGGAAAACGCCAAATAGCATGAACATTCTAGTAGTCGATGGCGGAGCACTCTATGCCCGTTCTTGGTACGCCGGTCAGAGCATCAGCGCTGACCCGCGCGAAGCCATCCGGCTGGCCGTGAACTCGATACTGGTGCTGCTCGACCCCAACGGGGCCAAGCTGGGCATCCAGTTTGACAAAACCATTTTCGCGTGGGACGGCCAGCAGAATCAGGCCAAGGGCCGCGAACCCAAGCCGCAGGTCTACCACGACACCAAGGATGCCCTTGTGGAAGTGCTCGCTTTTCTATTCGGTACTGTCAACGCTGTAGACGACGAGGCCGAAGGTGACGACATTGTGGCCACGGTAGTGAAGCAGGCTGACCCGGCTGATACAGTGTATGTCGTTTCGTCTGATAAAGACCTCATGCAGCTGGTCGGCGGGCGCTGTCACTACTATTCGCTGCACGAGAAAGCGCTGCTGTCCACCGCCTTCATCATCCACAAGTTCCACGGGATCAGGCATCCGAATCAGGTGGCCATTGAGCTGGCCATTACCGGTGACTCTGTAGACAAGATCGGCGGCATCCGGGGCTACGGCCCGGCAAAGTGCAAGCAACTGTTCAAGGCGGTGACGCCAGCCATGAATTTCGAGGAGGCGCTGGCAGCGGTGGAGGCGCAGCTTCCAGACGACAAGCTGGAGGAGTTTCGGGCGGCCTTTAAGCGCACACTGCTGAATCCAGCTGTGGCCGGTGTTCCTGCACCGGTGCCACTGGTCATGGCACACCCAGAGGACGCCAAGACGCTTGGACTGGCGCAGATTGATGCGCTCTACGCGCAGACCTACCGGGCCTACCGGTAATCAGAGCTACAGTGAAATAATGGGTAGCGCGCCACCCGACGTCCTGTTTACGTACCTGCCCACCGAGAACTCAAGGAAAGCGCCACCGGAGGCGTAGCCCAGCAACTGCACCTGCGGATACGTGGACGTAAGCACGAACACCTTGACCTCGTTAGCGGACAGGGTGTTCTGGTAGTTCGTACCCGGCACATCCAAATCAACCCAAGCGGTGCCATTGTACGCCTGAAAGTCATAGTTTAAGGTGTTCACACCAGAATTTTTCATGATTAGGGTGGCGTTTACAGGCCCTTGCTGGATCATGGAAAACAGCACGGATGAGGTTTCACCGACGACCTGACCATCTTGAATTTGTGCGATCATAAGTTGTTTATTTTAATACGTTTATTTCAAAACCGTACGCGCCAAGATAACGTGGGGGCGTAGTCGCTTGTTTTATTTATTGACACCGCCCGCACCTTTCTGGCGATGATCGCGCCGCCCCCGCTAAACAGGCCCATTTCACTGAGGATGTACCCGTTGGCGTCGCTGACTCCGAGCGTGAACGATACGCGCATCACGAAAGGTGAAAGGAAATCGATACAGTCAATGGCCTTGGTCGTCTGACCGTTGCTGAGGGTTACCGGAGCTTGCAGCGCCACGTCGGTCACCGTGGCCGGTGTCAATCCGGTGCCGACGCCAAAGCTCTGGATCGTGTAATTGGCGATCGGACTTCTGAAACCTAGCGCGTAGCAGGCAACCTGACGGCCTTGGTCAAGGAACAGATTACGGCCCACAACGACCTCATGCCGACTCAGGCCCCACCCGCGCGTTTGCCGCCCGCGTGGCGCTTTGATCCAGCCGTAGTCCACCGCCTGCTGGGTCGACAGCTTGGAGCCGTCGGCCAGCGTGATGCCTGAAACTGTGATGAGTCCTTCTGCACGCATTATGAAATCATTTTCGCCGGTTACGCTTCAACCGGCACTTGAGCCACGCCCGGTTCAGCCAGCGGATCACTTTCCGGCTCGCCGTCCACAATCTTGCGAAACAGGTCGTAGTCGTCGCGGTTCAGGCCGGGCACCGGCGCACGGCTAGGCAGCATTTCCGCGATGCTCAGCAGCTGGCGCGCCCGGCGCTCGCTGATCCGGTGGATCAACTGGCGGGACACGGACTCGACCACCGGTGGAAATTCGCAGTTGCACCGTGGACACCGGGCGACCTCAACGTCCTCCACGTGCTCCACGACCGCGTCAGAACTGCCGCAGCCGGGGCAGGTCAGGCCGGGCGCATCAAAGCTCTCCGCCGGGGGCGCGGCCAGCGGCACTTCAGGCTTGGCCGGAAGTGCCTCTAGGATCGCCTTTTTGTATACGGCATAGCTCACTGCAAGACTGGGTTCACGACCAGCGCGTCCGCCCATGAGGCCGCGCTAGGGTAATAGCGGTCGAGTTGGAGCGAGAACATGACGTTGACGTAGCCGCTCTGGGTCATGTCCGCATCCGAAAATTTCAGGCCTTTGATGATGCAGCCTTCCAGCTGGTAGGCCATCCCGTTGTCCATGGTGCTCTCGCTGGGCGTCCCGCCGCCGATGTCGGCAATCTGGTGCGCCATGTTCGGCACGATCCACGTCATCCACCCGGTGCCCTTGCACTGGGTGGTCAGGCCGACCCCACCCGTCTCCGGGTTGGCCACCAGATAGTTCCAGCTCTCCAGCATCCGTAGCACCTGCGTGGAGAAGGCGTAGCGCACCGGAATCTCGATGGCGTTGGTCGGTGTATCCTTGCCGATGATGTAGTTCGTCTGCTGCATGTACTTCACCTCGATCATTTCCCGCTCGCGGGTCGGGAACGGGAATTTTTCGAGCAGGAACTCGACACTGTTCGACCAGTCGTTCGCGCCGCCCACCGCCGGGGGCGGATTAAGGGTGACGCGCCAGAGGTCGCTCCGCTGAAGGTCGATGCCGTTGGCCGACGCTGACGCGCCGAACGTGTTGTTGAAGGTCATTTTCGACATAAGCTTTGTTATTGAATGCTGTTGACAATGATTGCTCCGCTTTCAAAAACGGAAGCGTTGATAAAGAAGCGTTCCGCCACATCGGTTGGGATCACCGCCAGTGCGATGATCACGCACCGCGCGTTGCGGGTGGCCGCGTTGTTGTTCGTGCTGTCCATGACTAGATTGTACTGCTCAATACCGCGCTCGTTCACGATGCTGTCGATGAAGGCCGTAAAGGCCAGACTCAGCTGTGTCAGGAGCTGCTGGTCGTTCGGGTCGAACACGTAATTCTTGGCGATGTTGGCCATGCCCGTGACGAGCCAGTTGACCATGATGACGTTGTGCAGCGCCGTAAGCTTGCTCTCGGCCACCTGCATGGTGCGCTCGCCGAAGATGTAGTAGGCGTTGTTGATGTTCAGGATCGGGTTGACGCTCTGGCCGTTGCCATACATGCTCTGCTTGACATCGTCCGGGATGTAATTGTATTGGACGCTGAGCGCGGACGTAACCTGACCACGGTTAAGACCAGCCACCGCCGACCACGGATAGTCGATATTGAACACGACGGCCATGGCTGCCAGCACGCCGAGGGTCGGCGGCACCAGCTTGGTTTCACCGAAGCTGTTCGAGCGGGTGAACCAGTTCCAGTAGATGGCCAGATTCGGGCTGTCCACCCGGTAGCCGCTCTGGGACGGCAGCTTGCCGTTGCTCCAGTCAACCGCCTGCCGGGCGGTAAGGCCCGCCGGAACGTCCGCAATGGATACCGCCTTTATGAGGCCCGCCGTGATGCCCATCTGCTGCATGACCGCCACGCTGATGTTATCCTGCGGGGCCGCGATGACGTTGACGTTGGACAAATCCGACTGCTCAAAAGCGCGCAGGCCTGTCAAGGTGTCCGTGTTCGTGTCAAGGTCGCCGATCCAGTCAGAGTCCTGTGGATTCTCACCGTTGTAGCCGTTCGTAAACTGGCCGCCGGTGTCCGACACATTGCCGGGCGTGAGCGCCAGCCAGCCCGCGTTAATGGCTCCGACCGGCATCGGCACCGGCAAACCGGTGGTCGACGGAGTGATCGGGTTGTTGTAGAAGCGCGCATCCCACGGGTTGACCGTGTTGGCGGCGGTCGGGTTGTTGGAATAACCGTCACCAGAGCCATTCGGGTCGTAGTAAACGTAGCTGCTGATGCCCATCGCCAGCCGGACAGTCCAGCTGTTGACCGCGTCGTTCGGGTTGTCAGACAGATTGTCGTAGGTTTCTGCCAGCGAAGAATTCCAGTAGACTTCCAGCTTTTTGGAACCTGCGGCGGAACCGGGCCGAACCTTCAAGTACAGCCCCTGTGTACTGTCTTCACCGTTGGCCCACGTGCCCGCTGTCGCTGCCTTAAGGCGGGCAAACAGGGTTTCTCCGGTAGCTTTGTAGAGCACCGCGCTGCTGTAGGTATCCTGCAACGGCACCGCCTGATAGCCGAGCTGCGTGAGGTCGCTGCGTTCGAGGAAAATCGTGCCGCTGGTATCGCCGTAGTTGATCAGCGTGCTCTTGACCCGGACTTCATGGGACGTGGCACAATTCGTCTGCATGATCTTGTACACGTCACCGACCGAAATCGCGGTGGCGTTGGACGAGCACCAGAATTGAAAATCATTTTTGTTGCCGGTGATGGAGCCTACCAGTGTGTAGGGGTTGTCGGTCAGCTGACTGGAGTTGCTGCCGTAGGTGTAGGCCATCAGCACGCCTTCAGCGGTGTTGGCCGCGTTGGCGTAGGGGCTGTAGCCGATGGTGGCCGCCGTGTAGACTGCCGCCAGCCCGGATTGACCGTTGGCCAGCTGGGTGCGGCTCAGGGCGATGGTGCCACCGCCCGCCGAGGTGACCGCGATATTGACCGTGGACGGCTTGCCCGCCTGCACGACCCGCAGGTACACGCTGCCGTTGTTCTGCGCCAAAAGCGCCTGTACGCGCGGCGCGTTGTTCGGGCTGTAAAGTAGGTAGGCGTTGCCGCCGGAGGAGTAGCCGTCGGACGGGGCCAGATCGGTGAACTGGTTGCCGACCCGGACAATGGAAATGGCGTTCGCATTGTCCGCCAGCGCATCGACCGCGTCCGCCAGAAAGAAACCGGCTCCGTTGGGTGTCACGATGTTGTTGCTGTTTGAAGCGTAAGTGGTGGTGACCGGATTGCCGAACTGGTTGATATAATCGGCGAGTGAAATCACGGTGGTCGGCACGTTGAACGGCCCCTTGGAGGCCACCCCGACGAGGCCGGGCCGGAACGGGCCGACAGCTGTCGTCTCGAAGGACTCGTCACTGATCGACGTATAGACACCGGGAAATGTTTTCTGTGTAATCGTGTTCATATTCTTGTTCGCTGCCTTAACTACGCGGCGCATTTATCAAAAACCGGTGACGGCGGCCACAGCTGCGGCCCTATCCGTCTACAGTTCCGCCGTTGCCCTGTTAACTACCGGTTCCAGCTCCCGGTGGCGGCATAACCGTGATCGATTGCCGGTAGTCGACAATCGGGTTCGTCGGATGCAGGCGCAGGTCGTTGGTGCCGCTAAAGTCAAAAGCCGTGACCAGCTCACCGGGATCAACTGCACTCAGGCCGGTGATCAGCTTCCAAAGCGAAGGGTATACACTGTAGTCAAGATCAATGTCGTAACCTTCCAGCACCACGGTGAAGCTGGTGCGGAACTCGACGTTCTTGCCGTCCTCCGGTTCCTCCGGGGTCAGGTTTTCGACGTCCCCGTCCACGTACAGCCGCACCAGCCGGGGGCCAAAACCGGGATACTCCACCCTGATCCATGTCTGCATCTGCGGGCCGCCGGTGCGCCAGAATTCCCGGAACACCTGCGAGGTGAAAAAGGCCACGGTATCCGGGCGGTTGCAAAAATGGTCAATCTGAAAGCGATAGTCAAACGCCATGGGAAACCGGCTGGTGGTCACGTTGCCGAGATCACCCATCGTGACGTTGGTGCCGGTGGCGCTGTATACATTTGAACCGGTGCTGCTCACGGTCGGCCAGTTGATGTGCCGCAGCCGGTGGATGGAAAAGTTCTGGTGCGGGCGCAGCTTCCAGCCTTTACGGTATACACTCATCACCGGGTAGCGCACCGGTTGCGGATAGGGCTGGTAAATGGGGGTACCGTTAGCATCCTTGTAGTCCAGCAGGTATTTGAACGGATTGTCTACACCTTTTGACCATTCGATGTTAAGGGTGGCGAACGCGTCCATCGGTGAGGTGAAGACCACCGGTATTGGCACGCCCCAGCGCAGGATGAATATCCGGTTCATCCAGCGTTGCAGAGCCAGCTCGTGGTAGCGCATGCTGGTGCCGGTGAGGGCACCGTTGACGATGTTCAGGGTACTGCCTGCGGGTTGTTTGGCCACGCACTAACTACGGCGCGACAAAACAAGTGCGTGTGTTTGACATTTGACTAATGGTCTGCTAAAGTAGACTTATACAAAAATAAATGAAAAGATGCTTCAATGTTATCGACATAATCGGCAGCCGTTCTGGCAAGCTTAGCGTTGTTGCTCACGAAGGCTTAAAACTGAACGGTAAAAGAAAGCGCCAGTTTTACACGTGCCGGTGTGACTGCGGAAAAACAGTGTCGGTAGCCAGAGGCTGTCTGACCAGCAAAACGACAAAAAGCTGTGGTTGCTATCGAAAGGATCGGAAATGGTCTATTCACACAGGTGAGAGCCACGGTAGACTTACTGTTTTACGCGAACGGTCGATACCTTATCAAAAAACGACCTGCCTAGCTTTTGACTGTGTGTGCTCGTGCGGGAACCTAGTCACCGTGCGTGCGGCGTATATCGGAAACAGGGTGTTGAGCTGCGGCTGCCTTGCTGCTGAAAATGCTCGCACTCGGATTGAAAAGCAGCATGAACTCAATAAGCTTCCAGCCGGGCAAGCCGCTTTCAATAGACTCAAAAGAACGTACGAGAGACGTGCTGCCGCTTTCAACAGGGCCTTCAAGTTGTCTACAGAACAGTTTGCAGCCAAAGTAAAACAAGAGTGCTACTACTGCGGTGCACCTCCGGGTCAGGTTGTGTACGAGAAAAATGGGAACTGTGTTTACAACGGTATTGATCGCGTAAAGAATGGAGAAGGTTACACTGACGAAAACACAGTCGCGTGCTGCGCTCAGTGCAACAGCGCCAAAACAAATTTAGCCCAAGACGACTTTCTCGCTTGGGCTAGGCGCGTTGCCGCCAGAAATCCGCTTACACCGGAACAAGCAGTGAAGTCTGCATGAGCACTTGAGTGCCGTTTTCCAGCTCCACAGAGGCAAAACCAGAATTTGCGTCGCTGATGGATTTGACTTTACCGCGACTTCCAGTGAAGCCGGAAATTGGGTCATCCACGACCGCAACCGTCTGGCCCGCCGAGATGTCCTCGCCCAGAATCTGGTGGACGGCGGCCTGCACGTATTTCTTGCCGCCCGTCTGGACGGCTTCTGTGATGATGTTTTTGAGGTCTTTCATGTGCTTTTAATTACTTAGCCGGTTCGCTCAAGATGGCTGCGAGCAATGTTTCGTCAACTTTCTCCCACGGCGCGTACCAGTCTGATCCGTGCCGCAGCTCTTTTAACAGCATCTCCGATGATCCGGCTACCTTAACTACGAGCCTCCCGCTAACAAATCCAAGACTGACTGATTCCGCCATCCGCTGCACCCGCGCTTCCAGCTTCTGCATGTGCACATTCAGGTCAGGCACCGGCCTCTTAGGCAGCGACGCCACCCCGGCAAGGATCGCCGCCGTGACATGTGCCCGCTGGGCCGGACTGCGCAGACGCTCTTCAAGCACGTTGTCTACACTTTCCCGAAGAAGGGCGGCGACGTTCATATGTCCGGTTCCGGCAGCGGCTGGATAGGCGGCTGGCCAAAAGTTGACGCGGTCACCGCTGTGGTGCCGCCCGGCGACTGCTCCGCCGGGGCGAGCGGCAGGCCCGGATTGATGAGCGGCTTGGCGTCGCCGTCGGCGGTGATGACAGTCTCACAAAGCAGGCCCATCCAGACGCCCGTCTGCTGCCAGTAAGCTTCCGGCTCCAGCACGACGTTTACAATCATGTTCCGGTAGCCGTTGTAGTACATGAAATCGCCGCGCATGGGAAACCAGTTCATCTTTTCCAACCAGCGGTTGGCCATGATCACCTTATACTTCTGGTGCGGCACCAAACCAACTTTCGTCAGCCGCCAATCCGGGCGCTCCGCCTTGATCAAAACTGGCATCTCGATCTCACGCGAAAAGGCAGTTCTTTCGCTCAAAGAAACATGCCACAGCGCATCACTAGCACCGGCCTGCCTGTCTACCTCGTAAAACACGGGGTAGGGGCGCGGCGAATGACGGGCAACGGCCTCGGCATAGATGCCCAAAGCGGTCTGAGTGTCCGCGCGCCGGAAAATCTCTGGATCGTATGTCCACTCTTTTCTGTCGGTAAACTTCACAAACGTAACTATAACAGCTAATGAAAAAACCTGAAGCCTTAAACCAACTCCTGACTGAATTGGCGGAGGAGCGCCTCCACTCTGATGTGGAAACCATAAAAACCTCGAAGGCGATTATCTACCCGGACGAGGCCGCCATGGCTGCCGATGACGGCATAACCCTGAACGCTGCCGAGTGCACGCTGCTCTTTGCCAGCGAGGATACGGTTGACCGCTTGCTGGATTCTGGCATCACCGGAGGGGCCGCCCTTGCCCTGTTTGACATCACCATCTCAACCGAAATGAAGGACGTGCTGGAGCGCCGCTTCCAGACGGTGGATGAAGGCTGACGCCCATGACCCAGCCCACCCAGCCGTCCGAAGGTTTTGCCGTGGTACAGTACCAGCTGGTGCTGCCCCAGAAGCAGACCGTTGTCTTTGACCCTAACCGGCTGATCCTGTTGAATGCGGAAATAAAAGACGATGTCTACGGCGCAGGCACCGGGCTGCACACTTTTCAAGCGACCGATCCGGCCTTCTTGGAATCCCTGAAACAGGTCATGAGCAATGCCGATCCGATGCTTGAGTTCAGGCTTGGTTTCGGCACGCCCAAAGACATGTATTGGCTGCCGTGGCAGCAGCACATCATCACCAACTACGACGCCACGTATACCGGTACCGGAGCCGATGCCGGTCACCTGCTCGTCATCAACTCCGCCAACAGTCTTGTCCGCGCCGCCCGCGTCACCAAAATCACCGCCCGTAAAGGCACCGTCGCTGAGATCGTCACCGCCATCGCTGCCGAGAACAAGCTGGCCGCCGTGGTGGAACCGACGGACGGCCAGTTCCTGTTGTATCAAAGTTTTGTAGACGACAGCCAGTTCATCGGCGAGCGCCTGCTCAAGCGGGCCGTGACAACCAAGGGCCGGGCCGGTTTTTACTTCTACATCCGGGACAATGTCCTGCATTTTCACACGCCCGACTATCAGGCAACCGTGGTGCAGCTGAATTACTACAAATCCACCGGCACCCAGTTGACGGTGGCCGACATCAGCCAAACCCAGTCTCTCTGGGACGCGGGGGTGGCTGGTGTCCGCCTCACTGCCCACGACCCTTACAGCGGCCAGACCAAGGAAATCGACAGCGACCCGAACGAAGCCCTCCGGCTGGCCGACACGCTCTACCTGTTTTCCACCATCACCAACGGACAGCTGAACATCCCATACCACCTCTCCTACAATCCGCCGGTTGAGGCCAGCGCGATTGCTCAGTACCACTACCAGATCGCCCGGCAGCGCATTTTCCAGTGCACGCTGCATCTTGAGAAAACCATCAACATCCGCCACGGCGACCTGCTGAACGTCAGCATTGTCCAGCAAAGCGCAGCGGCCAGCTGCCACAGCGGCTACTACTACGTGACCAGTGTTTTGTACGTCGTCGAGAAAAGCGCGGTGACCACCGTGTATACGCTTAACCGTGGCGAGGTGCGCGGGCAGGATCAAAGCCTCTCGGTTAAAAACGCCAGCCAGCAGCTGGAGCCGGAATCCAAAGCTCCCGGCGTAGACCCGAACATCCCAGCGGTGCAGAGTTCCACGCTGACCGCTGGAGCTGGAAACTATTCATCCGCCACCGCGTATACCACGGTGGCGGATGCAAATACAGGCAAGCCCGCTTAAGCGTGGACGCCGGGGATTTCGGTTGCTTGAAATAACTGCGGCGGGTAAAAAGCGTCGTCCTTGTTGAAGCCAAGCTCTGTCCAACGGCGCTGGGAATCGATCTGCATGCGCAGATTGCCTGTCGTCGTGCCCGTGCAGTAAACTTCCAGATAAGGCCGGTAGC
>Ga0302267_10002443_pt1 | contig 22535 bp, 14 predicted proteins | sample III_Bog_E1_3_FD_194555 | JGI IMG/M metagenome (GOLD analysis project Ga0302267, IMG submission 194555) | Peat permafrost microbial communities from Stordalen Mire near Abisko, Sweden - III_Bog_E1_3 | ecosystem: Environmental > Terrestrial > Soil > Wetlands > Peat | place: Sweden: Abisko...
TCCGTTCGCGGTGGCGGCCTTCTCGCCGGCCAACAACTCCACCAATGCCGGTCTGCGCACCCAGGTCACAGCCACCTTCAACCGTTCCGTGAACCCCAACTCCATCAACCCCAATGCCGCGAACGCCGATATGGGTCTGTTTGCCGGCGATGGTCAGAGTCCGTGGTGCACCAGCGTCTCTCGCTCGCAGGACAATACGTCCGTGTGGTTCAACTGCTATGCGCTTCCGAGCAGCACGACCATGACTGCAATCCTGAACAGTGGTCTGTCCGATTGGCAGGGCAACGCGCTCACGCCGTTCACCAGCCAGTTCACCACCGCCTACTACGACTCGAACACCAACGGCTCGATCGTCACCACCCGGCCCGGCAATGGCGCCAGCGGCATCAACGTCAATCAGCCGATCACCATCTACACCAGCCTGCCCATCAACGCCGCCACTGCCAACAGCGGCCTTCAAGTGGCGGAGAACAACGTCGCCGTCACCGGCACCGTCGCGGTGCTCGACAACGGCTACACGCTGGAGTTCACGCCCAGCTCGCCCTGGACACCGGGTGCGTTGATCCAATGGTGGACCACCGGCAGCCTGCTCGACTCCACCTACGAGACGCCCATCAACAGCGGCTCGGGCTACTTCTACGCGGCGGCCAGCACTGGCAGCCTGGCGCCCGTGGTGCAAACCACATCGCCAAGCCAGTACGCCAACACCGGCAATCCCATCCCGCTGAACTCGATCTTCGATATTCAGTTCAACGTGCCGCTCAACGCTTCAACCGTGACTGCGACCAACGTGTATCTCTACGACCAGCAGACAACGCTCAACGTAGCCGCGACTCTCTCCATGCCACAGCCGAACGAGATTCGCATCACGCCAACCTCTGCGCTGCCCTCGAACCACTACATCTTTGTAGAGCTCACCACGGGCCTGCAAAGCACGACAAGCGTGCCGCTGGCCAGCAACACCAACTGGTACGACTACACCGGCACCGCCGCCGACAGCACTGTGCCCACCATCGTGAGCGCTGTGCCGTACAACGGCGCCACCGGTGTGGGCGTCAACGCCTCCCCAGGTGTGGTGATCAGCAAGCCGATCGATCCGGTGAGCATCAACAGCTCAACCTTCACGCTTGCCAACGGCGGAACGGCCATCGCCGGCGGATTCTCGCTCAACTCGTCCAACACGCGCGTCTCGTTCGTCCCCAACGCGCCGCTTCCTGCCTCGACACCGATCACCATGACTCTCAACGGTGTGCTCGATCAGGAGGGCCACCCGCTCAACTTCAGCTCCACATTCACCACCGGGGCCAGCCCGGACTTCACTGCGCCGAGCGTGGTCTGGTCGAGCGTTAACTCCAACGAGAGCGTCCCCACAAACTCCGAGGTCACGGTCCAGTTCAGCGAGTCGATGGACTTGACCTCCTTCACGGCCGGTCAACCCGGTGCGTGCTCCAACTTCTACATCTACGACTATCTGCAGGGCACCTGCATCGCCACCACGCTGACCTGGAATTCATCCCAGACCATCGCTTACCTGGTTCCGACAGCTCCGTTGTCCGCCGGGCGCCAGTACGAGCTCGTGGTCTACGGCGGGACCGATCTTTCCGGCAACCAGGTCAATGCGTTCGAGCCCGGCTTCTACGCGGAATTCACCGCCGCTACCGCTGCGCCAACGGTCATCAACTACAACCCGCTGAGCGGCGCCACCGGCCTGGGCACCAATGCCATCATTGAAGCCCAGTTCAGCGGTCCGATCGATCCCACCACTGTCGGCGGCGTGACATTGACCAGCAGCAGCGGCACGGTGACCACGTCACCCAGCGTTGGCTCCGGCGACACGGTGCTGCAACTGATCCCGGCCGTGCCGCTTGCACCCAACACCACGTACACCATGCACATCGTCGGGGTGAAGGATCCGGCCGGTCACACCGTCGCCACCAGCACCAACACCTTCACTACAGGCGCCACGTACGACGTGACCAACGCCACGGCCATCAGCAGCGATCCGGTCAACAACACCACCGTCGGCATCAACGTGACGCCCAAGATCGTCTTCAACAAGGCGCTGAATCCGATTACGGTCAACACCAGCACCTTCAACATGTATCTCTACGACACCGGACAGTACATCCCGGCCACCGTGGCCCCGTCGGCGAACGGAACTGAGGTCACCATCACCCCGCTCATCCCGCTCTTGCCCAACACGCGCTACCACTTCCGCGCCTGCTGCGGCTTCCAGGATGAGGACGGCAACAACGGCAGCGGCGTCGACCTCTACTTCTGGACCAACGGCGGCGCAGCCACCAGCGGACCGACGGTAACCGTGAGCCCGGCCAACACTGCAACCGGCGTGCCGACCAATGCACAGATCTACGCAACCATCAGCGCGCCGATCGATCCCACCACCTGGTCGCAGAGCTCCATCCAGCTGCTCCAGGGCAGCACGCCGATCGCCGGCACCGGAGCCCTGCCCGGCGCCCAGACACTTACCTTCACGCCTACCGCGGCACTCTCACCGAGCACCGTCTATACCGTCAAGGTGAGTGGCTTTACCGACGCCAACGGCAACGCCGTGGTGCCTTCGACCACCACCTTCACCACCGGCACCGTTGCAGCGACCGGTGGCCTCCTGCTCACCAGCACCAGCATCGTGAATGGCTCCAACGTCACCAACAACCTGTCGCCGATCACGCTCACCTTCAGCCAGCCGCTCAACCCGCTGACCGCGGTTCTCGGCAACATCCTCGTCACGAACAGCCAGAACACCAACTGGGGACTGGCCGGCACCTTCGCGGTCAACGGCAACGCAATCACCTTCACCCCGAGCAGCCCGTATCCTCCGAACGCGACGATTTGGGTCTATATCTCGACCGGTTTGACCGATTTGGCCGGCAACTCGTACAGCAGCAGCGCATGGGCGCTCAACTTCACCACGACCGGCGACACCGGTGACACCACGCCTCTGACGGTCATGTCCGTGAACCCGGCCAGCGGCGCGACCAATGTGCGTCCGGATGTGCCGGTCTCGGTCACCTTCAACAAGGGCATCAACCCCTACAGCGTCTACAACAACAACAACAACGCGCTGCTGTTCTCCGGCCAGGGATTGCAGGACCGTGGCAGTATCTCGATGTCGGCCGACAACCGCACCTTGACCTTCAACTCCGGCACGCTCTACACCGGAACCCAGTACACCATCCAGTTGCCCGCGGGCGGCATCACCGATCCTTCCGGCAATGCGCTGGCCACAACATTCTCCAGCACCTTTACCACCGGCACCAACCCGGTCACCGGCAATGGCGGCGTGCAGGCGATCGAGCCCGGCGCCAACTCCACCGGCAACCCGACCAATACGCTGTTGACGCTGTTCCTCAACCGCCAGGTCAACACATCGACGCTGCCCGGCAATGTCGTGGTTACGGTCAACGGTGCGGTCTATCCCGGCAACGTGGTGGCCACGGCCAGCAACTACGAAGTGCAGTACACGCCGAGCACGCCATTCCCAGCCGGAGCCACAGTGCAGTGGTGGTTCTCTGCGCTCGGCACCGTGCTTGACGTCAACGGCGACCCGATGAACGGCGACAGTGGCACCTTCTACACCGCTGCGGCCGTCAACCCGGCCACAGCGCAGCCGGTCGTCCTCTCCGTGAGCCCCACCTGCTGCAACTCGCTGGATGTGCCCACGAACTCGAATGTCGATATCCAGTTCAGCCAGCCCATCGACGCGACGACGCTGGCCGGCAACGTCTACCTCAACACCGGCCCCTCCACGCCCACCTTCTCGGTTGGCCTGGCGCCCGGCACCACCAACGTGGTCCGCATCACGCCCAGCTCGCCGTGGACTGCCTCCACGCAGTATGGCTTCTGCGTCAACGGCAGCGTGAAGGGCACCAACGGTGTAGCGGCACAGAGCTCGTGCTGGGCCACCTACTTCACCACCACCGCCGGTACCGACACAACGCCGGGCACCATTACCCTTGGACCGCCCAACGGCTCGACCGGCGTGGGCACCAACGCCTACTTCCGTGTCCAGTTCTCCAAGCCCGTTGACCGGGCCTGGTTCAACGCGGGCTATACTGGCGGCGCAAACTGGCAGGCGCTCGCCGGTGGCAACCCCATCCCGGGCACCTGGTCGTTCAACTACAACGGCAACGATCTGCTCGGCGCCAACTTCTCGCCGGTCAATCCGCTGCCGCCGTCGTCCACCATTTCACTCAGCCTGAGTGGCGTCGAGGATTATGCGGGAAACACCTTCCCGACGGTGACCTCCACCTTCACGACCGCGGCCCTGCCTGACTATTCGCAGCCCACCGCCACGCTCGACTTCAACAATACGCCCGGCAACATCGGCACCAACGCTTCGTTCACCTGCCGCTACTCCGAGGCCATGGATCCGAGCAGCATCAACCAGTCCAACACCCACATCTGGAGCCAGGTGGCCAACGGCTTCATTCCGGTCAACTACACCTGGTCCAGCGACCTGATGTCGGTCACCATGACTCCGGTCACGCCACTGTTCGCCAACTCGTACTACTACTACCAGTGCGATGGCGGCATCGACCTGACCGGCAACGGACTCAATAACAGCTACGCGTACTTCTACACAGGCGCAGGCCCAGTCGCAGTCGGACCGTCGCTGGTCTATGCGAACCCGCCCAGCGGAGCAACCAATATACCGTTGAACTCGATTGGCGGACCGTGGAACAACACCAGCCTCATGCTGCTGTTCAACGTGCCGGTTTCCACCGAGTCCATGGCGAACATCACCTTCACCCCGCAAGGCGGCAGCGCGGAGCCCATCGCAGTGTATCCGGAGGATGGAAACTACATCGCCGACGTGCAGCTGCCGTGGACTTTGGCGCCGAGCACCAAGTACACCTTCAACTTTGCCGGAGTGACCGACCTGAACGGCAATCCCGCTCAGGGCACCACCACCAGCTTCTTCACCACCGGGACCGGCTTCGACTGGGCCAACCCGACAGCCACGGCCGCGACACCGGCGAACAATACAACAACCGCCGGCGTCAACCCCGTCATCTCGCTGACGTTCAGCACACTGATGAACCCGGTGCTGATCACCTCCAGCCAGATCTACCTGCGTACCCACAACACGCAGACCACGGTGCCCAGCACGCTGGCCATCTCGGTCGTTGGCGGAGTCACAGTAGTCACGGTCACTCCGACCACGCCGCTGGCCCAGTCCACCATCTACGATCTAATGTACTGGCCCAACAACTGGTACCTCTACGACGTGGCCGGCAACTACGAGGCCCAGTACGGCGTGGAGACCACCTTCACCACGGGCACCACCGCCGCGGTGAATGGCGCCTGCGGTACGGCCAACGGCGCCTCATTCTCCACCGCGCCTTCAGCCAACCTCTGCTCGGCGGGAACGGCCTCGGCGGTTACCAACCCCGGCTCCTGGAGCTGGACCTGCAACGGCCAGTACACCGGCACCAACGCCAGCTGCTCGGCAACGGTGACTGGAACCCCGGCCTGCGTGGCTCAGCTCTCCAGCCTGCAAGGCCTGTGGAGCGGCAACGACAGCCCCAATGACAGCAGCGCCAACGGGTACAACGGAACCCTGGAGAACGGCGTGGCCTACGGTCTGGGTGAAGCCGGCGACGCCTTTGACCTTACGGGGAACAACGGGACAACCGACGAGTATGTGCTGATCGGCCAGCCCGTCCCGACCAACCTGCAGATCCAGAACGCCATCACCCTGTCGGCCTGGATTTACCCGACGCAAATACCCAACCCCAACTACAGCAACGGCGGGGGCGCATTGGGCCTGATCATCGGCAGCCAGCACGACGGCAACACGGCAGGCGCGACGATCTTCTTTGACGGCAACACAAACTCGCAGGGCATTACCGGCATACCGCCTGGCCACATCCAGTTCCAGATCGGCAACGGCAGCTGGCATGAATACGACACCACCACCCAGCTTCCGCTCAACCAGTGGACGCTGATCACGGCAACCCGCACTGCGACCAACCCTGCGCAGATTTATTACAACGGTGTCCTCCAGCCCTCGGTCACCAGCGAGTCGGCGTGGAACGGCACAATCAGCTACCCCAGCGGCGCCATGTTTGCCATCGGTCAGCAAAACGACTATAACCGGCCATTTGTGGGCTTGATCAACGAAGCTCAAATCTACAACGCTGCTCTCACGCAGGCCCAGATTACGGCGATCTACAACGCCGGCCGCGGTGGCATTTGCCCCTAGGTCGATACGTCCTAGCAGGGAACTGATTCCCCCAACCCAATGCGGGAGCCGCCCCAACGGCTCCCGCATTTCTTTGCCCGCCTCTTGTGCCTGGAGCGGACGCTTTGCAAGCCGGCAAAGTAGTGCCGTCCGGCGTTTATACTAGGGCTGAGGGACGTTGTCGACCGGGCTCACGCTCGGCGCATCTCCCTCGTCGAAACAGAGGACTCACGAACTGCGCGCTTCCGGTCGCAGATTCCGTCCCGATCAATCCTCTTGAGAAGCCAGCCCGTGGGCCGGTTCTCATGGCCAGGGCAGCAATGCAAACGGCTCCAGACGAATTCGCTCCCATTCCCGATCCACCGGCACAGGCCCAGCCGGGGCTTTCAGCCATGCCAGCACCGATTGACAGAGCAGGCGGCATCGCCCTCTGGCTGCGCGACCTGGTCGTCTCTGCGGTTGCCTCCATCCTCATCATCACCTTTCTCTATCAGCCGGTCCGCGTGGAAGGCACCAGCATGCTGCCCCGGCTGGAAGATCGCGACCGGCTGTTCATCAACAAGTTTGTCTACCACATCTCTGCAATCGAGCGAGGCGATGTGGTGGTCTTCCACTATCCGCGCGACCCGGAAAAAAGCTACATCAAGCGCGTCATCGCTCTCCCTGGCGACCGGCTGCGCATCGACCACGGCCAGGTGTGGCTCAATGGCAGGCAGCTCCCCGAGCCCTATGTGCCAGAGGAATATAGCGATAGCCGCTCGATGGCTGAGACTGTGATTCCCGAAGGTACCTACTTCATGATGGGCGACCATCGCTCCATCTCCTCTGACAGCCGCGAATTCGGCCCCGTGGTGCGCTCGCTCATCTACGGCAAGGCAGTCTTCGTCTACTGGCCCACCCGCGACGCCGGCGTGGTCCGCTAGTCTCGCCGGTCTCCTGGCGATACGACAGAAAGCAACCGCGCAATGGCGAGCGAATAGCGAGTTCGCCGCGGCGAACCGCACCGCAGGTGCCAGGTGGTAGAATCGATTGAATCCACTCCCCGGAGACGCGATGCAGGCGATCCTGGCGCTCGAAGACGGGCGCATCTTCCGTGGCCACGGCTATGGCTCCCCTGGTGAATGCCAGGGTGAAGTAGTTTTCAATACATCCCTTACCGGTTATCAGGAGATCGCAACTGACCCTTCCTATGCCGGACAAATCGTCGTTCTCACCAACCCACAGATAGGCAACTACGGAACCAACCAGGCAGACAACGAGTCGGCCAAGCCCTTTATCGAGGGCCTGATCGTCCGCGAGTTCTCGCCCATCAGTTCCAACTGGCGCTCCGAGCAGGTCACCGACGAGTACATGGAGCGCTACAGCGTTCCCGTGCTCGCCGAAATCGACACCCGCGCCCTGGTGCGCCATCTGCGCAACAACGGCGTCATGCGTGGCATCATCTCGACCGATGTCTCCGACCCCGACGCGCTCATCGCCAAGGCCCGCGCCATCCGCAAGATGGATGGCACCGATCTGGCACGCGTGGTCTCCACCAAAGCGGTTTATACCTTCGATGAGCATGACAGCCGCAACCAGTTCGGCGATCCGTTGCTGGCCAGCCCTCTCGGTCAGGATGTGGAAGCGCGGAAGCGCCACCACGTGGTTGCGTATGACTTTGGCATGAAGCTGAATATTCTGCGCATGCTTGTACGTCAGGGCTGCCGGGTGACCGTTGTTCCCGCGGAAACCACAGCCCAGGATGTGTTCGACCTCAAGCCTGACGGCGTCTTTCTCTCCAACGGCCCCGGTGATCCCGAGCCGGTTGACTACGCCGTCCGAGCCATTCGCGACATGATCGGCCGCGTTCCGATTTTTGGAATTTGTCTGGGCCATCAACTCACGGGCCTGGCCCTCGGCGGCAAAACTTACAAGCTCAAGTTCGGCCATCATGGGGGCAATCACCCGGTCCGCAACAACGCGACAGGCAAGGTGGAGATCACTGCTCACAACCACAACTTCGCCGTCGATCCGGACTCCATCAACGCCAACGAAATTGAACTGACGCACGTCGACCTGAATGACAACACGCTCGAAGGCCTGCGCCACAAGACGCTGCCGCTGTTCAGCGTCCAGTACCATCCGGAAGCAGCGCCGGGCCCGCACGACTCGCACTATCTCTTTCATGACTTCCGCAAGATGATGGAGGAGTGGAAGGGATGACGATCGCATCGAGCGGACGACTGAGTTTTCCAGAACAGCGGGGCTATTGGCTCCGCTGTTTTTTGGGCCGGGTGCTTGCCGTGATTGCCGTCTTCGTTGGCCTTTGCGCCGTCACACACGCGCAGTTGGAGATGCCAAAGCCATTCCGTTTATCGCATCTTGCAGGCGTTGTCGTGGACCCAAACGGAAAGCCCACCAATAACACTCAGATCACGCTGCTACGCGACGACAAGATCGTCCGCACCACGCAAACCGACAGCGCGGGCCGCTTCGCAATCAAGAATGTCACCGGGCGTTACGTGATCCGGATGAAGACGCCCAACTATTCGATCGTATCTCGGGAAATCTTCGTGCAGCTCGAGCTTGTCACCCAGATCGCCGGCAACCGGCTCTATGTCATCCTTGGCCCCGGCCAGTGCAGCGACGATTGCTCCACCGTCTTTACCAGCAAAAATGATTTCGACAAGGCTCTGCGCCACAGCGCCGGACCGAAGTGAAGGGTACGGGCTTTAGTCCGTACATAAGAGTCAGCGACAACCCGGGCTTTAGCCCCCGAGGGACTGGGATGCGACCCACGCGAGAGACAATTCGAAGCAACGAATTCGTCTATTTTGTCTCCACCCAGTCAGCGGGCCGCAAGCCATTTTTTCGTCACGAGCGCTGGGCGCGCCTCATGCTTGCCACCATCGATCACTACCGGGAATCCGGTTACGAGCTACACGCCTTCGCCATCATGCCTGATCACCTGCATCTGCTCATCACCCCCTTTGAGTCGGTTGAAAAGTCTGTCCAGCTTATCAAGGGCGGCTTCTCCTTTCGCGCCAAGAGGGAACTGGAATGGAACGGGGATATCTGGCAGCCCGGCTTCACTGACCACCGCATCCGCGATGAAGAGGACTGGGGTCGGCACCTGGAGTACATTCGCAGCAACCCCATCGAAGCGCGATTGGTGGAGGACGTTGCCCTCTATGAGTTCATGGGATTCCCTAGCCGAGCATTCCCTCGGGGGCTAAAGCCCGCGGTCGGTGCTGGTTGTGATGTACGGGCTGAAGCCCGTACCCTTCACGCTGAAGCCCACACCTTTCAACAAGGCACCGACAAAGATTCTTAACCAAAAGAAGAAGAAAAATGCCACGCAGAAATGACATTCAGAAGATCCTGGTGATCGGCTCCGGCCCGATCGTGATCGGCCAGTCGGCCGAGTTCGACTACTCCGGCACGCAGGCCTGCAAGGCGCTCAAGCAGGAGGGCTACGAGGTGGTGCTGGTCAACTCAAACCCGGCCACCATCATGACCGATCCCGACCTCGCCGATCGCACCTACGTTGAGCCGCTCACCCGCGACTACGTCGAAGAGATCATCCGTATCGAATCCGAGATGCTCACGTCGAAACCCGGCTCCGGCATCTTCGCCTTGCTGCCTACGGTTGGTGGACAAACGGCTCTCAACCTCGCCGTTGACCTGGCCGACGCCGGCATCCTCGACAAGTACAACGTCGAGCTGATCGGCGCCAAGCTTGAAGCCATCAAGAAGGCCGAAGACCGCCTGCTCTTCAAAGACGCCATGATCAAGATAGGCCTCGAAGTTTCAAAATCCTCGCTGGTCAATAATCTCCGCGACGGCCTCGACTTCGCTGGCAAACTCGGCTTTCCGGTGCTCATCCGCCCCAGCTTTACGCTCGGCGGCTCAGGCGGCGGCATCGCCTACAACCGTGAAGAGCTGATGGAGATTCTCGCCCGCGGTCTCGATCTTTCACCTGTCCACGAGTGCCTTATCGAAGAGAGCGTGCTCGGCTGGAAGGAGTACGAGCTCGAGGTGATGCGCGACCTGGCGGACAACGTCATCATCATCTGCTCGATTGAAAATTTTGATCCCATGGGCGTGCATACGGGCGACTCCATCACCGTGGCTCCCGCGCAGACGCTCACCGACCGCGAGTACCAGAAGATGCGCGACGCGGCCATCGCCGTGATGCGCGAGATCGGTGTCGAGACCGGCGGGTCCAACGTGCAGTTCGCCGTCAATCCCGTCGATGGCCGCATGACCGTGATCGAGATGAACCCACGCGTCTCGCGCTCGTCCGCTCTCGCATCCAAGGCCACCGGCTTTCCTATCGCCAAGATCGCAGCCAAGCTCGCCGTCGGCTACACGCTCGACGAGATTCCCAACGACATCACGCGGAAGACGCCGGCTTGCTTCGAACCCACCATTGATTACGTTGTGGTTAAAATCCCCAAGTGGCAGTTCGAAAAATTCCCCGGCTCCGACGACACGCTCGGTCCGCAGATGAAATCCGTCGGCGAGGTGATGGCGATCGGCCGCACCTTCAAGGAAGCGCTCATGAAGGCCTGGCGCGCGCTCGAAACCGGCAAGAAGACCGGCGCAGAGGTCAGTCTTGAACCGCGCCGCCTGACCCAGCGGCTGGTCACACCGCAGCCCGAGCGGCTGGCCTACATCCGCTTCGCCTTTGAGCGCGGCATGAGCGTGCGCGAAGTGGCGCGGCTCACCGGCATGGACCCGTGGTTCCTGCACCAATTGCGCGAGATCACGCTCGAACAAAGCAAAATCTCTGCGACTACGCCGGAGACAATCAGCGAAGAAGAACTGCGCAAGCTGAAGCGCCTCGGCCTGAGCGATGAGCGCATCGCCGCCGAGTGGCAGCTCGAAGGCCACGCCGGCATTCAGCAGGTGAGGGAACTGCGCGAGGAGAAGGGCATTCGCCCCGTCTTCAAACTCGTGGATACCTGCGCCGCCGAGTTCGAATCCATGACGCCGTATCTCTACTCGACCTACGACGAAGAGGACGAAGCCCCACCGACGGACAAGCCGAAGATCATCATCCTCGGGTCAGGTCCAAATCGTATCGGCCAGGGCATCGAGTTCGACTACTGCTGCTGCCACGCTGCGTTTGCCGCACGCGAAGACGGATACGAAGCCATCATGGTCAACTGCAATCCGGAGACAGTCTCAACCGACTACGACACCAGCGACAGGCTCTACTTTGAGCCGCTCACGCTGGAAGACGTGCTGGCTGTCTACAACCACGAAGCCTCGTCCGGCGCCAAGATCGGCATGATCGTCCAGTTCGGTGGGCAGACGCCGCTCAACCTGGCACAGCGTTTGCGCGCAGCCGGCGTTCCCATCATCGGCACATCGCCGGAGTCGATCGATCTTGCTGAAGACCGCAAGCGTTTCGGAAAGCTCCTTGAGGAGCTTGAAATTCCCCAGCCCCGCGGCGGCACGGCGACCAGCGTTGACGAAGCCCTGGCTATCGGCGAGCGCATCGGCTACCCGGTCCTGGTTCGTCCCAGCTACGTACTCGGCGGCCGCGCCATGGTCATCTGCTACGACGGCGAGGCGGTCTCGCAGTATATGAAACAGGCGGTCGAGTATTCGCAGGAGCGACCCGTTCTCGTTGACCATTTCCTGATGGACGCGACTGAAGTTGATGTGGACGCGCTCTGCGATTCGGAAGACGTGATCATCGCCGGCATCATGCAGCACATTGAAGAGGCCGGCATTCACTCGGGCGACTCCTCCTGCGTGCTGCCGGCCGTCAACATCCGCCCTGAGACGCTTGAAGTGTTGCGCACCTACACGCGCAAGCTCGCTCTCGCGCTCAAGGTTGTGGGCCTGGTCAATCTCCAGTTCGCCATTCAGCGCGACGCCGACGGAAACGACCATGTCTATGTCATCGAAGTGAATCCGCGCGCCTCGCGCACTGTGCCGTATGTTTCAAAAGCCACCGGCATTCCGCTGGCCAAAGTCGCCGCCCGCCTCATGTTCGGGAGCAAGCTTCGCGACCTGTTGCCACAGCAGCTCGCCGGCGGTAAGGACCTGGAAACCGGCGCCTACTACTACGTCAAATCCCCTGTCTTCCCATGGAATAAATTCGCCGGCGTCGACACGGTTCTCGGCCCGGAGATGCGTTCAACGGGCGAGGTGATGGGCGTGGCCGCAACCTTTGGCGAGGCCTTTGCCAAAGCGCAGCTCTCCGCCGGCCAGGTGCTGCCCGCGAGCGGCACGGTCTTCTTCAGCGTGAACGACCACGACAAGGACGCGGCTACGGAACTGGCCCGCCGCTATGTCAATCTTGGCTTCAAGATCGTCGCCACGGAAGGCACAGCCAACGTGCTTGAGAGCGCCGGCATGAGCGTGGAGCGCGTCTTCAAGGTCAAGGAAGGCCGCCCCAACGTTGTCGATCTCATCAAGGGCGACCGCATCCAGCTCATCATCAACACGCCCCGCGGCCAGGACACCTTCTTCGACGAGAAAGCCATTCGCCGCGCCTCTGTGCTCGCGCGGATCCCCACGATTACCACCATCGCCGCTGCCCAGGCGGCTGCGGAGGGAATCGCCGCCATGCAGCAACAGCACACCACGGTCTACGCGCTGCAGCAGTTGCACGCCGACACCAAGGCGTAAATCATCCAGCGCACCAAAGCGCTCACACAGCGAAGCGCCATGCCTGCGTCGAATTGTTTAATTTCTTGCGAAGATTCCCGGACTCCTGCCGATTGAGATCAGCAGGAGCGAGCCATGGAACCTGCGCCGACGCAGTACCACCAGGTTTTGACATGCCGCTGGATCAGTGCGAATGCAGGCCTGGATTGCATCTGGGTTGATGAGCAACGCCCGCAGACCGCAGAGCGCGATCAGCGCGGCGTGGACCATCTCCTGGATGAAGTGCGGCGCACAGGGCACGGCCCGGTCGTCGCCCCCACTTCTCGTGCAGCATAACCGTTGAAGCCGGGCCCGCTCGGGTTGCTCTACAATAGGATCATGCTGATCGAGGGCATTTTTGCCGCTGTCACCACGCCTTTCTACTCCGACGAGCGCATTTATTACCGCAAGCTCGAAGCCAACATAGCACGCTACTCGCGCAGCCTGCTGTCGGGCCTGGTGCTGCTGGGCTCAACCGGCGAAGCTGCCATGCTCGACGACGACGAATCGCAAGAAGTGCTGCGTGTTGCCGCCGACGCCGCAGCAGCGGAGAAAGTACTCATCGCCGGTGTAGGCCGCGAAAGCGTGAAGGGAACTGTCGCCCTGGCCGAGGCCGCCGCCGAGTTCCGCTACGATGCAGTGCTGGTCCGCACGCCGACCTACTTTGCCCGGCAGATGACAACGGCTGCAGTGCTCAATTACTTTCGCAGCGTGGCCGACCGCTCGCCCTTGCCTGTGATTCTCTACAACATCCCGCAATGCGTGCCGTATGAAATTTCCATCGAGATGCTCGGCGAGCTGGCCATGCATCCCAACATCATCGGCATCAAGGACTCCAGCGGTATTCTGCCGCGCATTGCCGCCACCCTTGAAGCCACGCGCAACGCACCGCGCCGCACCGCAACTGTCACGCCGGTTTTTGAAGCTGTGACCGCCCGCATGCTGGCCGCGAAGCCGGAGAGCGCCGGCAGCTTTGTCTCCGCAGGCGACCTGGCCGGAGGCACGGCCGTGGCCACCGCTGCGCCCGTTGCGCCCATCAAGACGCGCACCCGAGACGTGGGCTTCCAGGTTCTCACCGGCTCGCCTTTCATCGTGCTCGATGCGCTTCAGGCCGGGGCCTCCGGCGCCGTGCTCGGCGTCGCGTCCTGCGCCCCGCAGGCATGCCAGGAGATCTACTTCGCCTGGAAGGATCATGACCTGAAGCTGGCCGCGGAGAAACAGCAGCGCATCGACCTGCCGGCCCGGCGGATCGGCGCTGAGATAGGGATCGCCGGCATTAAGTATGGCTGTGACTTCAATGGCTATTACGGCGGCCACCCGCGCTCGCCGTTGCTCGCCGCGACCGCCGAGGAAAAAGCGGAGATTGAGTTGCTGTTGGCCGGCATGCGCAACTAGGAAGTATCATCGGCTGACTCCATGGGCCGAAGCGGTCCCTCCCGGTCAAGTGCGCCTGGGGGCTGCGGCGAGCAGCGTCAGGTAGTTATCCACCAGCAGGCCTTCATACCCATTTGGCTTTCCTTTCCAGTCGGTCCAGTCATACGTTTCGCCATTGGGCCCGCGGCCCTGGAATCCGCCGTCTTTGAAGCTTTTCAAGATGGGATAGAAGATCGCGTCCGCTTCCTTGTCGCGCCCCAGCCGGCGCAGCGCCTCAATTGTGTAATAAGCATAGCAGGCGGAGGCTCCGCCGTTCTCGAAGATCTGGAAGCCGTCGGACCCATCCTCCTTTGCCGGTCCGCCATAGCGCGGGTTCAAGTCCACATAGTCCTCGCGGCGAATCGGGATCAGATTCCCCGGCAGCCCCAGGTCAAACCGGTCGTAGCCTACGGCCCGCATCTTGGCCAGCAGGCTGTCCCAGATGGCGTTGCCCTGTTCCTTTGTCACCAGGCCGTACGTGACGGCCATGCCATTCACAAAGGTGAAGTAGTAATCGTGCAGCTTGCCGTCCGCGCTCTTCCATCCAGCCAGCACGCCCGTCGCCGGGTTGTAGAAGGTCTTCCAGTAGACGGCCTTCAACATCTCGGCCCGATGCCGGTAGCGCGCGGCGTCATCCGCGCGGCCGGCAGCCTCGGCCAGTGCAGCCATCCCTTCATAGGCCGGCAGCGCCAGCGCATTCGAGTATGCGTCCTTGTGCCCGAACCCGATCGTGTCCCACCAGTTTGATGGCCGGACGCTCAGCTCCAACGGCCACGATCCTGAGTTGCCGCTCAGCGGATACTCCATCAGCCCATCGCCGTCCGTGTCGAACTCGATCATCTTCTCGGCCCAGGCGCGCAGCATGCTGTAGTTGCGCTCGTTCCAGGTCTTGTCGCCCGTGGCGCGGACGTAATCGGCCGCGGCCATCACCAGGGAGGGGTAGACGTCCAGAAAGTCCCATTGGATCCGCGGCGGGAGCAGGTAGTCGACCATTCCGTAGCCGGTCATCCCGCCGATGTAGCGCTCCAGCGTTTGCCGCACCAGGTCGAGCGCAGTCAGCCCTTTGGCCAGCGGGGGCAAGCGCTCCGCCATCATCGAGTACTCGAAGACGGTGATCGGAGTGGCGTCGCTGGCCGAGTTGTTTGCCAGGGCGCGGCGGCGCGGGCTCAGTTGGAAAATGCTCAGAAAGTCGCGCCGGTAGCCATCGTACCTCGGATCGTCCGCGATGCCGGGGCCGTCCGGATAGATGGCCGCTACCTCAAACCGGTACTCGATCTCCGAGTGCCAGGTCCAGGTTGTTGGCGGCAGCTCAATCCGGACAAAGTTGTCGCCGTGATCCCGGGAAGCGTCGTAGACTACGACCGGGTCGCGCCCGCTGCCGGTTACGCGAAAGCTTCCACGAGCCGGCAGATGCAGAACCGCCGGCAGCTTCACGTTTCCTTCGTCCGTCACCATTCCCAGAAGAGTGGGGTGGGAGGCGGCAGCATCGAAATCGAGAATCACCGGTTCGGGCCGGTTGCCATCGGTAGTCACGGATCGGATCGCGATCGCCGTATCGGTAAAGGTGAAGCTCCATGCCGGTTTCTGGTCGGTCGGGTTGATTCGGTACTCAACCGTGTTGCCCACTCTGGCTACGTGGTAGCGCATGCGGTCTGCGGGTGAGGGAAGCATGACATTGGAATCAAGCTCGCTTTTCCCTAAGGAATCGGTAGCGAAGGAGGCGAATGTTGTCTGATTTTGGGACAGTTCGATTGAATAGTACTTCGACTTAAACGTTAGATTAATCCCATTAGCGGCTGATAATAAATGGACTGGCTCTGCAGCTGCTGTCCTTGCGTCAGCCGCCGCAATCGCTCCGGCAGCCAGCTTTACAAATTGCCTTCTCGTCGTGCTCACGGTCACCTCGGACTAAGCGCTTAAGCTGTCCTCCGCCATTCTAGAATGAAGGGTCTGGCGATTGATATGGGTATTTGAATACCCCCGGCGCAGATTCCATCTAATTAAAAGGGGACGAGATAGGTAACAGCTCCAGACTCCTCCTATAGAAGCAATGTCCGATAACGGATATTCTGTATACCTGAGCTGCGATTTCAAGCGGGTGCAGGACCGATCCCAATACCGGACCTGTTCCGGCTTCCCCGTCATCGAGCTTCGGGCAGTTTCTTGGCGCCGAGTCTCCCATGCAGATGTGTTTACATCTTGTAGCGACCCAGGTCCTCATCGTTCAGGCCCTCGAGCCAGCCGCGGAGCTGCTCGGCCGTCGGTCCTTCAGGCGGACCTGTGGTGTTCAGCTTGGCCGTCTGCATCACCTGTTCGGAGACATAAATTGGGCAGTCCGCCCGTAGCGCCAGGGCGATCGCATCGGACGGGCGCGCATCAATCGTGACCGGCTCGTTGCCCTGCTTCAACCATAGTAATGCGAGAAACGTGTCATCCCTAAGCTCTGTGATAACAACCTTTTCAAGCGTAGCATTCAAGTGTTGAATGATGTTTCGCGACAGGTCGTGCGTCATTGGCCGCGGTGCCGCCATCTTCTCGATTTCAACGGCGATTGCGTTGGCTTCGAAGATCCCTACCCAGATGGGCATGACCGTCTCTGACCCCACGTCCTTGAGAACCACGATTGGCATATTGGTGGCCGGGTCCATCATCAAGCCGCGAATCCTCACCTCAACATCCATGGCTTCCCTCTTTCTCTGTGCCTTAGACGGCCTCACCGACCAGGCTGTTTGGATGCGCCGCGGTGATCTTAACCTGGCGGTAGCTGCCCGGCGCCGGGGCGATGGGCTGTGCGCAGGTAAAGTTCACCGGCTTGTTCTGGCTGCTGCGCCCGCTCACCTGCCCGCGCGCCGGGTTCATGCCTTCTACCATGACTTCCATAACATGCCCTATCTGCTTGGCATAATTAACTCTTTGAATCTCGCGTTGACGGTCAAGCAATACTTGAAGCCGCTGCCCCTTCTCCGCGTCCGGAATGGAATCGATCATAGTGAGAGCCGGAGTGTTGGGCCGGCCGGAGTACTTGAATCCGAACACGCAATCGTATTCCACCTTGGCGAGCAGGTCCATGGTCTGTATGAAATCCTCTGCTGTTTCACCGGGAAACCCAACAATAATGTCGGTTGAGAGCGAAATTGTCCGTTTGGCTGCCTTGATCCAGCTGATCCGTTCCAGGTACCAGTCTGGCGTGTACTCGCGCGCCATCATCTTCAGCACCCGCGCTGAACCCGATTGCACCGGCAGGTGTACATGGTCGCACAGGGTCGGGTAGGCGTCGATGGCCTCCACAATATCGCGGGTAAAGTCGCGGGGATGGCTGGTGGTAAAGCGAACTCGCCTGATCCCGCCCACTTGCCCTACTGCCGCCAGCAGCTCGGCGAAGGTCAACTTCCCTTCCGGGTCCTTGTAGCTGTTGACGTTCTGGCCCAACAGCTGAATCTCGGTGTAGCCCAGGTCGGCGATCCGGCGGGCTTCCTCGAGGACCGAGGCTGCCGTGCGGCTCCGCTCTTTGCCGCGGGTATACGGCACCACGCAGTAGGCACAGAACTTGTCGCAGCCTTCGATAATGGTGATATAGCCGCGGTAGGGGTTCTGCCGGGCCGTGAACTCGGTCTCGAAGGTCTCGTCGGTCTGCCGGTCGTCCAAACCCGTAATGCGGGTCTCGCCAGCCTCCAGCCGCGCCAGCATCTCTGGGAGCTTTCTATAGGAAGCAGAGCCAGATACGAGCGAAACATAAGGCGCTCGTTCAAATATCTTTTCCCCCTCCTGTTGCGCCACGCACCCCAGCACGCCAAAGCGTTTGCCGGCCTTGTGGAGCTTCTTGTAGTCGTTCAGGCGGTTGAAGACCTTTTGTTCGGCTTTGTCGCGGATGGAGCAGGTGTTATAGAGGATCAGGCCAGCGTCCAGCTCGTTCTCGACCTGGAGATAGCCCTGCTGCTGCAATGTGCCAATCACCTTTTCCGAGTCATGGGCATTCATCTGGCAGCCGAAGGTCTCGAGGTAGAAGGTTTTTTCGGTCGCCATAGCAATCCTGAGTATATCGGGTTTTCAGGATGCAGTCCGATCCGTAGCGCAGGTCAACCGCTTTCGCGCCGTTCTTCACGGAGACGGCTCAACGCCACCAGTTGGAGCGAAGCTCTTCGCCGTTCGCAACCTCGGTGGGCTCTCCCGGAGAAGGCGACCACAGTTTGAGCCCGTCGACCGCACTGATCGACTCGATCGGTTGCTGCCAGGAATGCAGCGCCAGGTCGAACAGCCCCCAGTGGATGGGCATCAGCAACCCGTGGCCGCCAAGCGCGCGAAAGCTGCGCACCGCTCCTTCCGGTCCCATGTGGATGTCGATCCAGAGTGGATCGGAGGCGCCAATCTCCAGCATGGTCAGGTCGAACGGTCCGAAGGCTTCGCCAATCTCACTGAAGCCGTGCCACTCGCCGGAGTCTGCGCCGTAGTAAACGCGATGCTGCGGCCCAGTCAGCGCGAAGGAGGCCCACAGTGTTTCAAAGCGATTGAACAGGCTGCGCCCGGAAAAGTGACGCGCCGGAAGCGCCGTAATGGTCACAGCGCCGGTAGCCACCTGTTGCGTCCAGTCCAATTCCGTTATCAGCGATGGGTCCACGCCAAAGCCCGTCAGGATCGCGCCCACACCGAGGGGCGCGATCCAGCGCGTCTGCTGCATGCTCTTCATGCCTGCCAACTGCCGCACTGTTCCCTCACCAAGATGATCGAAGTGATCGTGAGAGATGAGCACGGCATCGATGGGGGGCAGGTCTTTGAGCGCAAGCGTCGGGGGAAAAAAGCGCTTTGGGCCGATCCACTGCATGGGCGCCGCGCGCAGATCCCACACCGGGTCGATCAGGATTCGTGCGCCGTCCAACTCCAGGAGTGAAGACGAATGGCCAAACCAGGTGACGCGCAGACCGGATTCGGGCTCCCGCAGATAGATGCTCGGATCAGTACGGAATGGTCCCAGCGGCCGCTGCGGTGAGCGAGCCGCGGTCCCGGTGAAGAAGCGCGGGCCCACTTTGAAGATGGTAGAAATGCCGCCAACCCCGGTCGGCACAGGATTCTGAAATTTTTTCCCGATCCGCTGGGCGGGCGTCAAACTCATGGCTGTTCGATGCGGGCATCCGGGCCTGGGATTCCGTGAAACCCCGCTATCGCCTGCCAGCGTACTCAATGTCGCCCTATTTTAGGGCCTGTTAACACTACCAGGACGGTGGCGACGGGAGCCAATTTTCCCGAGTTCTAGGAGCGAGGAGTGCACTGTAGCCGGTTACTGAAGCGACGAGCGACAACGAAATCGGGAAAATTGGTCCCGTCCCTTCGGCTTCCACCCCAGCACGCCAGGTTCGCGTGCCGGGGACCCCGGCTTCCACCCCAGCACGCCAGGTTCGCGTGCCGGGGACCCCGGCTTCCACCCCAGCACGCCAGGTTCGCGTGCCGGGGACCCCGGCTTCCACCCCAGCACGCCAGGTTCGCGTGCCGGGGACCCCGGGTTGCGGTGAAAATCGGTTCATGCTTCGTTGAAATCCTTGGCTGTGGAATGGCCACAGCTCGCCGCGGCGAGATTCCGCCTTGCTTGAACCGATTTTCGCTCGCAACGCCATCCGCCCTGGTAGTGTTAACAGGCCCTAGTAACGTCCGGGCTCATAATGCTGATAAGACTTCTCCAATTCGTCGACAAGCGAACTTAACAGGAGCAGGCGCATCTGAATCATGCCGACGCTCTGTGTCGCAGCGTCCATCTGCGCCGGGGTTAAATCTTGGTTGTCCCGTTGGGCTACGACCAGGGACTCTGCGTACAACGCGTCGTCGACTGCTTGCTGCTCGACCACATAGAACTGGCTTTGGATTTCGTAAATATCGGAGTATTTCTTTGCATCCTCGTAAGGCATAAGGGTGAATGCACCCGTGGTCTGCGCCGTCTTCCATCTCACATCGTCAAAGCTCTGCAGTTTGAAGGTCACGGAGAGATGCTCCTGCGGAGCGTTGCGATGCGTTCGCATCCTTTCCAGAGACTTCAGGTCGGCGTCCAGCTCGTTCTGCTGACTCAGAATCGCCTTCCGAAGGTAGCGAATCGAATGCCAATTTTGCGTGATCTCATTGTGGAGTCCAGCCTCTGCTTCATCCACCAGCAGACGATGGTGGCGCCACTCGACGACGCCCTCAAGGCCGAGAGCTATCAACAACCCGATGGTGATGGTTAGCAGGTGCAAAAGGAAGTCTTTGAAACCCTTAATTTTTAGATGAATTGGATGAACCTCAAGCATTGAAATCTCCCGTTTACGGACAGAATCGGAGCAACCTGTTTGGCCGGGCTTTGCAATCCGGGCAGAGTTGACTGAATACCGTGCCGGGCTTTAGCGCAACCCGGTGTGCAGGTAGGCCAGCAGCGCGTCCATCTGCTCCTGCGTAAACCGGCCAGCGAAGCCGGGCATCATGCCACGGCCTTTCAGTACATTACTGGCAACGGCCGCATCGGTCGCCGGAATCCCGCTCGGCAGCAGTTTGCGATCGAACAGCCCATGCAGGTCGGGCGGAACTTTCTTGAGCGCCAGGTCATTGTCCTCGTGGCAGTGGGCGCAGCGCACCTGGTAGAGGTGCTTGCCTTCTGCCTGCTGCGGGGTCAGCACCTGCGCTGAGCGGCATCCGGTGGCAGCCAAGGCCGCAATCGCAAACCAAATCGCAGGTGCCGTCAAGCTCAATATGCGAATCAATTCGATTCCTTGAACAGCATCGCGTTCGCTATGCTGGCACCATGCAGCTCCCGTCACTGGCCCAGATCCGCGATGCCCAGGCTCAAGTGTATCGCCACATGCCGCCCACCCCGCAGTACACATGGCCGCTGCTCAACCAGCGCTTGTCCGCCGGCCGTCCTCAGCCCATTGAGGCCTGGATCAAGCATGAGAACCACACGCCGGTGGGCGCGTTCAAGCTGCGTGGCGCGCTGGTTTACATGGACTGGCTCAGGCAATCTCAACCAGGCATCACCGGCGTTGTGGCCGCCACGCGCGGCAATCACGGCCAGGGCGTGGGCATGGCTGCGCGCATGGCTGGGCTGCATGCGGTTATCGTCGTCCCCCACGGCAACAGCAAGGAGAAGAATCGCGCCATGCAGGCGCAGGGCGCGGAGCTTGTTGAACACGGGCAGGATTTTCAGGAGTCGCTCGAGTTTGCGCGCATGCTCGCCGTTGAGCGCGGCTTTACCATGATTGACTCATTTCACGAGCGGCTGGTGATGGGCACGGCCACGTATGCTCTCGAGCTGTTCGAGTCCGCTCCACCGCTGAGCACCGTGTATGTGCCCATCGGCCTGGGCTCGTCCATCTGCGGCGTCTCGGCGGCGCGCAATGCGCTGGGGCTGGGTACGGAGATTGTCGGCGTGGTTTCCGCCGCCTCGCCCTCCTACGCGCTCAGCTTTCAGCAGCATCAAGTCGTTGAAGCTCCGGCGCGCTCGGCCATTGCCGACGGGCTGGCCTGCCGCACACCCAACGCGCAGGCCATGGAAGCCATCTGGGAGAACGTTGCGCGCATTGTGCAGGTCACGGATGCGGAGATCGCCTCCGCCATGCGCAGCTACTACCAGGACACGCACAACCTGGCCGAGGGCGCGGGAGCGGCGGCGCTGGCCGGCGCGCTCCGCGAAGCAGATCGACTGAGCGGCCAGCGCATCGGCATCGTGCTCACCGGCGGCAATGTCGACAGCGATGCCTACCGGGCCGTGCTGGGCCAGGCCATCTAGCGCAGAATTCAGCGGCCAGCGGGTGCGCCTGGCTGCCGACCACCACTCCGCCCGAGCGCTTCCGCCGCAGCGCGCGTCTTGTCTGCAGATTCGACGCGGGCTATTGCTGTGTTCGCTGCCGAGGCAAATGGCCGGCGCCAGCGGCCCCGCATAAATCGCTCGCCCGCTTCTTGACTCTGGGTCTTGCCGCAGTAGACCATCGGATGGATGGCAAATTTCGGCAATTCTCCCCGGCACGGCCGCTTTTCGGCAATCATGATGCAAGTTCCCGTTGGAAGACCAAGGAATAATCCGATGCGACCGATGCGTTCCCTCCCCTCTAGTGTTCTCTTTGTACTCGGCTGGGCGTTGTTCTTCGGGCTTCGTGCAACGGCCCAGGCGCCAGCGGTCCGCATCTCCCAGGCGGTCAACGAGAGCAGCCTGGTGACGCTGAAGGGCAACACGCACCCTCTTGCCAATGCCGCCAACGACCGCGGCCGGGTGCGTCCTGACCTGCCCATGACGGATCTCATCCTTGTGCTCAGCCGCAGC
>Ga0302267_10002444_pt1 | contig 22532 bp, 19 predicted proteins | sample III_Bog_E1_3_FD_194555 | JGI IMG/M metagenome (GOLD analysis project Ga0302267, IMG submission 194555) | Peat permafrost microbial communities from Stordalen Mire near Abisko, Sweden - III_Bog_E1_3 | ecosystem: Environmental > Terrestrial > Soil > Wetlands > Peat | place: Sweden: Abisko...
TGTTTCTCCCCTGAACAGACGCATATTTCTGAATGAAAAGACAGCAGGGGCTGAAGCCCGTCTCTCATTCCACTGCAATTGGCCCGACTAAAGTCGTGCCCTGTTACAAAACCTTGCCCGTTCGTCACTTGGGCAGCGGTGCCGGAGCTAACTTGATATTCATCTTCTGAAAAACCTGTGCTGCGGCCGCCCATGATATTCCCGGCAGCCGATACGGCCACATTTCGAGATCAAGCTTGGCGGTTATAAAAATCTAGTTGGACGCTCTCATCTGTCTTCCCCTTGAGAAGAGAATGCTCACTATTCGGCAAACAGGTAACCACGATCTGATTACCCCTATGACCAAAATAAAAATGTAATGTCAGACTTTTGCAGGCAAACAAGTGGATAATCAATGAATTCACAATAAGAGCCGTATTCAACGAAATACGGTTTGGTATTACCAATTTGTTGTCGTTTTTCCCTGGATTGTCCTTCGAGCTGCGCCAGAAACCTAGAGCATGTCGGGTCCCGTGCCGCTCGAAGTTGAGCAGATGGTCATTTTTTATTAGAAATGACCAGTGAAGAGGGACAGCGTTGGCTCAAGAACACCAGCAATTTTCTGATCATGTGGATGGAATAGGTTATTCATTCGGCAGCTTCCGGTTGGATGCAGATGGAACGCTGCACCGTGGTGCTCTTCCGGTTCATATTCCCCCAAAGGAACTGGCTGCGCTTCGGGTTTTACTTGAAAATGCCGGCAAGGTCGTGACTCCGCTTCAGTTGCGTCAAGCACTGTGGGGCGATGTAAACGTTACTGCCGACAGTGTGCCGAAGTGTGTCTCCTCGCTCCGCGCCCTTCTCGAACCCGAAGATTGCATCCAAACTGTCTACAAACGCGGCTATCGCTTCTTGAGCGAACTGCTCGCTCCTGAACACAATCACTCAGTTTCTGTGCCCCGCATCGCCATTCTCCCCTTCGCAACGGAGTTTGGAGTTCCCGAGCACCTGGGCGGTCACGTGGCGGAAGAAGCCATGATACGGCTGGCCTCCATCCGGCCGCCGGTGGCCGACCTCATGGCCCGCGATTCGGTCTTTACCTTGGCACGCCGTGGATTGACCGCTCACCAGGTGGGCCAGGCCATCAAGGCTGATCTGGCTTTGACGGGGACCATTCGCGCCCTCCCGGCTCACTACCGCATCCGCGCCGAGTTGATCCGCATTGCCGACGGCACACAGGTCTGGGTTGAAGACGCCCTGGTCGAGCGTGGCCGCCCTGAAGCGTTGGAACACGAGCTCGCCAACCAGTTGCTGTTCCGCCTCACCAGCACTTCGACCGGCTCCTCAGGATTGTCGATCGCCGCCTCAGCAGCTGCAAAGCCAAAGCAGCAAGACAGCGCCCAGCGCCGTGAGGCCTACGAGATCTACCAGCGCGCGCACTTCGAGTGGCAAACCCTGCAGAGGCATCGCATGCAAGACGGCCTGCAGCACCTGCTCCGCGCCACCGAACTCGATCCCTCGCTGATTGAAGCCTGGGTCGATCTGATCAATCTGTGCGTTGCACAGGAACTGTTCGGCTTTATGTCGCCCTCGGTGGCCATCGAGATTACTCGCCGCGCCATCGCTCAGATTCCCCACGTGGAGATGCGCGCCGAGAAGATGCTGCCCGCACTGGGCTGGCTGGAATTCCACTGCAACCACGACCTTGGCGCGGCACTGCGCCTCTTCTCGCTCTCTTCGCACCTGCCTCACGACCCATGGATCACGCGCTGCCGGGTGATGCTGGCGCTCAGCCGCCATCGTTTCGACGAGGCCATCGAGATCCTCAACGAGGCCCTCCATCTGGATCCTTTTTCGCCGTGGCTGCAAACGCGGCTGGGCTGGGCGCTGCACCTGAAGGGCGAGGCAGCGGCCAGCGTCAATCAGATCCGTCATGCCCTTGACCTGTTCAGCGAGCAGGAAGCCCCCTCGCTCTACGGCTCCTTGATTCTTGCCCACAATGGCGAGACCAAAATCGCCCTGCAGTTGGCCAAGAGCCTGGCGACTCGCCTGCCCCACTTTGACATGGCCACCGCCGCCCATGCCTATACCCTGGCCGTCGCTGGCGAGCACGACGAGGCCCACATGATTCTCGAACGCCTGCAGTGGCTCAGCCGCGAACGTTTTGTGCTCAGCTCGTATACGCCAGCCGCGTGGGTGGCTCTGGGTGACAACGATGCGGCAATCAACTCCCTGCGCACCGCTGAAAAAGCCCGCTGCCCATGGTTCCACCAGATGCTGGCCGATCCACGCCTGAAACCCATCCGGCCCCACGACGAGTTCCAGCGCATGACGCGCTCGCTGGCACAGATGGAAGCCGACAACAGCTACGATTGAGAACCGTGCTCTGGTGCCTGCCGCTGCCAGCACCGGTTTTCCTCCGGCGTTCGTGTGCTGGATCACACTTCGCGGCACGCCAACCGGGGTACACTGCCGTTCGTTGCTTCAATTGTGAAACAGACTCAAAAAAGAAAGCATGACCATGGCAGTGGAAGAAGACCTTAGCACCCTGAGCTTTGCCAGCGGCCCGGCGAGGCCGTTGCTGGAGTTAACCGTTGGCGACCTGCTTACCCGCACCGCCTCGCGCTACCCTGACCGGCTCGCCGTCGCCAGCCGCCACCAAGGCCGCAGCTTCACCTGGGCAGAGCTCAGCGAACAAGCGGATCGCGTAGCCCGCGGCTTGTGGGCTCTCGGAATCCGCCGCGGCGACCGCGTCGGCATCTGGTCCACCAACTGCATTGAGTGGCTCATGCTCCACATGGGCGCAGCCCGCGCCGGAGCCGCTCTGGTCAACATCAATCCCGCCTATCGCTCCCACGAACTCCAGTTCACCCTCACCCGCTCCAAGATGAAGGTGCTCTTCCTGTGGCACAAGGACAAGCGCGCCGACTATCAGGAAGTATTGGGCCGCGCCTGCCATGGGTTGAATCTCGAGCTTGAGCACACCATCTACTTCGACTCGCCGGAGTGGGAAGCATTTCTTGACGCCGAAGGCCGCCTGCCCGATCACGTCGCCATCGACGACGTCGCCAATATCCAATACACCAGCGGCACCACCGGCCTGCCTAAGGGAGTGCTGCTCACCCACCACAACATCGTCAACAACGGCCAGTTCCTGGCTCAGGGCTTCCACTACACAGAGCAGGACAAGATCGTTGTCCCTGTGCCCTTGTTCCACTGCTACGGCTGCGTCATCGGCACCATGACGGCGGTCAACACCGGCGCAGCGCTCATCCTACCCAACTGGACCTTCGAGGCCCGCGCCACGCTTGAAGCCATCCACCATGAGCGCGCCACTTCTGTTTACGGTGTGCCCGCCATGTATGTGGCCGAGTTCGCCCTGCCCGAGTTCAAGACCTACGACTTCACCAGCCTGCGCACCGGCATGATGAGCGGCGCTCCCTGCCCCGTCGAGCTGATGAAGCGCGTGTTGGGCGAAATGCACATCGGCGAGTTGGTCATCGCCTACGGCCAGACCGAGACCTCGCCCGTAACCACCATGAGCGATGCGGCGGATTCGATTGAAGTCCGCGTCAACACCGTCGGCCGCGCCATGCCGCAGACGGACATTCGCATCGTCTCGCGCACTACTGGAGAAACGCTGCCTTACGGCCAGCAGGGCGAAGTGTGCGTACGCGGCTACGCGCTGATGAAGGGCTACGACGGCGACCCGGCCGCAACGGCTGAAGTGATCCAGCCCGACGGCTGGCTGCACACCGGCGACCTCGGCGTCATGCGCGCTGACGGCTGCATCCACATCACCGGCCGCAGCCGCGACGTGATCATCCGCGGCGGAGAAAACATCTACCCCCGCGAAGTTGAGGAGTTCCTCTACACGCACCCCAAGGTGGCCGAAGCCCAGGTGGTCGGCATTCCCAACGAGCGCCTCGGCGAGATCGTCTGCGCCTGGGTGCGCTTGCCCGAAGGCATCGAAGCCACAGAGGAAGAACTCAAGCAGTTCTGCCAAGGCCAGATCGCCTACTACAAGATCCCCGAGCACATCCGCTTCGTCACTGAGTTCCCCGCAACCCTCAGCGGCAAAATCCAGAAGTACAAGATGCGGGAGTTCGAGATCGAAGCGCGGGGCTTGCAGAACGTTGCCAAGACTGAGATGGCGTAACAAGGGCCTACCAATCCAAGGTCCGAGAATCCGGACCTGGGGCACCCCATCATTTGTGGGATAGTCAGATCTCGTCCACTGCCCACCCGTTTATGTGAGGGTTCGTCAGATGTGGCTCCCCGGCCGGTGGCCCGGGGCCCAAGGCAGTTCGTTCCACCTCCACAAGTGGGTTGCCCCAGGTCCCTCGCTTTTGAGGATCTGGGATAGCACACCTCTCAACTCGCCGCTTTCACACTCGACTCACACCGCGTCAGGGCACGACTTCAGTCGTGCCCTGACGCGGTGCATCATATTGCAGAAAGTCTTTCCGCAGTCCGTTAAATCCCTGAACGCTTTTGCATTTTCATGAAAGCCGATCCGAACGGATACTCCTCCGGACTGCCAGCAAGGCCCGCCCGCACCGGGTTCTCGTCAATGTAGGTGCGGTGTTGAAGAAAGCTCATCCGATCACGAACACGAACATCGGAGAATCCCCGCTGCCAAATCTCGCCTTTGAAATCCAACTCTCTTCCCGCGCGAAACGAGAATCCGCCCTTGATGCTTTGCATGGCCTTCTCGATCGTCACGTCGCCTGGAACCGTCATCAAAAGGTGAACGTGGTTGGGCATCACCACAAAATCGTGAATCGTAAGTTTCCCTGCGTGGACAATCTGTTGCAGAGTGTCGATGAACAGCAAGGCCATCCGCTCGGATTGGAACGTAAACCGTCCGCCATGCGCACTGCTGGTAACGAAGAGTGTGCGCTCGACGCCCGTTGCTTTCTCTGGCGCCGATGGTCGAGAAGGTTTGGACATATAGGGCTAAAGCCCATCCTCTTTTTAAGGCTGATGTGGCACGACTGAAGTCGCGCCCTGACGCGGATCATCGCAACGCTTCCGCATGCAACGAAAGTTGTCATCGTTCATTTGTCCGCAAGCATAGCTTTGATAGAGACTGAATGCAATAGGTGCTTTATTGGACCGCTTTGAAGGCGAAGACGCCATTCTGGTCGATTATCAGGACTATCACGGAGCGTGAGATGGCAACGGAAATGCACAACCCGCCTCATCCCGGACTGGTTTTGCGGGAGTATCTCGAAGACATGTCGGTGACCCTTGCAGCCAGCAAGCTGCATGTTTCGCGCGCCACCCTGAGCGGCATTCTGAACGGCGGCAAAGGCATCTCGCCAGAGGTGTCGCTGCGTCTGGCCAAGGCCCTCGGCACGCATGAGTCCTTCTGGTACGACACGCAGGCCAACTACGATCTCTGGCAGGCCAAGCAGAAGAAACTGCCGATCATCGAGCGTTTTCATCGGGCTGCGTAAAGCCGTCAGTCCCGCAACTGACAGGTGCCCAGTTCTGACCCTCCAAAAACGATCCTGTACCCCGGTCCCGCTTCTCATGCCTTGGAGTGAGAGCTGCTTCAAGAACCGTGCTTCTGGCTGGACCAACCAGCCGAAGCCGACGACAATGGTGAGTCGAGAGCGCGGACAACTTCCGGCGGTTGGCTGGAATGCTGCTCGCGCTCTTTGATTTTTTTGAAACAGTTCAGCGAAGAGGAGAGCCATGAGAAACGCACAGCGTGGATGGGCGTTGGCCGCACTGGTGGCCGTGGCGATGGGCCCCTTGCAAATGAGAGCGCAAAACGCAGGCCAGCCGGCGCTCGACCGCGATGCGCTCAAGAAGGTGCAGCCCAACATTGCCGGGCAGCGCAACGGCGTCTTTATTGAACCCGATCCCATGGACTGGGCCGATCACGCCGGCTTCGTTGCACTCTTCGACGGCAAAACGCTGAACGGATGGGACGGCCGGCCCGGCGTGTGGCGCGTGGAAGACGGCGTCATCGTCGGAAAATCCACCAAAGAGCAGGTGGCCGGCAACAGCTTCCTCGTCTATCGCAACGCTGAGGCGCACGACTTCGACCTGAAGCTCGAGATCAAGGTGGAGTGGGGCGGCGGCAGCGGCATTCAGTACCGCTCCAGCACCGGTATTCCGCCCAGCCGCACTGCCGGCAAAGGCGAGCCGCCGCTCGATCCGCGCTGGGTCATGATCGGCCCGCAGGCTGACTTCTGGTTCCCGGTGAGCGAGCGCGCCAAGCAATACAGCGGCCAGCTCTACTCGCAGAACACCGGCCTGGGCATTGTGGCCTGGCGCGGGCAGGTGGTGCAGGCGGAAAAGGGCAAGTTCCCGCAACTGGCTGGCAACATCGGCGAGCGAGCCCTGCTGGGCGCTTTCGTCAAAGACGGCGAGTGGAACCAGTACACCATCATCGCGCGTGGCGGGGTTATTCTGCACATCCTCAACGGACAGCTCATGGCCGTACTGGTGGACGACGATCCAGCCTCGTCGAACAATGTTGCGGGGCTCTTCGGATTGCAGATTGAGGGCACGCCTTGCAAGGTCTCGTTCCGCAACCTGTGGCTGAAAAAGATCAACTGAGCGCCTGGCACGCGCTACAAGAGATCCGCGATCGGCGGAAAGGTGAGCAGCAGGCTCAGCGCAAGCAGCGCCAGCGAGAGCTTGCTCACCAATCCCAGGTTCACCGATGACTTGCGCCAGAGCTTGTGCAGCAGCAACCACACCACCAGCCAACCAACCACGGCGCTGATCGTCACTCCCGATAGCGGCCCTGTCGGTTTCCAGAAGATCAGGGCAGCCTTCACAGACGGCGCTTTGTCGGCAATCATTGCCAGAAGCGCCAGCGCGAAGCTGCCAAAGCCCGCGGCCAGCAGTGCCGCCGCGCCGGGGCCGTTGGTCATACCGGCAGGATCGGAGATGTCTGTAATCTTGGCTGTCATGGCTTCTCTCCTTGCACGATACGGTAGGTTGCGCCGCCTTCAATGGGCGCGTTCTTGTTGATCATGGCGCCGAAGAAGCCTGCGATTCCAGCGGCCGCGAACGAAACCAGCGTGAAGGTGAGCACGGCGTTGTAAAGCTGCCGGTGCTGGCGCAGATATCGGCCGTAGTGGATGACCACGGCCGCAGCCATGGTGATGGCGATGGGCACAATCCACGCCACATGCTCTTTCCACTCCATGCCGAGGGAGTGCCATCCGGCAGTACTGGGGCTGGCCAGCAGCAGCCGCTGCGGAAAACCGCTGAGGCTGGCCCCGGCCGGCGGCGTGGCGCGATACCACGGGTAGACGATGTAGGTACCGCTGAGCACGGCCAACCAGGCCAGCACCGCCATCGCCGCAAAGTAGACGCGCAGAAACGCTTCGTCGCGGCTCGATACAGGCGCTTCAGCCGAGGGCGAATAGCGACGCCAAAGTTCCACCAGCGCTCCAGAGCAAGCCAGCAGATAGAGCGCTCCAAAACCCATGCCGTGGATCAGCGTCCAAAGACCGCGCTGCGTAATTTCCATGGTTGTGACCTCGTGTGTGCGGATTAACGCGAGCGGGGAAGCTGGAATCCGCTGTTACCGGTTTGGATCGGCGAAAGGTGCGCTTCGGTTGTGGGCTTGTCGTCTTTTCCCCACGTCCAGTAGAGCCCCAGATAGGCATAGTTCTCGGTTTGGCCGGCGATGGAGTGGCCCCAGGCTGCCAGCAACTGGTGGTCGGGATTCTTGAAGTGGTAATAGACGCCCAGGTCAGCCATGGTGGAGCGCTGCGTTTGCGCGGCAGCTTCGCCCTCGGCTCCGTGCGCAAAAATCTCCGTGCCCACTTCCAGCCGCTTTGAGAATTCGCGCTTCACCAGCCAGCCCGTGTAGCCGTAGTTGCGGTAGCCTGTCTGCGGCACCACGGTGTAACCGCCTCCGCCGTCGAAGGTCCACTTGCCCTGGTTCTTCTGCAGCCACAGGGGCAGTTTGTACCAGGTCTTGCCCACCCCCAGCCCGCGCGTGGCGTCCCCCGTGGGCAGTTCGAACATGGTGAAGCTACCAATCTGCGGCATGTACTTCGATTCCTTGATGAAGGCAATCTTGGCGCCCACCTCCATATCGGTCACCCCAAACGTCAGTGGGCCCTGCCCGGCAGGATCGTAGACCTTGCTGTTCATGGGTGCGGAGAAGCCCGTTGGCACAATGGCATGGAGCTGGACGCGCGGCACAGCGCCCCAGTTGAACTCGATGGCCGGCCCGGCCGAGCCCAGCGCCACCGGTGTGCCGTCCATGCCGCCAAAGATATAGAACTCGTAGTGGCCAAAGTCCACCGGAACCGGGTCGTCGGTCTGGAATGGCGGGCCCTGCGCAAAAAGCCGCGGCGCAGCCAGCAGAAACACCACCGGCAGCACAAGCCACAGACCTGAACGGGGGACTTTCATCTGCACTCCTTCGAACTGAACTGGTGCGGCGCTGGCAGCGGAAGGCTCTGGCGGCAAGGCTGCTGCGACTCCACCCGCACCCACGAATTCTGCGTGTGCGGAGCAGGCTGAAAGCAGTGCTGTTGCCGTGTATAGAACCGAGCCGGACGAGTACCTGGGGAAGTCCGGCCCGCTTCAGCTGTTGCTGGTGGCTAAATCGTAGAGAGTGCGCGGCCCGTCTGTCCAGTGGGGTGGAAGGTTTTTATGTGGCGTTAACCTGCGAGCTTTCTGCGTTCCTGCGATTTCTTGCGCAGAAACTCACGAGCTACGGCCGGATCGACCCCGTCGCCACGGTCGAGAGCAGCCAGACGCGCGGCTAGCTCCTGCTGGAAGGCAGTAAGCCTGTCTTCTCGCGACTTGGCAGGACTATAGTGCATAGCAATCTCCAAATTAACCTGCCAGCTGCTTCTTCACCAAATCGCTTACAGTGCGGCCTTCAGCGCGTGCGCCGGCAGCGGCCAGCCTGGCCTGCACGGCCTTCATCACGTGGCCCATCTCCTTGGGGCTGGGCTTGTTTCCCAGCGTGGCGGTCACCTCGGCAACTGCTTCGGCCACCAGAGCCGCCAGCCCTGCATCGTCCAGCGCCTTGGGCAAAAACTCCTCGATCACCACGATCTCACCGGCTTCTTTGGCCGCCAGTTCAAGCCGGTTGCCCTTGGTAAACTGCTCAATCGAATCGCGGCGCTGCTTGATCATGGTGGCCAGCACCTGCTCGCTCTCGGCCTGCGTCGGCGCCTCGCGCTTCTCGATCGCCTTGTTCTTCAGCGCGTTCTTGATCAGCCGCAGCGTGGTGGTGCGCTCGCCGTCGTGCGCCTTCATGGCGATCACTATCTTCTGGTTGACCAGTGTTTCCAGTGCTCCTGCTTCGCTCATAACTTCCTTCCCTACGACCACAATGGAGCCCGATGAATGACGCTGGGGGCGGCAAAGTCTGCACTGCCCTTCCCGGTCACTCACTCGAATCCGGCTCGCGGCACATCGGAAACGCTGCCGCAGAGTCCCATCAAAGATTATCAACTTCGCTTCGCATTCACATCCCATTTGCCGTTTGCGTGCAGGGCAATTGGTTGAACGTAATGAATCACAAGGAGCAACGCTTTTGAAAGGGCATGGCTTCAGCCGTGCCGAATTTGAGGCAAAAATCGTATCGGCTTTAGCCGCCGAGGGATGTCTTTGGGGGTTCAAAAAAACCTCCCTCAGGGCTAAAGCCCGCTAATGTTTTGGAAACAGTAGGTGGCACGGCTGAAGCCGTGCCCTTTCAAAACAAGAACCTCTCAGACTCCCCGTTCATGCGATTGCCCTGCGGTTGCGGGCTCGGCCGGCTCCATCAATGTCTACGCGTAGTGTTCAGTAGGTTGGTTCAGTTGGCCTTGGGCCGCGCGGCTTTCTCCACCAGCCGCGTGATCCAGCCAACCGGCACAAACCGCACCAGAAAGGCGATCAGCTTGCCGTCCAGGCTGGGCAGAATGGTGCGCTGGCCGCGTGCCAGGGCGTCAATGCCTTTGCGTGCAACCACCTCCGCCGTCTGCACGCCGCGCGCCTTGAAGACCGAGGCCTTCGCTACATCGAAGAACTCGCTCTCCGTGGGCCCAGGGCACAGCGCCGTCACCTTCACTCCGAAGCGCCCCACCTCCGCCGCCAGCCCCTCGGCAAAGAAGCGGTCAAAGACCTTGGTGGCCGCGTAAGTGGTGAAATAAGGCAACGGCTGAAAGCTCGCCGTTGAAGCCAGCACCAGCACCCATCCGCGGCCCCGCTCCACCATCCGTGGAACAAACAGCCGTGAGAGCCGCACCACCGCCTCGCAGTTCACGCGCACCTGGGCGAGTTCCTGCTCAACAAGGCTCTCAGAGAAGGCGCCGTACTGGCCCAGGCCGGCGTTGTTGATGAGGATCTCGACGGCGATTCCCGCGCCCTCGGTGGCGGCATATAGCTGCTCCGGCGCGGCCGGATCGCTGAGGTCGGCGGGGATGACGCGCACGTCTGTGCCCTGCCGCCGTAGCTCGGCGGCAAGGGCTTCCATGCGGTCCACGCGCCGCGCCGTCAAAATCAGCTTTGCGCTGCGCCCGGCCAGCTCCCGTGCCAGCGCCACGCCAATGCCCGAGCTGGCGCCGGTTACCAACGCCCACTTGCCGTTGAAATCAGAAGTCGTTGCCATCGCGCCATCATAGCGGATGCGATGACGAAATGGATGAGCAGAAAGCATCGCTAGCGGGAGACTTCGCGGCGGTGGCCGATATTTACAATGGATGAATATCAAGTTAACTCAGGCTCTGTTGCCCAAGGGACGAACGGGCAAGGTTTTGTACAGGGCACGACAAAAGCAGCCATTGAAACAAATAAGTTGTTTATTTTTCAATAGGCCGGGTAGGCGAGATAGGCATATTCCAAGCACAAATTAGCACAGAATTTTTGCGCGGAACGGCCGCATGCATGGGCCGAAACTTCCTGATTGGCGACAAACCGCCAACAACGGGAAAACATGATGCGAAAATGAATGTGCCGCGAGGGCAGGCTATGTTTCGATTGAAAGCATTGGCAGCAATCCCGTTGTTTGTGTTCCTTTGTTCTGACTGTCACGCCTACGCAAGCCACGTCTACAAGGACGACCCCAGGCTGACACCGCTGATGAACGCTGCAAGGCGCAATGACCTACCTCGCGTTCGCGCGCTGTTGGCGAACGGGGCTGATGTGAAAGCGAAGACCGCACAAGGCGAAACTGCACTCTACGAAGCCATCGAGCGTTTAGACCTGCGAGCCGACAATCTCCCCATTGTTGATGCTCTTCTAGAAGCAGGGGGCGACCCGAACGAAAGAGAGACCTACGACCTTGATGCTCTGAGCATCTCGCTCACGCGCGATTATGCGAATCCCGCTGTCACTTTGCGGCTTCTCAAGGCGGGCGCTTCTGTCCCAAACGGATGCGGAGATGGCGATTCGTTACTTTCGCTTGCCACCCAAGAAAGTAGCCTTGAGGTCATGCGTGCGTTGATCGAAAGAGGCGCTCCAGTGAATTGTCGCTATAGGGGAGCATCTGCGCTGTATTGGGCCGCTCTGAATGGGCAAACGGACAGGGTGGAACTGCTCCTGAGAAGTGGTGCCGATCCAACGATTCGTGTGGAGGGAAAAGCACTGCTGGAGGCTGCAACTTGCACGAATCCAGATCGCCGAGTGCAGGCTAATTTTGAGCACACACGAAAGCTGCTTAGCGATGCACTTGGCTCAGTTGCTCCAACCAAGTAGTTCCCATCCAGAGCTGAGCGAGTGAATCACCGGCAAACCGGAAGTTTGGAAAGGCAACTCATATCCGCCGGGTGCTCCATCCTTCGCGTTCTTTTGCGAAGGATGGGTTGGTATGAACACCGCGACCCTTACTGATTCTTCAATAACTTACAATCTTGTTTCTTATCAGTCCAACAGCCCACTCGTAAATTCCTCGTTCAGCCAGTTGGAAAACGCGGAGAACTCCTCATCGCGCCCCAGAAAGTCGCGTACCATCTGCCGCCCCGGCTTCGATCCGCCCTGTTCGAGCACCGCCTTGCGGTAGCGCCCGCCCGCCTCGCAGCCCAGCAGGTCGGCGGGGTCAAACTGGCCAAAGAAGTCCAGCGCAATCACCTTGTCGAAGGCGTAGGTGTAGTAGTTCGACGAGTAGCCAGTGAGATGGCCAAAGCTCGCGTACATGCGGTTGCCCTCAATCCACGTCCACGGCTGCACCTGGGTGTAGAGCCGCTTGGTGATCTCGTCCAGGTCGATGGCCGCAGGGTTCTGGTCGTGCAGGTCGAGCGAGAGCGTGGTGTAGTAGATCTGCGCGCGCATGCCGTCGGCGCGACCAAACGAGCCTGCGCCCTTCATCTTGCGGATCAGCTCGGCGGGCAGCACCTCGCCAGTCTGGTAGTGCTTTGCGAAGGACTGCAGCAGCGCCTCGTCGCGGAAGAACTCCTCCAGCATCTGCGAGGGCACCTCGATGAAGTCACCCTCGGTGGCAAAGCCAGACAAGCCCGCCCACTCCGTGTGTCCACCCAGAATGGCGTGCATCAGGTGGCCGAACTCGTGAAAGTAGGTCACCACGTCGGAGTACTGGAGCAGGCCGGGGTCGCTGTCATCGCCGCCAGGAAAATTACAGATCAGCGCGGCCTCGGGCAGGTAGCGTCCGCGCACGCCGGTGACGATGGGCGCGGCCGAAAACCACTTGTCCTTGCCGTCGCGCGGGTGCATGTCCAGGTAAAATCGGCCAGCGTGCTTGCCACCGTCGAACACGTCGTAGACGGCCACCGACGGGTGCCACGCGGGCGCAGACGAGCGCTTGAACTCAACCTTGAAGAGCCGCGCTGCCGTGTCCAGCACCCCCGCCTCCACCTGCGCGTAGGGGAAGTAAGGCCGCACCGATTGCGAGTCGAAATCGAAGGCCTTGCGCCGGTACTGCTCGTACCAGTAGCCACGGCTGCTGGCATCAATCGCCTCAAGCCCCGGCTGCTCGCCCCGCGCAAAGTCGAGAATCAGTTTGTGCTCCTTCTGGGCTCCCTCGGCGCTGGCTTCGTTAAGCCGCGCAACAAAGGTGCGCACATTGGCGGCCGAGCCCATCATCTGGTCGGCAGTGGCCAGGTCTGCCCAACTGCGGAAGCCCAGCACGGTGGCAATCTCCTGCCGCGTCGCCAGCAGGTCAAGCAGAATCTGCTGGTTGGCCGGATATGCTCGCGTGTTGTAGGCCCGGAACATGCGCTCGCGCAACGCCGCCGAGCGGGCAAAGGTCATCACCGGCTGCATGTCCGGCTGGTCAGTGGTCAGCGCGATCTTGCCGTCGGCATCCGGCTGATGACGCGCGATGTAGTCCTCAGGCAGGCCGTCGAGTTCGTCAGCAGTGGCTTCGATGGTCTTCATGCCCTCCTGGATGTTGCGGCCGAATTCGAGCGAGTGCAGAGTCGCCTTCTCGTGCAGCGCCTGCAGGCGGTCGCGCGTGGCCTGGTCGCGGTCCACGCCGGAGAGCCGGTAACCCAGCAGCGTGCGCTCCACAAAGTGCCGCGTGGCCGGGCTTGCGCCCTCCAGTGCGATGGCCGCCAGCGCGTCGTAGACCTCGCGGTTGAGGCTGAGTTTGCTGCCGGCCATCCCCACGCGCTGCGCCTCGTCCTGGGCCCGGTCGCGCACCGCCTTGTCGGCGGCCACTGAGTTCAACACGCCCACCTGCGATCCCACCAGATTCAGTTGCTCGATGGCCACATCGTAGAGGCGCAGAGAGTTCTCCAGCGTGCGCGGCCCTTCCACGGCCAGCAGAGCGGCCAGCGCGGCCTCATGCGCCGCCAGCCGGGCGGTCACCCAGGCTGTCAGAGCGTCAGCGGAGGCAGCTCCGCCTGCCTCCCAGACATGCAGTTCTTCGGTCAGAGCGATGGGGGAACTTTCAATGAGCATCGTGCGCAATCTCCTCTTCTTCAACCTTGCCATATCCGACAGGGGCGAACGGACCGCGAGGGGTGGCCGGCAGGGCGAGCCGTTTCCTGTTGCATCCAAAACGATTCCCGCTTAAGATGCCTCAATTGACTGCTATGGCTCAAGATATATCAAAATCCGCGGTTTCCGTCGCAACTCCGCCTGTTCCACGGCCGCGTATCGGCAAGCTTTGCGTCGCCATTCAGGGCGCAACGGCCGATGAGTTGTGGCAGCGCGCCGAGGCTGCCGCGCGCGATACCAAGTTCCTCGAACTCCGGCTGGATGCGCTGGCCAAGCCCGCCGCCGCGCTCGCTGGCCTGAAAGCTTTTCTCGGCAGCCATCGCGATCTGACCATCGTCGGCACCTGCCGCCGCCAACCAAATGGGGGCTCTTTCACAGGCTCTCTGGCGGCTGAGTTGGAGGTTCTCATTGGCGCGGCTGAAGCCGGCTGCCAGATTGTCGATCTTGAGATCGAGTCGGCAGAAGAGGCCAAGCCCACCCAACTGGCAAAGTTCCGCGAGAACCTGCGTGCTGCTGGAACCTCGCTGCTGGTCAGCTTCCACGACTTTACGCGCACCAAAAGCCTCTCGCTGGCAGCCGAGCGCATTCAGGCCTTTGCTCCCGAGTTTGTGAAGGTGGTCTCAACCGCGCGCACCCTGGCGGACAATCTCGAAGTGCTGCGGCTCATCGAAGACCGCTCCATCAACACGCAGATTGTGGGCATCGCCATGGGCGAGGAAGGCATTGTGAGCCGCGTCCTTGGCCCGCGCGCCGGAGGCCTGTTCACCTTTGCCGCGCCCGACCAGGGCGAGGGCACAGCACCCGGCCAGGTGAACGCGCGCACGCTGCGCGACCTTTACCGCATCGAGCAGTTAGACCAGGCCACGCGCATCTTCGGCGTGGCCGGCAACCCCATTGGCCACTCGCTTTCGCCGCTCATGCACAACACCGCCTACCGCAAGGAAGGCGTGAACGCGGTGATGCTGCCCTTGAAGGTGACCGCGCTGGAAGACCTGCTGACGCTCACCCGCGAGTTGCCCCTGGCGGGCGTGGCCGTAACCATGCCGCTCAAGCAGGAGGTGCTACCCCACCTGGCCAACATGGACCCGCTCACCGCGCGCATCGGCGCCTGCAACACGCTGCGCACCGGGGCAGACGGCAAGCTCTACGGCTTCAATACCGATGTGGCCGGCGTGGTGCGTCCGCTCGAACGCCGCATCAAGCTCAAGGGCGCGCGCATCGCCGTACTGGGTGCGGGTGGCGCCGCACGCGCGGCGATCTTCGGCCTGGTGGAGCAGGGCGCGGAGGTCTTCGTCGTCAACCGCACCCACGAGACGGCCGTTGCCCTGGCCAAGCAAGCCAAGGCCAAAGCTCTCAAGCAGGAACAGCTCAAGAAGCAGCACTTCGACGCGCTCATCAACACCACCCCATGCGGCATGAAAGGCGTCAAGCAACTGCTCCCCATCAACGAGGACGAACTGAACGCCTCGCTGGTCTTCGACATGGTCTATAACCCGCTGGAGACACCGCTGCTGAAGCTCGCCGCCAGCCGCGGCATCGCCATCATCGGCGGCATGGAGATGTTCGTGCAGCAAGGCGCGCGCCAGTTCGAGATCTGGACCGGCAAACCCGCGCCCGAGGCCGAAATGCTAAAAGCCGTCCAGTTAGCCCTGCGAAAGCGGGAGTAGCGCGCTGTATTCGTTCTTCGACACAGAGTTTGCATCAACAAAAAAGAGCGGGACCCGGATCTCTCCGTGTCCCGCTCTTTTTTGGAACTTAATCTGTGCACAGTACTGGATACAACTTAGAAGCTGACCTTGCGCTCCGGACGCCAAGTGAGTTGAATAGTGGTCGCCGTCACCGTCTGCTGCCCTGTCATGTAGATGGGCGCCTTCCACTGTTCAAACTCAAAGTTACCGCTAATTTCAAAGTCGTGGCTGAGGCGTTTCACCATCTGGAAGTTCACATCGTTGATGGTTGTTCCGCCCGGGATAAAGTCCTTAGCCGCTTTCTGGTTGCGCACTGAAACCTGAGCCCACTCGTTGCCGCTCAGGTGATAAGTGAGCCAGGCCTGACCGCCCTTGGCCTCGCGCCCGATCCAGTCGCCGAATATCTGGCCCTGGTTTGTGTAGCCCTGCTTCTCGATGCCCTCGTAGTACATGAACTGGCCGCCATAGCTGTTGGTAATGGGCGGGTCGGTGGTGGCTGCCTCGGCGCGGAGGTCGAGCTTGGCCAACCCAGGCACGTGCGAGAGATAGATGCCAGGCCGCCAGGCCGCGCGCCGTGGCGCATCAATCGGAGAAACGTCGTCATGCACTTCGCCGTCAGCATAGACCGTGAGCCAGTTGCGCACAAAGGGCAGCCGGTAAGAGAAGTCGAATGCGCCAAAGCGCGCGCCGGGATCTTCGCGGCTGTCCTTGATGGACCCATCCGGCGCAGAGAGGCTGACGAAGCTCTTCAAGAATGTGTGTATGGTTACCGGGGAGTGCCCCTTGCCACCAAAGATCGCAGTACGTTCAAACCCGAACTCCAGATTCCGTGTGGGCCGGAAACTGACCTTCTCCACATGCACCCACGGATTGCCGGGGGCGATCACGTTCGGTTGCACGCCTGGGTTGTTGGCATAGAGCGGGTTACTCATCAGCGTGTGGCCGCGCAACTCGCCTACCAGAAACTCGTAGCGGAACGGTCCCGTAAGCCGCGACAACAGCGGCACGTTGAGCGGATCAATGCGATTGATGTGCAGCGCGTAAATATTCTCGGCGTTGTTCGAATAAGCCATCGCGCCGCCCGTCGCCGAGCCCATCCACTCATCCTGCTTGCCGAACGAAATCACATGATGAAGCACCTGCGCCGAGACATAGGCCTCAAGCAGACGTCCCTGCGTGGCGGTAGCGATGGGACCCAGCGGAATGGTTAACTGGTTTGGATAGGCCACCCCGGTGACTGGATTGATGGTCAGGTCACTATGCGCGGCCAATGTTTGATAGAGAGCTGCGGAGTAACCAGCTGCCGAAGGCGCGCCCTGAAACTCAGTGCGCACGTAGGCGGCAAAGCGCCCGGCTGTGGCGTAGCCGCTCAAGCCTGAATAGTTGTTGAAGCCGTTCTGGTAGGGCCGCCCGTAATCGTTCACTATGGTCGAACCCAGATGATAGCTGTCGCGCAGAGGCGTGCCGCTGATACCCCGCGCGGTACTGTAAGCCGACTCGATGCGAATGCTGCCCTTATGCGCCACGCACGGCCCGCCCATGTCGCTATTCAACTCGTGCAGCAGCGCGTTGTAGATGCCTTCTGCTTCATCGGTGTCGGGGCTTGAGTCAAACTGCTCCAGCTGCGCGTTGGCCTCTTCGATCATGCTGCTCACATTGGCGCGCGTCCACGGACGCAGGCCGATGAACACGTTGTCCACAAAGCCCAGCGAGTAGAGCCGCAAGACGGCCGGATATATCCAGCTGTCATCGGGGATAAACGGAGAGCCCAGCGCGGCTGGCGCGCAGGCCGCATCACTGTCTTTCCGCACCGCGTCTGACTGAGCATTGACGCCGGCTGCACTCAGCACAAGCAGCGTTGCAGCAACCGCGTTGCGCATCAGAATAACCATTGTTGCTTTTCTGTTTGGCTCCATCTGTTGTTACCCCTCAAGAAACTCATGCTCGTATACCGCACACGAACCGCAATCCAATCGGCACGGTGATTATTCTCTGCGCCTTACTCCGCGCTCATCGCCAGGTTGTCAGCGTACCACTGGTAGGCTTCTTTCATGCCATCGTCAAAGCTGGTGGGCGCAGTCCAACCAATGGACGCCATGCGACTCACGTCCATCACCTTGCGCATCATCCCGTCCGGCTTGGTGCGGTCAAAGACAAACTCACCCTGCCAGCCCGCGATGCGCGCAATGCTCTGGGCCAGTTGGAGAATTGTCATGTCAGTCCCCGTACCTACGTTGAGAAATTGCTCATCGGAGTAGCTCTTCATGGCAAACACGCAAGCATCTCCCAAATCGCCTGAGAACAGAAACTCGCGGCGCGGCGTTCCTGTGCCCCACAACTCCACTGCGGAACTGCCCGCCAATTTGGCCGCATGAATCTTCATGATCAGCGCAGCCACCACGTGCCCGCAGCGCGCATCGTAGCGGTCGCCAGGCCCATACAGGTTGGTCGGCATCAGCGAGATAAAGTCGCAGCCGTATTGCCGTCGGTAGGTCTGGCACAGCTTGATGCCCGCAATCTTGGCAATCGCATAGCCTTCATTGGTGGGCTCAAGTGCGCCTGTCAACAGCGCCTCTTCGCACATGGGCTGCTCGGCCTGGCGCGGAAAAATGCACGACGAGCCAAGGAACACCAGCTTCTTTACGCCCGTGCGCCGCGCCGCCTCAATGATGTTGGTCTCAATGACTAGATTCTCGTAGAGGAACTCAGCGGGACGAGTGGAGTTTGCCAGAATGCCACCCACCTTGGCCGCCGCAAGAAACACGGCGTCAATCTTGGCCGCTTCCATCCACGCATTCACTGCCGCCTGATCCAGCAGGTCGAGTTCGCTGCGCGACGCGGTCACGACCTGGCAGTCTTCGCGCTCCAGGCGGCGCACGATGGCCGAGCCCGCCATACCGCGGTGCCCTGCCACCCACACGCTACGCCCTGTTAAATCAAAGTTAGCCATTGCTCACTTCCCGTACCTGCGATTCCTGTGCAATCACTTTCAGATCCGACTTGACCATCTCCGAGACAAGCTGCGGAAAGGTAGTCTTGTGGCTCCATCCCAACACGCGCTGCGCCTTGCTCGGGTCGCCCAGTAGCAGGTCAACTTCCGTGGGCCGGAAATAACGCGCGTCGATCTTGATCAGCGTCTCGCCGTTAGCCGCATCCGTGCCAATCTCGTCCACGCCCTCGCCCTTCCACTCGATAGTAAGGCCCACTTCGGCAAAGGCCAGCGCGATGAACTCGCGCACGCTATGCGTTTCGCCGGTGGCCAGCACGTAGTCGTCCGGCGTCTCCTGTTGCAGAATGCGCCACATTCCCTCAACGTACTCCCGCGCATGACCCCAGTCGCGCTTGGAATCAAGGTTGCCGATATACAGCACCTTCTGCTTGCCCAGATGGATAGCCGCAACGGCGCGCGAAATCTTGCGTGTCACAAACGTTTCGCCGCGGATCGGGCTTTCGTGATTGAACAGAATGCCGTTCGAGGCGTGCAGACCATAGGCTTCGCGATAGTTCACCGTGATCCAAAAGCCATAGAGCTTGGCCACTGCGTAAGGGCTGCGCGGATAGAAGGGCGTAGTCTCCTTCTGCGGCGTCTCCTGCACCTTGCCGTAGAGCTCCGAGGTCGAGGCCTGATAGAAACGCGTCTTCTTTTCCATGCCAAGAATGCGGATGGCTTCAAGCAGGCGCAACGTGCCGATCCCGTCGGCATTGGCCGTGTACTCGGGCGTCTCAAAGCTCACCTGCACGTGGCTCTGCGCGGCCAGATTGTAGATCTCGTCCGGCTGAACCTGCTGAACAATGCGGATCAGGTTGGTTGAATCCGTCATGTCGCCGTAGTGAATATGAAAACGCGCATCCGGCTGATGCGGGTCCTGGTAGATGTGATCGATGCGCGCCGAATTGAACGACGACGACCGGCGCTTGATACCGTGCACATCATAACCCTTGCCCAGCAACAGTTCGGACAGGTACGCCCCGTCCTGCCCCGTTATTCCCGTAATCAATGCAACTTTCGACATGAAGATTCCTCTCGCATCGATGAAATGCTTCTGATAACAATCAACGACTGCTTTGCTCGTAAACGAAACAACTACTTTGAGGCATCAAGTGCGCGAAACAAGTGTTGCCGCACGAACTTATGCCGGCCTTCTGTAGAACTTACCCGCAACCATCGATTTGGTGCAGCGAGCCAATCACTGCGCTCGATCTGTTTTTGCGGCACATCCGCCGCCCAGCTTACTGCCTGGCGTAAAACCGCCCGATCAGCGCGGCAATCGAACACTCCATTTGTTTGGCGCGCAGTTCGCCTTGCGAATACGCCCTGATGGGTCCGTTGCAGTGCGTAAAGAACGCCTTCGTGGCATTCGATGGAGGCAGTCCGCGCAGCGCGCGCTTCAACTGTGAACCATTCCATGGCTTTGGGCCAACCGTGTGATACATGCGCGCGCCACCGGGAATGAAGCCCATGCCTTCGGGCCCAAGAGTGCTCAAGGACGCATCGGAGTACATGGCGGTAATGTTGAGCGCGTCCTGATCGCTAGCGTGGAAGGGCATGTCGCGCGTTCCCGGCATCATCCGGCCGAGGTCGCATCCGTAGTCGGCCGAGAGCTCGATCAGACGCTTCCAAAGCTGCAGAAACTCTGTTTGATTTGCCGGCACTCCGGTGAGTCCGCCGTTGTAGTAGTACCCCAGCGGCCGCGGATTCCTCAGCCCAATCGTCTCGGCAATCTCCATCCACTGGTAACGCATGGGCGAATCGGCCGGCAGGATGTTGTTGACAATCTCCTGGCACAACGCCACGCCATGCCGCTGCCACCCTGCAAAGAAACTCCAACCAGAACAGAGCCAGATGTCCGGATCGAAATACCACAGATACTTGCACATACGAGTCGGCCCTGTCAACAGGTCGAGCATGAACTCGGGCTTGTAATTGGTGAGGTGGATCTTTGTAGTGAGCGGAAGAAATGAAATTCGGACCGAGTCGGAAACCAGGTACTGCCCCTCAGCCTGCTCCACTGCCTTGAGCTGGTTGATCCATGGAGGCAGAGAACCGCGATAACCCGCCCACACCGTGCCCTTGAATCCGGCCCCCACCAACGAGTTGAGAAACGCCGCCAAACCGTAGTGGTAGTTGCCCTCGAACAGCGTGCAAATTGCCGTGCGGTTCTCCATCTCTTGCTGCACTACCTCAGCCATATGCTCTTTCCTTCGGTTCTTTTCTGTCTTCGCACACTCACTTGCGCCATGCGTTCGGTTGTGTGCGCTCGCAGCTACACGATGCCGAGCTTTTGGTAGGCGGCGACGAACTCCCGGGCCACAACCTTCCAGTCCAACTGCGAGACGGCGTAATCGCGACATGCGCTGCCCACTTTGCGGCGATGCTCCTCATCGGTGAGATAGCGCTCCACCAGTTCCATGCACGCATCGTCGTCGTTGTTGCGCACTACTGGATAGATGCTTCCGCCGCCGTAGCTGCGAATGCCGCCCGTGTCGGTGGTGACTACCGGAACGCCGCTGGCCAGCGCTTCGAGAATGGCGTTGTTGGCTCCGCTATCTTCCATCGGCATCAGCATTGCCGTCGCGCCCCGATAGATGCCGCGCAACCCCTCATCGCTCAGGCCCTGATGCCACTTCACCGAAGGATGGTTCAACAAGGGAGCAAAGGCCGCATTCCTTCGCGCAAACTCCGGCACCACGCAGTCAAAGACGACACCGGGATGGCGCTCGACAATGCGCGGAACAAGCCGCGCAAACATCCGCGTGTTGCGCAGCCACGCACCCACGTAGATCAGATGCGGCCGGGTGCTGCTCTCCAGTGGGGCCTGGCCATAAAAGCTGGTGTCGACTCCGTGATGCACGGCGTAGATTTTTTCCTTGGGGATGAAGCCGCTGAACTCGTCGCGATGCTCTTCACAAAGCACAATGGCAGATTGCGCTCTGCGCAGCAGTTCGATCTTCTCCGGTTTCCAGGAGCGCAGCGGAAGATTGATGGTGCCCACCCACCTGTCAAGCGCATGTTGCTTTTCAAGCAGGGTCAGATGGTCCTCGATGTAGAGGACATGGCCTTTGAGCCTGGACATCTTCAGCCTCAGCAGGAATTCGAATTCCGCAGCGGCCATCTTCTGGTCTGCGCGGCCGATTCCATTCCATGTCGAATACGCTTTGCCTGCAATGCGCGCTGCGAAGTGCTTCCGCGGCCGCACCGTGGTAGCGGTGCATCCCCGCAGTGCAAGGCTTGGGCGCAGTGCGCTGAATCCAGCCAGACGTCCCCACCACGCATATGTGTGATCGAGTAGATAAAGCCGCATATCGGTGATTTCGCGCGCGGCGTTCGCCGATTCAGAAGTCATATCTCGCTCCGGTCCAGCAGCTCGCGGGCTATGTCGTAGCCCCTGACCTTGGCGCGCTCCAGGACTCGCGCAGGTTTCGGTTTTCTCCAGATCCGGATCTGGCGCTGCAATCTTCTCAACAGGCTTATCTTCGGAAGCTCTTTCTCGTTTCTCCAAATGCTATTGAGCATCGCGCCCGAGACCGTTCCCCCCTCGACCAGCCGCGCTAGATAGTTTATGTTGAGGCGTTCTTTAGGGATCAGATGCGTCAACTGTAGTTCGCTGAACAATCCAGTTCCCATACCCAGTTCGCACGCCGTTAGCGCAAGATCCACATCCTCGCCTGCGCCCAGCGACTGCCCGATTCGTCCCAGTCGGCTACGACGTTCGTCCGTGCTCACCTTTTCAGCCCATGCCCGCCCAACGCTCGTCCTGACGCACATTCCTGCGCCAAAAGGAACGGAGTCGCAGTTGTGCGTGAAATTGCTCCAGCGCGTGTACTCGAACTGCCGGACGGCAAGCGTGTCCGGGAGATATGGTTTGAGCCACACCGGCACTTCCACTTCAAACTCGCCTCTTTGCTGTCCGCCCCAGACGCCCAGATGCGGGCACTCGTTCGCGATGCGCAGACACTGCTCGACATAGTCCTTGTCGAGCACATTGTCGT
>Ga0302267_10002447_pt1 | contig 22506 bp, 17 predicted proteins | sample III_Bog_E1_3_FD_194555 | JGI IMG/M metagenome (GOLD analysis project Ga0302267, IMG submission 194555) | Peat permafrost microbial communities from Stordalen Mire near Abisko, Sweden - III_Bog_E1_3 | ecosystem: Environmental > Terrestrial > Soil > Wetlands > Peat | place: Sweden: Abisko...
CGGAGGGCATGGAAGCCCGCATCGCGCACCGCCTGCAACAGCCTGTCGCCCCGTCATCCTACTGGCGCGATCTCTTTGCCGCCACCACGCCGTCCGCCTACTGGTTGCGCGGAGCATGCACCGGCGCCGCCGTGGCACTCCTTGCCGTCTGCGCCGTGCTCCTTGCGCAACACGCGCTGCAACCGAAGCATCCGCAACCCCCTCCTCAGGCTTCCGCGCGACAGACCGCACCCAGCGTTGTGCCCGTAAAGGCCTCCAGCCTGGACACAGCCTCCACACCCTGCGCCAATCCTTCCCGCCTGCGCGTGCGAGTCGCACCCAAAGCAGTCCTGCTTCGCACCGCCGGCGATTCGCAGCGTCACCCTATCCTGGCCGGCCCCCTCACCGCGCAGGAACGCGCCTTGATCCAACTTGCTCGCACCGCGGACCCCCAACAACTCGCATCCCTCAATTCCGAATCGCAGGCAAAACTGAAAGCCCAGGACGCCGACGAGTTTGAAAGATTCTTTGCGCCACCAGCGCACCCGAAGACACCAGACGAAAACGAATAAGCCCGAAGTACGCACTCAAAGGGAGACAGACAATGAAGCTCGCAAACGGATTCCTCGCATTCACTCTGGCCGCTTCTACTGGCTCGGTCGCGTTCGCGCAGCCATCGCCGGATGCAAACACCACGGTACGCACCTTCTATCTCAACAACACCGTGCAAGGCACCGATGACGCGCACGAAATCCTGAACGCTCTTCGCACTACGATGAAGTCGCACGACACGGTATACCTCGACGACAATCAGAACGCCATTGTCGTTCGAGCCACGCCGGAAGACCTCGCGACCGCACAAAAAGTCATCGACGACCTGGACCGGCCCAAGAAGACCTACCGTCTTACCTACACCGTGACGGAGTTGGACGGAACCAGGCGCATGGACGCACAGCACTATGCCATGCTCCTGGCTCCCAGCCAGAGAACAACGCTCTCAGAGAGCACCAAGGTACCGGTTGCAACCGGTATCCCGACCCAGTTCAGTTATTACAATGTTGGCATGACGTTTGACGCCACCATCACGGAAATGGGCAAGGGAGTGCGCTTGCAATCGAAGGTGCAGCAGACCAGCGACGCTGCTCCAGCCCAGCCCGATGCGCAAACGAACACCGATAAGACCCTCCCCCCGGTAATGCGCAATGCCAATCTGGAAGGCGCCGCATTCCTCACCGCGGGCAAGCCCATCACGCTCGGCTCGCTCGACATCCCCGGCAGCACCCGCCGTCTCGAAATCGAGGTCGTAATGGAAGAAGTCCACTAACCAACCCGCGATGGCTGCATACAATCCCTCACATCGCATGCAGCAAAAAAATAGGCACCCCACAAAGTTGTCAACCCCTAAATCCTCGAACTCGTTGATTCACCGATCAATAGAGTTGGCACAGGAGTTATGCTCGAACGCGTAAAATAGAACTAGCTGGAAAAATAGGAACGGCTGCTGGAGTCGGCGCCCGAGGGGAACTTGGCGAGACGGGTCTTGCTGTTAACCAGAACGTGACTCCCCCATGCTAAGTCATTGTTTATCTAGACTTTGACCAGACCCCAGGGGGGGGGGGGGGGTAGCCCCCGGAAAGAGTCCCTTGCGCTCGACCGAAACACCCGTCACCGTCCTCACCACCGCCGAGTTCCACTCGTCCGTCCTCGCGCTTGCCCCACGGGTCGCCGTCTTCGATTGCGACGGCACCCTCTGGTCCGGCGACGCCGGCTCCAGCTTCATGCGCTGGACCATCGATCGCCGCATCCTCTCGCCCGCCGCCATCGCCGCACTGGACATCCGTTACCAGGGATACCTCGCCGGCCAGGTCTCCGAGCTCGACATCTGTGGCGAGATGGTCCAGATCTACGCCGGCATCCCCGAATCCGAGATACGCGCCGCCGCCGCCGAGTTCTTCGCCGTCCGCATCGCCTCCAATATCTTCCCGGAGATGCTCACCCTCGTACGCGAACTCCAGTCCCGCGGCACCGAGATCTGGGCCGTCAGCTCCACCTGCGACTGGGTCATCGAAGAAGGCGTCCGCCGCTTCAACATCCCTGCCAACCGCGTGCTCGCCGCCCAGGTCGCCATCGACGACGGCATCGTCACCGACCGCCTGATCGACGTCCCCACCGACGAGGGCAAAGTCGCCGCGCTCGCTCGCGTCGGCATCACCGCCCCCGACTGCGTCTTCGGCAACTCCGTCCACGACGCCGCCATGCTCTCTATCGCAAACGGCAGCCGCAATGCGTCTGGAAGCCCCAACGGCGCCTTCCCCGTCAACCCGTCCCCCGCCCTGCTCGCTCGCGCCGCCGCAGAGTCCTGGCCCGTCTTCTACCCCGCCTCCGTCCGTCCCCCTCAACCGCCATCATGCTCATAACCGTCGTCATTCTGACTCGCAGAGTCAGAATCTCCGTCGTTCAACTAACTAACAACTAGCAACTACCAACCATCAACTATGCTCCTCGACGGCCTCCACATCCCGCTCACCACGCCGTTCCATCCGGACGGCCGCCTCAACCCGCTCAAGCTCTCCGCTAACGTGGTCCGCTACAGCCGCACGCCCGCCGCCGGCCTCATCGTCCTCGGGCCCTCCGGCGAGCCCACGCTGCTCTCCGACGACGAGACCCGCGAAGCCGTCCGCATCGCCGCCCAGGCGGCCGCGCCAGAGAAGGTTCTCATCGCCGGCATCTCCCGCGACAGCGTCCATGCCACACTCGACCTCGCCGGCCACGCCGCCTCGCTCCACTACGACGCCGTGCTCGTCGCTGCATCGACAGTCAACCTCACGCCGCGCGAACTCCTCACCTACTTCCAGACCGTCGCCGACCGCTCACCGCTGCCACTCATTCTCGGCGATACCGCACTCGACCTCGCCGCCGAACTCGCCACCCACCCCAACGTCGTCGGCCTGCTTACCTCCGCACCGGCTCCCGCCGTCGCCGACCTCCTGGCGCGCACGGCTGCGGTCCAGCGCCAGGTCACCGTCACTCCGGTCTTCGCCGCCGTCACCACGCGCATGCAGCTCGCAGCCGCAGCGCGCACGGCCACGCCGCTCGTCTCCGCCGCCAGCCTCGCCGGAACCGTGGTGGCAGAGCCGCCGCCCATCGCCCCGCCGCTGCGCACCCGCACCCGCACCGTTGGCTTCCAAATCCTCTGCGCAAATTCTCCAGGGATGCTCGACGCGCTCAACTCAGGCGCTGTCGGCATCGCGCCCGCCCTCGCCGCCGCGGCTCCGCAAGCCTGCTTCGAGGTCTTCGCCGCCTGGAAAGATTCCGACCACCCCCTGGCCGAGGAAAAACAAGCCCGCCTGCGCGAAGCCACAGCTTTCGCGGAAGACGGTCCCGGCACCCTCAAATATGCCTGCGACCTCAACGGCTACTACGGCGGCCCTTCGCGCCTGCCCCATCTGCCGCCCACCGGCCAGCAGCGCGCCGCACTGGAACAGCTCATGAAAGAGGTCCGCAGCTGATTTAAGCCGCCTATTGCGCCGCGGGCAACTTCAGAAAATCCGCCACCGGCAGAGCCCGCCGCGTAAAGCGCGCTTCATACACGCTGCCCTTGAAGTAGTCGCGCAGGTCGATCCGCGTGCCCAGCGACGCCCGTCCCGGCCTCTCCGCCGGCAGCGCCAGTTCGCCCTCGCCCTGCAGTTCGTCGCCCACGTAGTTGTGCAGCATCTTGCCGTCGTACACCGCGGTCACGCGATACCAGGCGCCGAACGGGTGCAGCTTGTCGCAGTTCAGCAGCGTCCTCGACTGCCCCTGCGCCGTCGCAAAGCTATCCAGGCACCACTGCCCGTTTACGATCCGAATCTCGAACAGCATCCGCTCATTCAGGATATCCACACCCGTCGCCGGTTCGACCGACTGCAAATGAAAGACTCGCTGCTCCGGGTTGCCATCCGCATCCGGCTTGAAGATCATCTCCCACGTCCACGTGGTCGCACCCGCCAGTGGATGCGTGGGAAAGAAGATCGCGTCGTCCACGCCGTTGAACGCCACCGCCTTGCCGAGTTCTGTCGAGACGACCTGCGGATGACCCAACACCTGCGTCTCATGCCCGCTGAAGACCTTCGTCTGGTCGAATCGCCAGACCTCCTCCTGCGCCGCAGCCGGACGCGCAAACGGCGCACCCAGCGCAAGCGCCAGGCACGCCGTCTCCAGGATCCGCAGCGCACGCCCCATCGTCAGGCAGCCTTCGCGATGCGCGCCTGCCGTGCATGCTCCACGCCGTCCAGCGTGTTCCACAATGCGCGGGCCGCATCCTCCGCGGCCGTCAGCGCAGCCTCTGTGTCCTCGGGATGCGCGGCCAGCTCTGCCGTCAGTGCATTGCGCCACACGCGTGCGTGATGCACGTCCGCCGTCATGTGGACGGTAAAGTAGCGCCGCGTCGCGGAGTCCGCGCCGTAATGACCCTCCAGCCCTTCGGCCTTGGTGCGGGCAATCGCCGGCACGCGCGACTCGTAGGCAAACAGTGCCGCCAGCGCCGCCGCCGGCGAGTGCAGCATGGCCTCGCGAAAGTGCGCCAGCAGCTCCCGCGTAGCCGGCGCGATATCGCGATCGCGTACGCTGGCTTCGTCCGCGCCCATGCCGCGTGCAAAGTCCATCCATAGCTCGCTGTGCGGTGTGCCGTCTTCCAGACCCTCTTCGTCGGCCAGGTTCTCCAGCACAAGCCGGCGCAACTTCCCATCCGGCAGGTGCGAGTGCAGCGCGCTCAGATAGGTTGGGAACGCCGAGACGTGGTGCCAGTACTCCGCCGCGTATTCGCGCAGGTCTTCGTGGGTCAACTCCCCCTTGGACCACGCCTGGTAGAACGGATGCTGCAGCAGGTCGAAGTTGCGGATGCGGCCTTCAAGAGCGTGGAAGAAAACGGTGGAAGTGTCAGTCATGGCAGATCTCCGGTTCTGGGGTGGTCTTCGGTTCCCTGATTGTAGCGAAACCGGACCCAACGTGTCTGGCCGGCGGAAAGCCCCGCCGAACCGGGACTTCCCCCCGCAGGTCTGCCTGGCTCCCCAGCCGTCTCGGCCAGCCTTACTTGTGTGGAGACGCCCCCGACGATCCGTTGCTGCTGGGTGCAGGCGGCGCGCTATAGCTCGGCGCGGGAGCACTGTAGCTCGGCGCCGGGGCGCTATAACTCGGCGCCGGAGCGCTGTACGAGCGAGCCGGAGAACCGGCGCTGCTGCTGTTGTTGTACGACGGCGCTGGAGTCGACGCCCGCGATGCGCTCGCACCATTGCCGCCGTAGGAAGAGTTGCCCGCGCTCTGCACCCTGCCGGCCTCGCCGCCATAGTTCGAGTTGCGCGCCGCCTGGGAACCGTACCCACTGCCATTCGATGGATTGTTCGATGGATAGTTCGATGGATAGCTCGCGCCACGGCCACCCAGCGGCTCGGCAACAACTGTAGTGCGGCCGCCGCCCTCCATCACCGGGCGCGCCACGGAGAAGCTCTGCTGCTTGCGGTCGAAGCTGATCGGCGTCCCCTGCGCATTTGCCGCCAGACCACGCATGGTCATGGACTTCTCCACCCCGGAGCCTGCGAATGCTGAACCGGATTGCGTTGCCGGGCCGAGCCGCTCAGTGCCCTTCCCGATTGGCATCGGCTTGGCCGCCGAGCCCTCTCTCGCCGCCAGCGTGTTCTCGTAGATCGAGTGCGCAAACGCCCGCGGCGTCTCTGCGGCCTTCAAGGGCTGCAAGTCCGGCTTGCGAAACTCCTTCGGCACATCCTCCAGCAACTTCAACCCCTTGCCATCCTCCATATCGACACGCTGCATCGATGCGCTCTTGCCGCCCTTCAAAATAAACAGGCCGCTCTTCAGGTTCAGCGGCGGTTTGCCGGCCACATCGCGCGGGTGCAGCGGCACAAACCCCACCGTGCGCCCCCTCTTCACCCAGCGGACCGGAGGCTCATGGTGGCGTCGTCGGCTCGCCACCCATGCGTACCGGTGGTGCCAGCGGATCCAGCTCCCGGCATGGCACACGCCCCAATCCCACGGCTGCGCGCCCCAGTATCCATTCGCCCCGATGAACGGGCTGAATCGGCGATGCGGATATCCGATCGGATAGAGATACGGAAAACCGGTCGTATCAAAGTGACTCTCGACCACCGTCTCCTTGCCGGTCACCGGATCTTTCGCCATCAGGTCCTGCACCGCATAGGCGGAACACGGGAACGTATAGTCCTCCGTCCACAGCACCGCTCCCGGATGGCTGGCCAGATACGCATCCGCCGCACTCTGTCCTGCAATCCTGGCTGGCTTGGCCGCGCTGGCCGCCGTCTTGATTCCGCTCGCAGCTGCGGGCGGAGCCTCCGCCATGGCCAGCTCTTGCGCTTGTCCATTCCAGCCCTTGGCCGGCTGCCAGCAGGTTCCATACGGCTCACAGGCAAAGAACGTCCCCTGGCCGTTCATCTCGGCCAATCCGGGGATTGGCTCCCCAAGGCCTGCATCCTTCATCGTTGCCGCCACGGCTGCATCTCTCGCGTCCACGCGCGCCGCCACCCACTTGTCCCAGTCGGAGCCCAGGGGCACGCGCTCCTCCACCGGCGTCAGAATCCGTTGCCCGTTGCGGAAGCTGAAGGTCTGTCCAGAACGCAAGCCGGCAAACCCCGGCATGGGAAGGGTCATCGTCTTCAGCGGAGTCACGGACACGGCATCCAGGTAGCTCTCCACCCGCATGTAGGCCTTCTGCGGGTACCGCAGCCAAAGATGGTCGGTGGGAGTGCTCAACTCCAGCCGCTCACCCTCCATCAGCGTCTGAATGTCCAGCGTCGCAGTACCCGACAGCAACGACATCTCCGTATAGGGAACGCCGCCAGTCGAACTCAGCTCGCCGAATTCAAGCACACAGTTCCCCGCCAGGTAGACCGTCGAGGCATCCTCCAACTCGATCTCCGCGCGCCCGTCTCCAGTCACCAGGCTGGAGCCGGACTCAATCGGAGTGTTGGCGGTCGCCTGCTCCCAGCCGGTCACATCGCCGCTCTCCTGGCCGTGCAGCTTATCGGCCAGCTTGCCGCGGGAGATGCGCACGTCGCCCTCCACATAGCTCACGCGGACGATCTGGGGATAGGTTGTGGAAGGCTTGGCTGGCTGGTCCGCCGGGTTGGCGGCCGTTGCTGCATTCAGGTTTGGAACGGCGAGCGAACCAAGGAGAAGAAGAGGAAGAATACGAGAGCGATGCTCATTCATGGCAGCCCTCCGTGGGGCTTGCAAACTCGTCTGCACGGGTGGCTCCCGGCGTCGCAGCAGGAAGCGGCCTTTGGTCATTCGACTCCCAAGCTTGCCATGAAGTTTCCTGGAATCAGAAATATATTTCGGCTGCCGTCCGCTCATCGAACACCCTGCTCTACAGCTTCGGCGAGAAGTCGGTCCGCTTCAGAAAGGTCGACTCCACTGTTTCCACCAGTTTCCCATTCACCTCGCTGGCCGCGCTCACCTGCTTCCACTCCGGGTCGTCGCGGAAGGCGGCCCAGTTGGCCGTGGCTGCCTCGCGGCTCGGATGCTTGAGCATATAGAACAGCGTCTTGCCCCGCAGTGGCTCGTCGGTCGGCGTCCAGTATGCCACGCTCTCTATCCCATGCCGATGGAAGATGGCGATGGTATGGTTGCGAAATCGTGCCAGCAAGTCGTCCAGCTTGCCCTCAAAGGTGTGGTACACGCGCAATTCAAAGACCGTCGCATCACTCGTCTGGGCAACCGATTGTGCCATCCCCTGGGCGCCCACCATGGCGGACAACATCGCCCCCGCACTCATTCCCTGCAGCATCGCACGTCTCTTCATAGGACGACATTGTAGAACCACTTCTCTAACTGTGTCTCCTGAGGTACCCTGAATCTCGCCCTGTTCCATATCTCATCGCTGTACCTGGAATCCTGGAGTATCCATGAAAGTCTTTGGCTGCATTCTGCTGCTTCTGGTGGTCGCCGGAGTCGTTGTCTATACCGATGGCGCTCGGCTCCCCTATTACCACACCGTCTCGGTCACCGGCATTGTCCCCGCCCCGCAGGACAAGGTCTTCGCCCTCATCACCAACGTTGCCAAAGGCTCCGACTGGCGTCCCGCGGTCAAGTCCGTCACTGTCCTGCAGCAGGATAAGGGACGCGATCACTGGGTGGAGCACCTCGACCATGGCCAGTTCATGACCTTCCTGGCCACGCGTACGGAAGCTCCCATCCGGCGCGACGTCCTGCTCGATGAGCCCAAAGCCTCCTACGGCGGCGCCTGGACCTATGAGCTCTCCCCCGGCCCGACGCCCAACACCACCACGCTCTCCATCACCGAGTCCGGGTTCATCAAGCCGCCCGTCTACCGGTTCATCATGACCCACGTCATCGGGCCAACCCATAACCTGGACCAGTACATGAAGGACATCCAGGCCGCCGCCGCCCATTAACAAGCCTGGGCCTCAGGCTCGTCGCCCGCCGTTCCAATAGACCGCAACCCCCACCAGGTTCAGCACCAGCCCGGTGCCCGCTACCTTGGCGGCGAACTCCCACTTGCTCGCTACGTCCACAATCGGCAGCAGGATAAATACCATCGCCACCGCCGTCACCACAAAGCCGCTCACCGCAGCCGCCTTCAGCCAGAAGCCTGCGCGCACGCCAAAGCGGTCGCCCACCACCAACGGTATCGCAAACATCATCAGGTAATAGATCCCGTAGCCAACGTTGGCCACCGAGTTGATCACCTGGAACGCCTCCTGCGAGCCGCCCGTGCCAAACGTGGCCAGCAGCCCCAGCACCACCGCCAGCGCCACAATCACACCAATCGACCGCGTCGGCGTCTTCCAGCGCGGGTCCAGCCGCGTAAACCACTGCGGCACCATGCGGTCCCATCCGGCCACCAGCGGCAGGCGGCTCGTCTCCGCCACGATCACCGCATACTGCGCCACCAGCGCCACGGCCAGCACCAGGATGGTCGCTCGGCCCAGCATCAGCCCCCAGTCGATCCCCGCTGCCCCGCCGCCGCCAAACGCGGCCGCCAGAATCTGCGGGATCGGCCCGGTCAGGTCGATCTTCGCGGCCGGCGTATACGCCAGCATCGAACCCGTCATCAGCATGTAGATCACGGCGATGATCGGCGCCGCAATCCAGGCCGACTGCAGGATCGCGCGGCGCGGGTTGCGTGTCTCCCCGGCAAACACGGCCACCTGCTCCAGCCCGCTCAGCGCGTTGATCGCGATCTTGGTAAAGATGTTCAGGCTAAACAGGGTGAACGCCGGCTTGGCCAGGCTGAATGGCCGCTGCGGGTTCACATGCGGATGCAACACGCTCACGTGCGGATGGTACAGCAGCAGCGCCATCAGCAGCACCGTCACCAGAACCATTACCGCGGTGCCAAAGTGCGAGACCCAGCGTCCGATGCCGAAGCCAGGCAGGTTGATCAGCAGGATCACCACGAACAATCCAATCGTCAGCGCTGCAATCAGCGGGGTGCTGTTCTCCACCCAGGCCGCGCGCGGCCCCAGTCCATAGCTGATGCTGGTCGCGGTCAGTATTCCGACGTTCGACACCGCCAGCAGCGCCCACAACCCAAAGTTCCACGCGCTCATGAAACCCGCAAACGGCCCCATCGCATACTTCGTCCACTGGTACACGCCGCCTTCCAGCGGCCATATCGTGGCACACCAGCCCGTCACCGCGGCCAGCGGCACAAACATCGACAGGATCGCAGCCAGCCAGAACCAGACATGGCCGCCGCCCTGGGTCGCGGCCAGCCCCGCCCATGCAATCCCGACCACCAGCAGGATCTGCATCGGCACCAGGTCCCACAGGCCCAGCTCACGCTTCAGGGCATGGCTCAAAGCGTGGCCCGGGACCGCTTCGGTCTCGGCTGCCAGTTCTTCTGCAGGATCGTTCAAGCGGAGGCTCCATCCAGGGTTTGGCGAAGTATCCCTCAATGTAGCATTCGCCCTCCGCGCAAAAGCAACCGGGCGCAATACGCCCAGGCACAATGACGGTCGTCTCTGTGCCCTCTCTTCCCTCCGTGTTCTCTGTGATTCGCTTTGGCTCTTTTAGTTCGCCGACGGCTTCTCGATGTGGTCGATGACCAGCGTCTCCACCGTGGCCTTCGAGGACTCCAGCTTCAGCCCCAGCGAATCCACCACGCCCATCATCATCCCGGCAGGATCAAACGCCTGCGGCCCGCCGTCGCCCGGCCCCTGAGGGCCTCCCATGCCCTGCGGGTTGATCGTGATGTCGTACTTGCCGGTCAGTCCGGTCTTGTCCTGAATCTGCCGTCCGCCGCCGCCCATGCCGCCGCCGAACGACGAGAGCATCGTTGCCACCGATGCCATCGAAGCCCCATACAGCGTCATGCCGTTCTTCCCGGGGACCATCACGCCGCCCCATGGCAGCTTCATCCCATCCGGGTGCTCCACGGTCGGGTCGGTCTCCTTGAACTTCGGCCCGTTCTTGCCTACCTCCAGCAGATACACAGAGGAGTCCTTGGTCTCCCGATGCACCACCATCTTGCAGCGGTCCTCCAGCAGCGATTGCATCATGGCCGCCAGCATCGTCTTCTGCGACTCCGGCTTCTGCCACTCCGCCATATCCTCTTCGGCCACCCTCGCATTCAGGTCATAGCCTTCCTGCATCGCCCAGTCCGGCAGCCCTTTGATCTGATTCGGCAGGAACGCCGCCGCTCCGGTGGTCGGAATGTATGCGGAGATGATGGGAAGTAAAAAAGGTGCTGCAACCATGCGATAGCCATCTGCAGTAGGCCCAAATACTGGCGGCCCCATGCGTTGCATACTCGGGTTAGATTTGATCGAAATCACGTCGAACGCCAGTGCTTTGGCGGCGGGCGCATTGGCTTTGGAAGCCACAGGCGCAGCCTTTGCATCCGCAGGCGCTTGTCCCAGCGCCGTGCCCAGTCCCAAGCCCAGCAATGCCACTCCACACACCTTGCGAATCATCCGTAAGTCCTCGTGGATCATCTTACGTTGCGGATGGGATTTACGTTCCCCGGATCCGCTCGGCTATGGGCGCACCCGGGGGAGCCGGCGAATCCCACAAGGCCTCAGGGCGTACCCTTAGCCGGCGCGGGAGGCTCGCCGATCTGATCCGGCCCAAGCTCGACCTGGACCTTCACCAATGCATCCGCCACCAACCTTCCAAACACCTTCTGCCCATAGGGATTCAAGTGGGTGCGATCCAGCGCCGCGACAGCGGCCGGGCGGTCGACTCCAGAAGCTGTCGCCGTCACATTGTCCGCGGCAGGCGTCGCCACTAGCTTGCCCGTCTCCGGATCGGCGTTCTTGTCGAACCTGTCCGCCTGCTCCTGCGTCATTCCGTCCAGCAGGCGCGTGGAGATCGCATTCAGGTCGATAACCGTGATGCCATTCCTGGCCCCCACAGCCTTCGTCGCGTTCACATAGTCGGTCAGGTCCTCGACAACCTTGCCATCCCGAAACGTCCGCCGCGACAGAGACGTGACCAGAACCGGCGTCGCGCCAATGGCTCTGACATCGTCGACATACCGCTGCAGGTACGCTTCAAAGGCCGGCACCGGCAGATTCGCCGCGGGCTTCTGGTCATTATGGCCAAACTGGATCAGATAGTAGTCGCCATGCCTGTCCAGCGCCTTCTGCCACGCTCCCTCATTGATGAAGCTCTTTGTGGTCCGCCCATTCAGCGCATCGTCGACGCACGTCACATTCGGCGTCATCACCGTGCAGAATCCCGGCCCCCAGCCACCACCCGTCGCCACCGTGGAATCGCCCACCAGCACAATCTTCACCGGCCCGCCGTTGATGATCTTCATTGCCTTCACACCTTCGGCTGGCAACTCAGCAGGCTGCTTCATCACATACTGCTTCATCGCCGGAACCGCCTTGCCCAGGTCGACCGCAACCATCCGCCCGAACACGTAGCTGCCCGCCCAGTCCAGGTGCGTCTTGTCGAAGATCGTCTTCCCCGCATCATCCTTCTTTGTGATCGCGAGCTTGTTGCCCTCAGCCTCGCCAACCTTGTCGAGATACGCGATGCTCTCGCCCTGCAAGTCGATCAGCGGCACCTTCATCTCCGTTGCCACCTTCGTCATCGTCGCCGCATGAGCCAGCAAATCCGAATGCACCTTGCCATCCGCCTCAAAGTATCTCCGCGTCAGCGGCGTGCACAGCACCGGCTTGATCCCCGCGGCGCGCGCCTCCGTCACAAATCGCCGCAGGTTCGCTTCATACACCGCCATCGACACCTGGCGATCCATCTCCGCAACGCCGTCCACCTTCTCCGCGTCATTATGCCCGAACTGGATCACCATGTAGTCAGGCTTCGTCGCCAGCGCGCGGTCCCACAAACCCTGCTCGCGATACGTCTTCGTACTTGCGCCACCCTTCGCCATGTTCAGGCAGTCCACCTGCGCCGACAGGTTCGCGCAGAACCCGCGCCCATACCCCGCATTATCCGTCTGCGTCGAATCGCCGATCAGGTCGACCCGCACCACTGTCTCCGGCTTCCGTACCGCAGCCGTCGCCGCATCGAACGCCTTCGCCGGATCCCCCTGTGCCACCGCACCCGCAGTCATCACAGAGGCAATCGTCATCGCAGTAAAACACCGCTGAGTCACGCTCATTGTCATCGTCACATCCTCGGCGAAAAGTTTACGCGAACCGCGCAAACTCCGGCACATCTCCGACTCTTCCATGCTCACTCACTGTTGACGCAAAGCTCCTCGCGTCGGTAATCGCCCGTTCTGGTCGATTTTTACCGTATCACCCACCGCAAGCGGTTGACAGCCCATCCACCTAAGCGAAGACTTGATCCCTAAGGAATCCACAAACACACGATGACCACTAAGCGCGCCGCCTCGCCGCCCACCACCAATAAGCACCTCATCCGCTGGGTCGAAAAAATGGCCGACCTATGCCAGCCGGCGGCCATCCACTGGGTGGACGGCTCGCAGGCAGAGTACGACCGCCTCTGCAATCAACTGGTCAAGGCAGGCACCTTCCTCCGGCTCGACAAAACCAAGTGGCCCGGCTGCTTCTACGCGCGCTCGGCCACCGACGACGTCGCCCGCGTGGAGGACCGCACCTACATCTGCTCCCTCTCGCGCGACAACGCCGGCCCCACCAATAACTGGGAAGACCCCTTCGCGATGCGCAGGAAGCTGAAGTCCCTGTTCAAGGGTTCCATGCGCGGTCGCACCATGTATGTGCTGCCCTTCTCCATGGGACCGATCGGCTCGCCCATGTCGCAGATCGGCGTCCAGCTTACGGACTCTCCGTACGTCGTGGTCAGCATGCGCATCATGGCCCGCATCGGTGCTCCCGTGTACGCGGAGATTGAAAAGGACCAGAAGCGCGTCGTCCCCTGCCTGCACTCCGTCGGCGCCCCTCTCCAGCCCGGACACAAGGATGTCCCGTGGCCCTGCAATTCCGAGAAGTACATCGTCCACTTCCCGGAGACCCGCGAGATCTGGAGCTACGGCTCCGGCTACGGCGGCAATGCGCTGCTGGGCAAGAAGTGCTTCGCCCTGCGCATCGCCTCCAACATCGCACGCGACGAGGGCTGGATGGCCGAGCACATGCTCATCCTCGGCGTCGAGTCGCCGGAGGGAGAGAATACCTACATCGCCGCTGCATTCCCCTCCGCCTGCGGCAAGACCAACTTCGCCATGCTCATTCCGCCCGCCGGTTTCGATGGCTGGAAGGTCTCTACCGTCGGCGACGACATCGCGTGGCTCTTCATCGACAAGCTCACGCCGGACGGCCACGGCTATCTCCGCGCCATCAACCCGGAGGCCGGCTTCTTCGGAGTCGCACCCGGAACCTCCGCCAAGACCAACCCCAACGCGATGGCTACGCTGGCCCGCAACTCCATCTTCACCAATGTCGCGCTCACCGTCGACTCCGGCGGCAAACCCGACGGCGGCATCTGGTGGGAAGGCATGACCGACACGCCGCCTGCCCGCCTCATCGACTGGCGCGGCGCCCCCTGGACGCCCTCCAGCGGCACTCCTGCCGCCCACCCCAACGGCCGCTTTACCGCGCCAGCCTCCCAGTGTCCCAGCATCGACCCCGACTGGGAGAACCCCGCCGGCGTGCCCATCTCCGGGATTCTCTTCGGAGGCCGCCGCGCCAGCACCATACCGCTCATCTACCAGGCCTTCAACTGGTCCTCCGGCATCTACACCGGCGCCACCATGGGCTCGGAGACCACCTCGGCCGCCGGCGGAGTCGCCGGCAAGGTCCGCCGCGACCCCATGGCCATGCTGCCCTTCTGCGGCTACCACATGGGCGACTACTTCCGGCACTGGATCAAGATGCAGCGCTCACTCGCCACCACGCCGCGCATCTTCCACGTCAATTGGTTCCGCAAGGATGCCGCAGGCAAGTTTCTGTGGCCCGGCTACTCGGAGAATATGCGTATCCTGAAATGGGTCGTCGACCGCGTCCGCGGCCGCGCGCAGGGCAAGGAGACCGCCATCGGCTGGACTCCCTACTTCGAGGACATCCACTGGACCGGAATGGATGCCCCGGAGGCTGCACTTCGCGCCACCTTCGACCAGCTCCAGCAGGTCGATCCCATCGCCTGGAAGCGTGAGGTCATGAACCATGAAGAGCTCTTCATCGCCCTCCACGACCACCTGCCCGCAGAGATGATCTACGAACGCGAACTGCTCATCTGCCGGCTGTGATTGCATCTCGCACTCGACAAAAGCTGTGAGATTTTTACCACTCTACCTGCAAAACTTTGCAGAGCCGATCACATCGGCAGGTATTTATCTACAAAAAACGGCTATTCCTATGATTTCTCATTTGGAATCCGGATTGCTTTCAGCTCTCACGATAGACTTGAACACTCTCTCCCAACAGAACTGAATAGTCCTCCCTGACAAAAGCCGAACGCCAGACTTCCAGGGAAGCTTCCGACCATGGGCCCTTGTATTTCCATTGGAGGATAGTTCCGATGATAGTGTCTCTTCGCGCTGTTTCTCGTGTCGCCATTCTTGGACTGCTGGGCACTTCGCTCTCGCTCCATGCACAACCGTCGGGACAAGCTGCCTCAGCTCTCCGCGACGCGATCGACGAATCCAGGCTTGTTACCCTGCATGGAAACACTCGCGCTGAAGCCGATGCGGCAAACGACCGCGGCAGTGTCGCCGCGAGCTTCCCCCTCGATCACATGCTGCTCCAGTTGAAGCGCTCCAAGGACACCGAAGCGGCGCTGACGCAATTTATCGCGGAGCTGGAGGATCCAGCCTCGCCAAATTATCATCGCTGGCTCACTCCGGCCCAGTTCGCCGCGCAGTTTGGAGTAGCCGCATCGGACGTTGCCACCGTGACCGCGTGGCTGGAGTCCTATGGATTCACTGTCAACGGTGTGCAGCCCAGCGGTTTGACCATCGACTTCAGCGGCACCGCTGCTCAGGTGCGCGCTGCCTTCCACACAGAAATCCACAATCTCAATGTGGACGGCGTGCCCCACATCGCCAACATGAGCGATCCTAAAATTCCCGCGGCGTTGGAACCGGTCGTGGCCGGGGTCGTCTCCCTGCATAACTTCCACCCCAAGCCGCACCTCATCGCCAAGACCAGGCCCGGTTACACCTACACCAGCGGCACTAGCACCTACCACGCGCTCGCCGCAGGCGACATTGCCACCATCTACAACCTGACCCCGGTCTTCGCTGCCGGATACTCCGGCAAGGGCCAGTCCATCATGGTGGTGGAGGACACCTACCTCTATTCCACCGGCGACTGGACAGTCTTCCGCAAGACCTTCGGCCTGACCCGGCCCTACCCCTATGGAACCCTCGCCCAGGTCAGCCCCACCGGCTCGGTTACCTGCAACAACCCCGGCTTCCAGGGAGTGTCTTCGGACCCCGGCTACGGCGACGACGGCGAAGCCGCGATCGACGTGGAGTGGGCCTCGGCAGCCGCGCCCAACGCAGCCATCATTCTTGCCGCATGCACGGACACCACTACAGTTTTCGGTGGCCTTATCGCCCTCGAGAATACGCTCAACGGACCGGCCGGCAGCCTCCCTTCCGTCGTCAGCATCAGCTACGGTGAATCCGAGGCACAAAACGGAGCCGCTGCGAACCTGGCGTACGACACCGCCTACCAGCAAGCCGTCACTGAAGGTGTCTCCATCTTCGTCTCCTCTGGCGACGAGGATGCCGCCAGTGCCGACGACGGCAACCCCTCGACCCACGGCATCAGCATCAGCGGCTTTGCATCCACACCCTACAACGTGGCCGTCGGCGGGCTCGACTTCGGCTACACCGCGGACGCGGTCAATCCTTCCACATACTGGAACTCAACCAACAGCAGCACCTACGCCTCGGCACTCTCCTACATCCAGGAGATTCCCTGGAACAACTCCTGCGCCGGCGCCCTGGTCGCGTCGTACGTTGGAACCACCCCGTTGGGGCTGTGCAACAATGCCGCCGTCACCAGCACCTCAGGCTCGCTGCATTTTCTCCTGAACGCAGTCGGCGGCAGCGGGGGTCCCAGCGGTTGCGCCACCGGTACGCCATCCTCTTCGGGCAAGGTGAGCGGCACCTGCGCGGGCTACGCCAAGCCCTCCTTCCAGAGCGGCCTGGTGGGTAATCCCTCCGACGGAGTCCGCGACATCCCCGACGTGGCGCTCTTTGCCTCCAACGGGTTCTGGGATGCCTATTACGTCGTCTGCTGGTCGAACCCGGACACCGTCGTGGGTGGCGGGGGCAACTGCCTCGGCACGCCCAGTTCGTGGCCCGGCTTCGGCGGCACCTCCGTATCCTCGCCCATTATGGCCGGCATCCAGTCGCTCATCAACCAGAAGACGGCCAGCCGCTGGGGAAATCCCAACACGGTCTACTACTCGCTGGCCAACACGGAGTACGGTCCCGTCGGCAGCTCCACATGTAACTCCAACACCGTCGCCAAGACCGGTAACTCCTGCATCTTTTACGACGTCACCCAGGGCGACAACGACGCGGTCTGCAAGACTCGCAGCGGCATCGCCACCAACTGCTACATCCCCGCCGGCGACACCCTCGGAGTTCTCTCAACCTCGAATACCGTGGACCAGCCCGCCTATCCCACCAGCGTCGGCTGGGACTTCGCCAGCGGAATCGGGTCAGTCAATGCCTACAACCTGGTCATGAACTGGCCCTAGCCCATCGTCTCGTTTCACATGACTTTTCCCAGGAAAACAACGGAGGAAACAAATGAAGAGATTCAGCATGGCCCTTTGCATTACTTCCTGCCTCTTTTTGGCCGTCCCCGAAAGCAAAGCCATCAACACCTGCGGAGTTGCGGGGAATCTGGTGGCCAATTGCGGCTTTGAAACGGGAGACTTTACCTCATGGACCATCTCCGGGAACGATGCTCCCGGAGAGTTGGGCAATCTCTATGGAGTGGAAGGCGCCGATCCGGACGGCACCAGCCCCCACGGCGGATCCGACCAGGCGTACATCGGCGATCTCACCAGCAACGCCCTCACTCTTGAACAGACAATCTCTACGGTAGCCACTGACTCGTATACGGTCAGCTTCTGGCTGGCACAGGATGCAGGGGCAACCACCCCATATCCGAATGAGCTCGACGCCTCCTTCGGTGGAACCACCCTCGTCGATGAAGGCGTTCCGCTCGAGGGATACACGAAGTACTCGTATATCGTCGCCGCTACCTCCTCGTCGTCGATGCTCAGTCTCACCCTGGGCGACGACCTGGGCTATTTCGAGCTCGACGACCTCAGTGTTGTCCTGGACACCACCTCACCAGCCACCACCCCCGAACCGCCAGCCTGGGTCCTGATGCTGGGCGGGCTTCTGGGGCTTCCGCTCCTGCGCAGACGCGTTCTTCAGGGGGCTGTGTAGCTCCCAGGTAGCGCTCGCCGGCAAGGTCGCGTCATGGACGAGGAAGAGCTTCTCTTCCTCGTCCATGACCATCTCTCTCAAGGCATTCTCTGTACATCGCCCGCGATACTCCGCCAGCTAAGCTCAGTTGGTTCTGTAGCGAGGCGAGGACCACAGCTTTCCCACGCAGACCCATTTTCGTTCCCCTCGCATCGATTTTCCCTTGACGCCGCCCGCATTCGGCTCTACTCTAAAGGGGTGGCAAGACTCCCTTCGGGTTGAGTCAGTCACAGCGAAGTCCACCCACTTCGTTGCTTTACCGGAATACCCACGCAACAGCCCCCACCGCGCTGCGTGGGTTTCCTTTTTAATCCCACAAAAGATTTCCCCAAGCCCCTTGACGCCAGCCCATGAAACCGGTAACTTGAAACCCATGGGAGTTGTACGCGCCACCGCGAACATGTGTAGCTGTTGCCCTTGTTGTATGGGCAAGAGCCGCTGTTGCGCTGGTGCATCCCCTTCCTAGGCGAAAGATAGAAACACAAAAGCCTTAGAACTTCCGGAGCCCACGTATCAGCGCAAAGCGCGATATGTGGGTTTTTCGTTGTTGGCCCACATACAACCAGGACAAAGAGACCAGCAACAAGTCACCAAGGAGCAATATGGCACCCCAGAACAGCAAGCTTCCCGCGATCCAACCCGCCGGCCACAGGCTGCCCATCAATGTGGACCTGCTCGCCGTAGGCATCGCGCTCGCGCTGGCCGCGCTCGTCCGGTTCGGTTTCATTCACCAGATCAACTTCTAAGCACTCTGACCCGCGCGGCACAGCAAGCCGGACCCGCCAGAATGACCCCGCCCATGTCCACCCAGACCATTCCAATGCCTGTCCATATCCAGGTTCCGTCCGCTACGCAGCGCATGCTCGCTCTCCTTCCGGGCGTCGCGCTGCTGTTCGGCATTGGCATGCTCGGCAAGCTGCTGGAGCACCTTTTCACCCTGCTCCGCACCCAGCACCACCTGCTGCTTCCCCAGATCGAGTACGTCCTCTGGGCCATCATCCTCGGCCTTATCGTCTCCAACTCCGTCGGCGTCGCCCGCATCTTTCTCCCGGGCGTCGCTACCTACGAGCTCTGGCTCAAACTTGGCATCGTCCTGGTCGGTGCGCGCTTCCTCATGCAGGACGTTCTGCACATCGGCGGCCTCTCGCTGCTGCTCGTCGCCGTCGAACTGGTCCTGTCCCTCTCGGTGATGACGCTCCTGGGCCGCATCTTCCGCCTGCCGCCCAAGCTCACCAGCCTGCTCGCCATCGGCTCCTCCATCTGCGGCGTTACCGCCATCATGGCCGCCCAGGGCGCCATCGATCCCGACGAGGAAGATACCTCCACCGCCATTGCCGCCATCCTCACCCTCGGCGCCATTGCGCTGTTCACCTTCCCTGCCATCGGCCACATGCTGCACATGGGCCAGCAGGCGTACGGCATGTGGGCCGGCCTCGCCGTCGACAACACCGCCGAGTCTGTCGTCACCGGCTCCCTCTACGGCGACGAGGCCGGCCGCTTCGCCATCCTCTCCAAGACCGCACGCTCCTCCTTCATCGGCTTCGTGGTCCTGGGCTATGCAGTCTACTGGGCATCGCGCGGCAAAGCCGCCGTGGTCCAGAACAAGGCGCTCTTCCTGTGGCAGAAGTTCCCCAAGTTCATCCTGGGGTTCATCGCCATCTCCGTCCTTGCCACCGCAGGCTTCTTCACCAAGGGCCAGCTCACCAGCCTAACCGCCGCATCCAAATGGGCCTTCCTGCCTGCCTTCGCCGGTGTCGGCCTGCGCACCAACCTCAAGGACCTGGTGGGCCAGGGATGGCGCCCGCTCATGGTCGGTATCCTCGGCGAGATCTTCATCGCCGTCCTTACCCTGGGCCTCGTCTACTGGAGCTACGGCCACGGAGTCACCCGATGACCCCGCGCGTTATCTCCTTCCAATATGGGGGCCTCATCTTCGCCGCGCTGCCCGCGTCGCAGATGGGCATTCGCGCGATCACGCGAAGCGCTCCCGCCAGTTCGATCCCCGTTCTGGCAGGCTGTTGTCGCCCCTAGCGAGAACACGTAGCCCCCGCCCCACCCTACAACCGAACCTCAGTTCCCTGCCGCGAACTCGCGCGCCCCCACTCATTAGGAGACACGCATGACCCGCACGATCTTCAAGACCTCTGGCTTCCCTGCCTCCCTCGTCCTTTTGCTCACTCTCTTCGCCGCGTCCGGGGTTTATGCCCAGGTGGTCGGAGGCACCATCTCCGGCACCATCACAGATCCAAGCGGCGCCGTGGTCGCCAATGCCCAGGTCGTGGTCCACAACGACGAGACCGGCAGCGAGCGACGTCTGCAATCCGGCCCGGATGGCCGCTACGCCGCGCCGTCTGTCTCGGTCGGCACCTACACCGTCACAGCCACTGCGGACGGCTTCGGTCAGGGCCGCCAGATCAACGTCCCGCTCTCCGTCGGCCAGGGGCAAAAGGTGGACATCCGGCTCGCCGCCCTGGGCGTCACGCAGAACGTGACCGTCCAGGATGCGCCGCCCATCGTCAACCTCTCCACCCAGCAGACCGCCGGCCTGGTCGACTCCCGCCAGGTCAAGGAGCTTCCCCTCAACGGCCGCAGCTACGACCAGCTCATCACGTTGAACCCCGCCACGGTCAACTATACCGCGCAGCGCTCCGGCTCCGTCGGCACCTCCAACTCTTCCGTCGGCAACATGTTCGCCGTCTCCGGCCGCCGCCCGCAGGACAACCTCTACCTGCTCAACGGAATCGAGTACACCGGCGCATCGCTCATCAATGTCAGCCCCGGCGGAACCTCCGGCCAGCTCCTCGGCGTAGAGGCCGTCCGCGAGTTCAACGTCATCACCGACACCTACTCCGCAGCCTACGGCAAGCGCCAGGGCGCACAGGTCTCCATCGTCACCGCCGGCGGCACCAACCACCTCCACGGTTCCGCGTATGAGTTCCTGCGCAACTCCTTCTTCGACGCCCGCAACTACTTCGATCCCGCCCGCATCCCGGAGTTCCAGCGCAACGACTTCGGCGCCTCCCTCGGCGGCCCCATCCGCAAGGACAAGCTCTTCCTCTTCGCCAACTACGAGGGCTACCGCCAGAACCTCGGCGTCACCGATGTCACCCTGGTCCCCGACAACAACGCGCGCCTCGGCCTGGTGCCCAACTCCAGCGGCGTCCTCACGCGCGTCACGCTCGGCAGCGGCGTCGCCGGCCTGCTCAACCTCTGGCCCGTGCAGAACGGTCCCGAGCTGCTCACCGCCTCCGGCCTGCCCACCGGCATCGGCGAGGCCTTCGCCAGCGCGCCGCAGCACATCCGCGAGGACTTCGGCACCGCCCGCTTCGACGCCAACCTCACCCCAAACGACCTCCTCTTCGCCGTCTACACCGTCGACGACTCCATCGCAAATACGCCCACCCAGGATCCTCTTTCGCTGGTGAATGAGAGCCTGCGCGAGCAGGTCGCCAGCGTGCAGGAGCAGCACGTCTTCTCGCCCCGCCTGCTCAACACCGGCCGCATCGGCGTCTCGCGCGCCAACTTCTACTTCCTCGGCTCCATCCCGTCGGCGGTCCAGGCCGTCACCCCAACCTTCCTCGCCGGCAAACCCACCGGCGCGGTCGTGATCGCAGGCTCCACCGCCTCCAATGGAGCCTCCACAATTACCACCGCCGGCGCCAACGTCGGCTCCAATAACGCCACTACCCGCAACCTCTTCACCTTCGACGACCACATCTTCTACTCGCGCGGGCGCCAGCAGATCGAGGCCGGCGGATGGCTGCAGTTCCTCGAGTCCAACGACAACCTGGCGCAGGACCAGTACGGTCAGGCCAGCTTCGCCTCGCTCACCACCTTCCTCCAGGGCACCATCAAGACCTTCACCTACGTCCCCGCCATCACCGAACTCGGCTGGCGCAGCACCTTCATCGCTGGCTACCTCGAAGACACCATCAAGGTCCTCCCCAACCTCGAACTCCGCGCCGGCGTCCGCAGCGAATCCACCGACGGCTGGAACGCCTCGCACGGTCGCGCCCCGGTCTACGGCTTCACCAACGGCGTCATCAACTCAACCCCCTCTACCGGCTCTGCCGCCCTCACCACCGACCGCGCCAAGTTCCTGCCCGAGCCGCGCGTCGGCCTCTCGTACGATCCATTCAACACCGGCAAGACCGTTGTTCGCGCCAGCTTCGGCGTGCATCACGCCCTGCTGGACACGCTGGACTACCGCCTCGACCAGTCCGCCCCGTTCAACACCATCTATGCCACCTCCGGCACTGTCGCCAGCCCCACCTCCGGCGCGTCGTCCGTCTCACCCTCCACCGTCCAGCCGGACATCGCCACCCCCTCCGTCCTCAGTTGGACCCTTCGCGTGGAGCAGCAGGTCGCGCCCAGCACCTCGCTCACCGTCGGCTACGTCGGCTCCCACGGCTACCACCAGATCCTCTCCGAGGACCTGAACGAGCCCGCCTCCGTGCAATGCCCCAACCCAGCCTGCACACTCTCCAACGGAACCACCCTCCCGGCAGGCACTCTCTACTACCCCACCACGGTCAAGGCGAATACCGCGCTCGCGAACACCACCTCGTGGGTGTCGCAGGGCTCAAGCTCCTACAATGCTCTCGAAGTCGATCTCCGTCGCTCGCTCGCCAACGGCCTCGCCT
>Ga0302267_10002452_pt1 | contig 22480 bp, 18 predicted proteins | sample III_Bog_E1_3_FD_194555 | JGI IMG/M metagenome (GOLD analysis project Ga0302267, IMG submission 194555) | Peat permafrost microbial communities from Stordalen Mire near Abisko, Sweden - III_Bog_E1_3 | ecosystem: Environmental > Terrestrial > Soil > Wetlands > Peat | place: Sweden: Abisko...
CCGCTCCCACCCTCACACTCGACGACGCGATCCACCAAGCGCTCGACCACCGCGCCGACATCAAGGCCGCAGAAGCGCAGGTCCGCGCCGCCGGACACACGCTATCCGCCGCCCGCGATGAGCGCCTTCCCTCGCTATCAGTGAATGGCAACTACGGGGCAATTGGAACCAATCCGGCGCAGGCGAGTGCGACGTTCAGTGCCGCAGCCACGCTGAGCATTCCCATCTGGCAGGGAGGCCGCACGGAAGGAGACATCCATCAGGCCGAAGCTTCGCTCGCGCAGCGACAGGCCGAACTCGAAGACCTGAAAGGGCAGGTGGAGAGCGATGTGCGCAATGCCTACCTCGATCTACAGGCTGCAACCACTCAGGTGAAGCTGGCGCAGCGGAACCTACAGGTAAACAAAGAGACGCTCGACCTGACGCGGCAGCGCTTCGACGCAGGGGTGACCGACAACGTCGAAGTGGTGCAAGCGCAGGAGTCTCTCACCTCTGCCGAACTCGACCAGATCAACAGCGTCTTCGCGCACAACGTAGCGAAGCTCAGCCTGGCTCGATCGACCGCCAGCGCCGCTGACAATTTACAACAGTTCTTGGATCTGAAATAGCCAAAGGATTCTTGAAGCAGTCAGTGGCCCTTTGTTGATAAGTGGGCCTTACTCTGGTGGGCCAAGACGTCCTTCAGTCCAGGATTTGGCCACGACCCGCACACCGCTGAGTGTTCCATCCAACACTCAGCGCGGCATTCAACTTTAGTTGAGGAAATATTCCGTGCTGCCGGAAATTTTCCTACTGCATCGGCAAGATCGTCTGTGACAACGAACACAGACAACCATAGCCCTCCGACGCCGATTGTAGAGGCGATTAGGAATTGTCGCGAGGCGCATTCCGTGATATGGATGACCCGCACGCCCTCAGTCTGTTGAGTGAAGTTGCTGATTTGCTTGATGGACTGGGCCAACGTACAGCCACCCGAAAATGGAACCGCCTCCGCGGAATCTGTCCTACGGAGGAGTGGTCTCATGACGCAGAGCGTGGCGCAAAAGGCTCAGGCTAAGAATCAAGGTTCAACAATCCCCCCAACCAAGTATGTATATTTCTTCGGCGGCGGCACCGCCGAGGGTCACGGCCGTATGAAGGACGTGCTTGGCGGAAAGGGCGCCGGCCTGGCCGAGATGACCAATGCTGGATTGCCCGTGCCCCCAGGATTCACGATCCAGACGGAAGCTTGCCGCGAGTACATGCTCGGCACGTTCAGCCCGGAGATCGACACTGAGATGCATGCCGCCCTCTCCCACCTGGAAGTCTTGCAGGGGCAGAGGCTCGGCTCTGCTGAGAACCCCATGCTGGTCTCGGTCCGGTCCGGCGCCAAATTCTCCATGCCCGGAATGATGGACACAATTCTGAATCTCGGCCTCAACGACCGCTCTGTCGAAGGCCTGTGCCGCCGCAGCGACGATCCCCGCTTTGCGTACGACTCGTATCGCCGCCTCATCCAGATGTTCGGCAGCGTTGTACTCAATATCAATAAGAAGAAGTTTGAACTCATTTTCGAGGGAGTTAAGCAGCGCGAGCACGCAAAGTTCGACTACGAGTTGAAGGCCGACGCCTTGAAGGAGATCGTCGTCGAGTACAAGAAGCTCATCAAGAAGGAGACCGGCAAAGACTTCCCCCAGGATCCCATCGATCAACTCGTAATGACCCGCGACGCCGTGTTCCGGAGCTGGAACGGCGAGCGCGCCAAGACCTATCGCCGCATCAACAAGATCGACGACTGGCTGGGCACGGCGGTCAACATACAGTGCATGGTCTTCGGCAACATGGGCGAGAGCTCAGGCACCGGCGTCGGCTTCACCCGCAATCCAGCTACCGGCGAGAAGGTCTTCTTCGGCGAGTACCTGATGAATGCTCAAGGCGAAGACGTAGTCTCCGGCATTCGCACTCCACTGCACATCAGCGAGCTCGAGCGCACCATGCCGAAGGCGTACCAGCAGTTACGCACGATCACGTGGAAGCTGGAAAAACATTACCGCGACCTGCAGGACTTCGAGTTCACCATCCAGGATGGCAAGCTCTATATGCTGCAGACCCGTAATGGAAAACGCACTGGCCTGGCAGCTGTCCGCATCGCCATCGACATGGTCCGGGAGGGCCTCATCACCCAGGAAGAAGCTGTCATGCGCGTCGAGCCGAATCAACTCTACGACTTCCTGGTTCCACGCCTGGTAGAGAAGGACGAGAAGATTGAAGTGCTTGCCATCGGTCTGCCGGCTTCGCCCGGCGCGGCTGTCGGCCAGATCGTCTTCAGCGCGGAAGATGCGGTCAAGTTCTACAACGATGGCATCTACCGAGACATCATACTGGTCCGCGCCGAAACCACACCGGAAGATATCGCGGGCATGGAAGTCGCCTCAGGCATCCTCACCTCCCGCGGCGGGATGACCTCGCACGCGGCTGTCGTTACCCGCGGCATGGGCAAGTGCTGCGTGGCCGGCGCGGGCGATTGTACGGTCGACGAGGCCCGCAAGGAACTGCGCATCATGGGCCACACGCTACGCCAGGGAGACTGGCTCTCGCTGGACGGCACCACCGGCCGCGTGATCCTGGGCAGACTGAAGACGCTGCCCGTGCAGCCCGACGATTCAGACCTCGTGAAGTTCATGAGCTGGGTCGACCCGTTGCGCAAGCTGAAGATCCGCGCCAACGCCGACATCCCCCGCGACGCCCGGCAGGCACGAGCCTTCGGCGCAGAAGGCATCGGCCTTTGCCGCACCGAACATATGTTCTTCGCAGAGGACCGCATCGAACACGTGCGCGCAATGATCCTCTCAGACAACGAGAAGGACCGCCGCGATGCCCTGAAGAAACTACTGCCCATGCAGCGTGCCGACTTCGTTGGCCTGTTCAAAGCAATGGAGTCGCTGCCGGTCACGATCCGTCTGCTGGATCCCCCGCTGCATGAGTTCCTGCCCCAGCGCGAAGAGCTGCTGGTCGAGATCACTCGCCTGGAAGACACCAAGCCGCACTCGGCCAAGCTGAAAGAGCTGCGCCCGCTGCTGGCGCGAGTCCAGGAGCTTCATGAGACCAACCCAATGCTCGGCCTGCGCGGCTGCCGTCTCGGCATCGCGTTCCCCGAGATCACCGAGATGCAGGCGCGAGCAATTTTCGAGGCCGCGGTCGCCGTCAAGAACAAGGGCGGAGATCCACATCTCGAAATCATGGTGCCGCTCATCACTTCTGTCGAAGAGATGCGCAACCAGGCCACCATCATCCGCCACGTCGCCGAGTTGGTCTTCAAGGAGAAGGGCACCACGGTCAACTACATGGTCGGCACGATGATCGAACTTCCACGCGCCGCCATAACAGCCGACCAAATCGCCGAAGAAGCAGAATTCTTCAGCTTCGGCACCAACGATCTAACCCAGACCACCTTTGGCATATCCCGGGATGACATCAACAAGTTCCTCCCGGCCTATATCAAGAACAACATCTTCAAAGAGGATCCCTTCGCCACGCTGGACCAGAAAGGCGTGGGAGTGCTCGTAGAGATGGCCACAATCAAGGGCCGCAAGACCCGGCCGGACCTGAAGGTGGGCATGTGCGGCGAACATGGCGGCGATCCAGAGTCGGTCAAGTTCTGCCACAAGATCGGACTAAATTACGTCTCCTGCTCGCCGTTCCGTCTCCTGACGGCGCGGTTGGCAGCTGCGCAGGCGGCACTCCAGGAAAAACAAGCGGGGCCAGACCTGCATGATCTGCTGCGGAACGGAGATTGGCTCACCACTTAGTGACCCAATAAGCAGCAGTCGGTTGGGGCGTCCGGCGAATTGCATGTCAGAAGGAAACTCTGGAGACACTGACATGCAGGGGGCCGGACGCCCCTTATTCTTGGGAGCCGGACCGAGATCATTGTTCCAGCAAATTAATGCGCGGGTTTTCCATCACGTGGAGACGCTGTAGAATCTTGCGCGCCAGCCCGGTGAGCGGCAGGCCGGCCAACCGCGTGACGCTTGCCCAGTGCAGTTCACCGTCGCCTTTGGGAATCGCACGGCGCAACGGCTGCTCCTCGGACCGCAGACCCTCATGCCGCTGCGAAGAAAATACCTGCACATAATAGTTGGTGTTAGTGATGGCGTGCCGGACACGAAGAACAGGTTCGCGGCCTCCGACCGCATCCAGCGGCAGCGCGGGCAGCTCGAACATCGCCGGCATGATGGAGGCCTTGGCCGGGCGAAGAGAGAGCAGCACCTCAGTCGCCGGACCGCGCTTGCGCATATCCAGCAAGTACGCCACAGGCATGCTGCGTTGCGGCGCCCGCGCCGGCGTATCATGTTCACCCCGAGTGCGGCATAGCGCATGCACTGGGCACTGTAGGCATAGCGGAGCCCGCGGCAGGCAAAGCGTCGCACCCAATTCCATCATCGCCTGGTTATGGTCTCCTGCAGGATTGGTGACGAGGTGCGGATACGCGCCGTCTCCCCCCGCAGGCTTCGTTGGGTTCGCACTGGCGGCGAGTGCGATGCGCTCGCTCGCATCCCATGCTCCGCCGCCGCGCGGTCGGGAGGGGGGCTCGACAAACTGTGAGCCCAACGCGGAGTTCGGCAGAGGAGCCTGTGGCATCAGCGCCTGGGCCTGGGCCCGGACGAATGCGTGATCGGAGGCGGTCGCCTCACTAGGCCGTCCGGTTAAGCGTAGGATCACGCGCTCGACGTTGCCATCCACCACAGCCACGGGCTCGCCAAAGGCAATGCTGGCAACCGCTGCCGCAGTGTATTCGCCGATTCCCGGCAGCGTCCGCAGCTCGATCGAGCTATCCGGCAAGCGGCCGTCTCGCTCCAGCAGGATGAACTGCGCAGCTTTATGCAGCATTCGCGCGCGACGGTAGTAGCCCAGCCCGGACCACGCGGCGAGAACGTCAGGCTCTGTCGCCAGCGCCAGCGAAACCAGCGTCGGGAAACGGCGTACGAACTCGTTGTAGTGCTGGACCACTGCGGCGACGCGCGTCTGCTGCAGCATAATTTCCGAGACCCAGATGTGGTATGGGTCGGTCGCTCCCCGCCACGGCAGCGTGCGAGCCTGCGCGCGATACCACGCCATCAGCCGCTGCCGGAAATCAACCGCATCCAGCTCGCATGCGGCTCCAGGCGCGCCGGCTGCCTCTGCCGGTTCCGGCGCAACCGCCGTGTCCACGGAATGTCCGCCCCGGGCCGTACGCTTCATCCTGCCAGTCTATCCCGTGGCTGCCGCCCGACGCCCGGTAGCCCATCCTTTCACAGTCGCGTCGTGAAAGGGTCGGTTGCTTTCTTCCGCGCCGCCACTCGCCCCAGAAGGCTTTACACTGGTGCGCATGAAGAAGAGCATGCTCCGCCGGGATTTCCTGAAGCAAACCGCACTCGCCGCAGGCGCCGCTGCTCTCCCGTTCGCCGGCACCAGCCCCGTCGCCAGCGCACAGCAGAACACAGCGTCCAGGCCGCACTTCCCCACCGCCGACGCCGCTTGGGCCACCACCTGGGACGCCGCGCTCGCCGTCTGCGCAGGCAATGTCCGCTCCATGCCACGCTACGACCATCCCGTACTGGTCGAGGGCAGCACCTACGCCGGCATCTGGCAGGAGTGCGCCCCGCAGGAGGGTCAGGTCTACGGCACGCTTCAGAAATACGTAGCGACGCCGCCCGGAACACCCACGCCGCTCGAAACCGCCCGCGCCAATCACATGGCTTTTTTTGCGCAGCAGAAGGAAGACGGCCAGCTCCCGGCATCGATCAAGCTCGCCGACAAGGTCGGCACCGGAGCCGGCTACGGCCAAATCCAGATGGTCGTCCCCATCGCCGCCACCGCCTGGGACATCTTCCAACTAACACACGACCAGGAGCTCCTCGAAACCGCATACAAATCCTGCTCGCGCTGGGACCAGTGGCTCCGCCAGTATCGCGACACCCGCAGGACCGGCCTCTGCGAAGGCTTCTGCGTCTACGACACCGGCCATGACAACTCCCCACGCTGGAAAGGTGTCCGCAATCAATGCCCCGGAGCGGACGCCCGCGTTTGCCCCGCCGACCCCGGTGTACCGCGCCTCTGCCCCGATCTCTCCGCCACCGTCTACGGCGGTCGCATCGCCCTCGCCGCCATGGCCCGCACCCTCGGCAAGCACGACGACGAAGCCCGCTGGCTGGCCGACGCCGAACACATCCGCCACCTCATCCTCACCAAGCTCTACAGCCCCGAAGACGCCGCCTTCTACGACCTCGACACCGACAACAAATTCGTCCGTGTCCGCGGCGACGTCATCACCCGAGTCCTCGGCGAGCACGTCGTCGACCCCCACAAGGACAAACACATTTTCGAAGCAGTCTGGACCCGCCAAATTCATAACCCCAAAGCCTTCTGGGCACCCTACCCCCTCGCCTCCATCGCGATGGACGACCCCACCTTCGTCCGCCCCATCCCCCGCAACTCCTGGGGCGGAGCCAGTCAGGCCCTCACCGCCCTCCGCGCCCCCCGCTGGATGCCGCACTACGGGAAGCAGGTCGAGCTGACCCACATGATGCAACAGTGGTGCTCCGCCATCATGCGCCACGCCGAGGAGGCAAAAAGCAGCGACGAGTTGACGAAGTTATTCCGTCAGCAGATGGATCCGCTCACCGGCGAATTCACCGGCTATGCGCCGCCGAACGCGCCGCCTGGAGGCCCGCAGGATCCCGGAGGCTACTCCCCCTGCGCCCTCACCTTCCTCGACTTTGCCCGCCGCCTCAGCCACGCCTGACGCCGCAGTCATTACGGGTCGCGATACTCGCGCCGCTTGACCTCGCGCAGCGCCTCTTCGTGCCCTTGCAGCGCGGCCTTCCGAGTCCAATAACGAGACTGCGTATAGTCGTGCTCGACCCCCTGGCCGATTGCGTAGAGGTAGCCGAGCTGGAACTGGGCCTCCGCGTTGCCGTGCTCCGCGGCCTTCCGATACCACGCGGCGGCCTGCGTGTAGCTGCGCGGTACACCCTGGCCGAAGTAGTAGAGGTCAGCCAGCTTCTGCTGGGCTTCAGGGAAGCTCTGGGTGGCGGCCAGGCGATACCAGTGGGCAGCTTCGGTGTTGCTTTGCTCGACCCCTTCCCCTTTGCGATACATCAGGCCGAGGTTGTATTGCGCCCACGCCAGGTTACTGTGCGCAGCCCGCTGGCACCATGTGAATGCCTCCGCGAAGTTCTTGTCTGAGTAGTAGCGGAAGCTGAGATTTGCCTGCGCGTAGGCATGACCTTGCTCAGCCGCCTTGCGTTCCCAGTACGTGGCCTCGCCGTCGTTTTGCGGCAGGCCCTGCCCCGCGTCGTACATCGTGCTCAGCAGGTATTGTGACTCGGCGTGCCCTTGCTCGGCGGCAAGCCGGAAGTTGGCTGAGGCTTCAGTGAAGTTGCCTGCGTTGTAATCAGTGACGGCCTGCCGGTAGTGCGGGTTGGAGGCTGCATTGGCGGCATCGCGTCGTCCCCGGGCGATGATGCTGGAGCCCATGGAACTGAGCGACAACGCGGCGCCAGTCGGGATGTGCCGCAGACCGCCCTTGGCTTTATCTTCCACTTTTATCGTCCAAGCCCGCTGATCTGGCGGTTGACGAGTTCGAAGCGGCGCTGAGCATCGGCGATCTGCTCGCGAAGTCCGCTGGCAAGCTCGGCAAGGAGGTCGCGGTGTTCGCGCGCGGCGGCTTCGGCGTCGAGATGCAGTTGGGCAAGTTCGCTGCCGAACAGCGTCTGCCGCTCGGCTTCGAGGGCAGCGATGTCGCGCTCGGCGTGCTGGATCTGACGCGTAACGCGAAGCAGCTCGGCGGCTGCGCTTTCACCCGCGCCAGCCGCATTGATTTCGAGGTGATCGTCCAGCAACCGCTGCAGGGTTTCGGTGTCGCCGCGGCTGTAAGCCTGATTGGCGCGGGCCATCAGCAGCGTGAAGTATTTCTGCTCGGCGTCGTCGCGCGCGAAATCGGGATGGATCTGCTTAGCGAGGTCGCGGAAAAGCGTCTTGAGCGCGGGTGGCGGGTCGAACTCTTCCGCTTCGTGGGCATCGCCGAATGCGGCATCATAGGTCTCCTGCGCCCGCTGGCGAGCTTCCTCGGCGCGGCGGCGGGCGGAATCCGAATCGTAAAGATCGACTTCGCGTTCCGCGATGCGCGCTTCGATGTCGTCGAGTTCCGCGTAGAGCACCCCAACCTGGCGAAGGTAACTGCCTTCGAAGGTCTTGAGCTGCGCCCGGACCTGCACGAGTTCGGATTCGTGCTCCGCAAGAGTGGCGCGGATGGTAACAAGTTGCTCGCGCCTGTCGAGCAGGGCGGCGGCTTCCGGGCTTTGCTGGAGAATGATTTCGGCTGGCATGCGGCTTCCCATACGTGGGAGTCTCTAGTTTAGCGGAGTGGGCCACCACTCTCCCCTGCGCCCCGACCCGCGAAGCCATCAGCCTCTCGCGGCGTCAATCTGGATTGCGTTCTTGCAGTCCAGAATCTCCGCATTGGCCGTGCTGCTGCCTGCTCTTTGTTGTCATTCCCGAAGGGAATCTGCTTCTGAGCGCTGAAAGTGCGCTACATACCAGTCTAAGCCAAAGGCCTGGGCAGGCTGCCCCAAGACACCCGGGTGTCTTGAGCCCCGACTCATACCCCGGAACCCGCGCTAAACTTTCCCCATGGTCTTCACCAAACGCCTCCGCGAGGGCGTCCGCCGCGGCGAAATCACCTGCAGCATCCGCATCTGGACGCGTCCCCACGTCATCGTCGGCAACCGCTACCGTATGGAAGAAGGCGAGATCGAGATCGACTCCATCGAGCCCATTGGCTTTCCCGACATCACCCCGCAACTCGCCCGCGCCTCCGGCTTCCTCGGCCTCATCGATCTGCTCAAAGTAGCCAAGCACGGCAGCGGGGAAAACATCTACCTCATCCGCTTTCACTACATCCCCCCCACCCGCCCCAACCCCCCCCGCCCAACGTCCAAAACAAACTTATAGAACCTTTGTTTGTCATTCCCGAAGGGAATCTGCGGTTCCATATTGCTCCTTGTCATTCTGAGCGCAGCGAAGAATCCCCGTATTTGTGCCGCCACCGTCCTCCCGTGCCGTCATTCCCCCTGCGGCCATCCCTCCCCGCGCCGCCATTCTGGACTGCGCTCCCGCAGTCCAGAATCTCCGTGTTAGGCATTTGCCGTTGCCTCTTTTTTGCTTGTCATTCCCGAAGGGAATCTGCTTTTTGCCTCCAAGCCCCGAAGGCGCACCACATACCAGTCTAGGCCGCAGGCCTAGGTCCCTCTCACCTCCCACCACCCCTCCCCGCGCCGTCATTCTGGACTGCGCTCTTGCAGCCAAAGTCTCCGTATTTTTGGCGCCCACCAACGCACTTACCAGAAGTCACGAAATGGTTTTCAAAAGACCGTATCGGCGGAGCGTGATTTCGGCACGAATAGCCTCAACGGCGGAAGGATAGCGCAGATGCGCAAATGCGACCCAGGCGTCGCGGTAGGTCTCCCAGGTTCCTTCAACACTCGAAAGATGGCCGGCCGTGACTGCGCCCTCATAGCTATCTCGCTTTGGCCGCGTTCGTAGTTGCTGTAGCTTCTTCTTGTATTCACGCTGGAGCAAAGCATCGGTCGTCGTCACTTGGTCGCCAGAAAGCGCGGGCCATTCCTTGCGCTCGAAATGAACTACTTCCGTATGGAAAAGATTGTCGAGGATGCTCTCCGAACCAAGGGTTCGCATCCCGCGGATGGTGCCTCCTTGGTCTACCTCGAAGGCATGTTCCCTGACATATGCCTTCTCGGCAGCAAGCAGCTTTTCGAAAGCTGCCCTTTGCTCCGGAGTCATGGAAGGTTTCAGTGAGTTGTAGTAACGGGTTCGACGGTCATCCCCGATTTGGGACCCGTAACTATCGCAGAATGTCATCGTGATGGTTGTCGCTGCATAGTCGCAGAATTCGAAAGGGCCGTGCGCAGTACGGGAACCGTTGAGCTTCGCAATGTCCGGCAAGGCAAGCTTTGCCATCTCTTCTTCGGACTCGCAGGCAAAGCGCAGGGCAAGCGGGATGTTGCGCTTGACTCCGGCACCGTTGAGATAAATGTCGGCGAGGATTAGCGAACCGCCAACGAACCACGCGGTGGGCTCCTTCTGGTTTTGTTCAAGCTTAGCCTTATGCGCAAGCCGCTCCTGCCACGCACAGGCACGGGCCTCGGGATAATTTATCGGGCGGTCAATGCCGCGATAGGAGCGGTAAGAAGCGCAGGCCGGGGATGCTTTGGGAACCGGAACATTGTCCGCCTCTACGGGTAGCGGAACGGTCGCGTACACGGAGCAGTCCGTGGGAAGGTCGGCTGGTTTGGCCTGGCCGGCAGCGGTGATCGCAATCGCACAGTTCACGACAAGAATGGCTGTAGCAAGACCGTAGACTTGCTTACCGACATGGCTCTTGCAGTACATCCATGCGAAGTATATGCCAACGCAGCAAAGCGCAGATCCGGTCTAGGGAGCGGAAGTCATTGCTGACAAAAACTGCCAGCAACTGCCAGCAACTGCCAACTGAGAACTAACAACTGCTTTCAGCACTCCTGATACTTCCAGTTCCGCTGCTTCCCTTCCCCGATCCACTCCACCGCCTGCGCAATCCGTTTCTCCCGAGTCTCCGCCCGCTTCGCATCCGCGATCCACTCCGCATACTCCCGCTTGCAACTCGGGCTGAACGCTTCAAACGCCTTGCTCGCAGCTTTGCTCTTCTTCAGTGCCGCCGTGAACTCTGCCGGAACCTCAACCGGAGGCTTTGGCGCCTTCACCACCCGGCGATTCACAGCCATCACTGTCTCGCCTTTACCCTCATCGATCAACTTCGCCGCTTGCCGAAGATACCCCAGCATCACCTTATCCGACGGCAGGTCCTTGACGCTGGTGATCTTCCCCAGCGACCCCATCCCTCCCTCCTGCACCACCCCGTCCGCCCGCAGCACCTTGCCCATCTCCGCGCCCCAGAAGCCAAAGCTGCAGTGCGCCTTGAACGCCGAGATGTTGCACAGGATCGTCCCGCCATGCTCGAAGAACGGCCGGCTCCACTTCATCTCCTCCACCACGTCCGGACATGCCTTATGGACGAGTTCCCTGAGGTGACGCAGGATCGGCTGCGCGAAGGCCGCGGACTTCGCAAGGTAGTCATCGACGCGTGGGTTCAGTTTGGCTTTATTCACGACAGCAGTGTACACACACTCACCACCCGCCGAATGCAAAAATGATCCGGAAAATCTGCCCAAAGAAAAAAGATTTGCGGATTTCCGGCCAAACTCACGTGTCAAGCCCCCAAAGTCCCTATCTCGCTGAAACCAAACGGAAAAGAGCGAAAGAAACATAGCAGATGAGTTATGGTCAAACGAGTAGACTTAAAGTATGGGGAATCGTGTGCGAACTGCCTCCCGCCTCACTGCTCAGGCCGATTACGCCCGCGCCGCCGCCGCGAAACGTCCCCGGTGCAACCCATTTATTTTCTTATTCATACCCGCAACTATCCCCGAATCATACAGTTACGCGACAAACTCGGCAAGTAGCTCATTCCATATATCTTACGATAAGAGAGGGGAGTGCCCCTCACAGAAGGCCAACCACAGTCGCCAGTGAATCGCTCCATTCCGGCATCCGCCAGCCAAAGGTCCGCTCCAGCTTCGAGCAGTCCAACCGCGAATTCATTGGCCGTTTAGCCGGAGTCGGATACTCCGAAGTCGGAATCGGCTCCACGGTTGCCAGCGTCGCATTCGGCTCCCGCTTCTGCCATTCAGCGATCGCCCGCGCAGCAAAGCCGTACCAGGTCGTCTCGCCGGACCCCGTTGCATGGTAAACGCCGCTCAACGTCAATGCCGCCTCGCTGACCGAGCACTTATCCCGTTCGGCGAGCCGTTCCGTCTGGCCGATGACCTCCGCCGTCAGGCGGGCAAGCTCGAAGCTCCACGTCGGAGCGCCATGCTGATCCGCGACCATCCTCAGATGCTCCCGCTCGCGAGCAAGCCGAAGGATGGAACGAACAAAGTTGTTGCCGGTAGCGCCATAGACCCAGCTTGTCCGAAAGGTAAAATATGCAGCGCCGCTCTCTCTCACAGCCAACTCGCCAGCCAGCTTGCTCTTGCCATACACATTCAACGGCCCGGGCGAGTCGGACTCGACATACGGAGTCACTTTGGAGCCGTCGAAGATGTAGTCGGTCGAGTAATGAACCATGACCGCCCCAATACTCCGGGCCTCTTCAGCAAGTATTTCAGGAGCAATCGCATTGATTGCGAAGGCAAGTTCGGGCTCACTCTCTGCCTTATCCACCGCGGTATGCGCGGCCGCATTCACAACCCATCGCGGACGCACTTCACGCATCACCCTGCGAATTGCTTCTGTATCGGTAAGGTCCAGTTCCGCCAGGGTCGGAATCACAATGTCGCCCAGCGGCGCAAGGGTCCGCCGCAGCGCCTCGCCGACTTGCCCGCCCTCACCCGTTACCAGGAACCGGAATTGCGATGCTCCGGCCATCAGTACACCTTCTCCTCAATGATCCGGCCGAGGTATTCGCCATAAGTACTCTTGGCCATCCTCACTGCTAGCACCTGAAGCTGTGCCGCATCGATGTACCCCTGGCGATAGGCAATCTCCTCGAGACAAGCCACCTTGAGCCCTTGCCGTTTCTCAATTGTCTGGATGAACATAGACGCCTCCAGCAGCGAATCGTGGGTTCCGGTATCGAGCCACGCCATGCCGCGGCCCATCAACTCCGTCGTCAATTGCCCGCGCTCCAGATACCAGCGGTTCACATCCGTGATTTCCAGTTCGCCGCGCGGGGACGGCTTCATCGCCTCCGCCACACTCACGATCTGGTTGTCATAAAAATATATTCCCGTTACCGCATAACGCGATTTAGGGTTCGCCGGCTTCTCTTCCAGAGAAATAGCCTTGCGATTCTCATCGAACTCGACAACGCCGTAGCGTTCAGGGTCCTGCACCGCATACGCGAACACGGTTGCCCCATCCGTCCGTTCCGCAGCGTCGCGCAATTGCTTCGCAAAATCGTGCCCGAAGAAGAGATTGTCTCCCAGCACCAAGCAGCATCCCTCGCCCGCAAGAAACTCCTTGCCAATCAGGAACGCCTGCGCCAGTCCGTCCGGCGAGGGCTGCACCGCATACTGTAGCTTGATGCCCCAGCGTGTACCATCGCCCAGCAGTTGCTCAAACCGCGGCGTGTCCGCGGGAGTAGAGATCACCAGCACATCCCGAATGCCAGCCAACATCAGCGCGGACAGCGGGTAGTAGATCATCGGCTTGTCGTAAATCGGAAGCAGTTGCTTTGACACCGCTTCGGTTACAGGATGCAGGCGCGTTCCAGATCCACCTGCAAGTATGATGCCCTTCATCGTATGCTCCCACTGCTCTGCGTCTTTGTTACCAGCACTAAGTCCGCGAAGAATAGTTTCCTTTGATCCATTCTCGATACTCGCCGCTGACGACCTTTTCCACCCACACGGCATGGTTCAGATACCAGTCAACAGTTTTGCGAATGCCCGTCTTGAACGACTCGCGCGGCGCCCAGCCAAGCTCCTTTTGCAGCTTGCGGCAGTCGATCGCGTAGCGCTTATCGTGGCCCGGCCGATCCTTCACATACTTGATCAGTTGCTCATGCGGAGCGCCCGCTGGATGCAATTCATCCAGGATCGTGCAAAGTGTCTTCACTACGTCGAGGTTCTTCTGCTCGTTCAAGCCACCGACGTTATACGTCTCGCCGAGCGTGCCTTTTTCCAGCACCATCAGGATAGCGTCGCAGTGGTCCGTTACGTAGAGCCAGTCGCGCACATTCTGACCGTCCCCGTAGACTGGCAGAGGCTTTCCGCTGATTGCGTTGTGAATGATCAAGGGAATCAGCTTCTCCGGAAACTGATATGGGCCGTAATTATTAGAGCAATTCGTTGTAAGCACCGGCAGGCCATAGGTGTGGAAATAGGCGCGAACCAAGTGATCGGATGCGGCCTTCGACGCGGAATATGGACTGTTGGGCCGATACGGCGTCTCCTCGTGAAACGCAGCCTCATCCGGTTCCAACGAGCCGTAAACTTCGTCCGTGGACACGTGCAGGAATCTGAAGTTGCCTCGTTCTTCCTCTGCCAGCGAGCGCACATGCTTCAGCGCCGCCTCCAGCAAAGTGAATGTCCCGTTGATGTTCGTCTCGACAAACGCGGTCGGTCCCAGTATCGAACGGTCCACGTGACTCTCCGCTGCAAAATGCACCAGCGCGTCAGGCCGATGGTCAGTCAGCAAACGCGCCACCAGCGGCCCATCCAGGATCGAGCCGTGGACGAACGTGTGAGCGGGATTGTCCTTCAGCGCGGCAAGATTATCGATATTGCCCGCGTAGGTCAGGGCATCGAGGTTCACGACCGTGTGGCCGCGATGTACTGCTTCAAGGACAAAGTTGGAACCAATGAAGCCCGCGCCCCCGGTCACCAGCAAGACTTTCGGTTGCATCTACCCTCTTTGATCTACTCGCTATTGATTCTGAATCTTTAGTTCGCAAACATCATAGTCACCCACCGGAACCCAAATAGGCTATGGCCCCAAAGTTGGACTTAAAGGCCACTGGAATCAGCATATGTCTCCGCGGCCGCGAGTAGCAACCCAGCCCGATCCTTGTCCGAGAGCGTCGGCTCCCCATCCAGAGGCCATTCGATTCCGACCACTGGATCATTCCACAGGATAGAGCGTTCAAACGCGGGCGCGTACAACTCGGTCGCCTTGTAGGAGACCTCCGCGAACTCGCTCTTCACTAGAAACCCATGACCGAAGCCAGGCGGAACCCAGAGCATTCGCCTGTTCTCCGCGCTCAACTCCGTCCCAAACCACTGGCCGAATTGCGGAGAATCGCGGCGCAGATCCACAGCTACGTCGTAGATCTCCCCGCGAAGTGCCCGCACCAGCTTCCCCTGGGGCCGCCGCAACTGGTAATGCAGCCCGCGCAGAACACCCTTGCGTGAGCCGGAATGATTATCCTGCATAAACATGGCCGGCAAACCCAGCGATCGGAACGTCGACTCGTTGTAGGCCTCGAAGAAAAAACCTCTCTCATCCCCAAAAACTTTGGGCTGCAAAATCACTACATCCTTCAATGTGGTTGGAATCAATTCCAATGCAACCCTCCAGGGTCAATCGTTCCAGGTTGAATTCCAAGCGGCGCCAAGATACCCGGACGGGCAGCAGGTTGCCCCACCGCCCTAGTCGAAGCTGATCATAATCTTTGTATAGGCTGCCGGGTTCTCGCTCCAGTCCCGCAGAATCCCGGGTGCATCCTTCAGCGGCACCGTCGCGCTGATTGCCTCCGCCGTCGGAAATCGCTTCTGCTCGAACATACGGATCACTTCCTTGAAGTCCTGCGGCAGCGCGTTCCTCGATCCCAGAATATCCAGCTCTTTCTGAACAAACAGCCGTGTCTCAAAACTCACGTGCTCCTTGGCGTATCCGATGTAAACAACCCGCCCCGTGAACGCGACCTCTTCGATCGCCGCACGATACGTATCCGGCCTGCCAATCGCCTCAATCACCACATCCGGCCCATGCCCGCCCGTAATCTCCTGCAACCTCGCATGAACGTCGTCGCGGCCGGAGTGGACCACATGCCGTGCACCCGCAGCCACCGCAATCGCCAGCTTCTTGTCATCCAGGTCGATCGCAATCACGTTGGCCCCGCGAAACGCCGCCGCAGAAACCGCTCCCAGCCCGACTCCGCCGCATCCATAAATCGCCACCGTGTCCGCCGAAGTAACACGCCCCCGCGCTACCGCATGGCAACCCACCGTCAACGGCTCCACCAGGCACAGTTCCTCAATTGGCAGCGGCGCTGCGTATAGCTTACCCAGCGGCATGCTGAAGTGGTCCATCAGAGCACCATCGCGTTGAACCCCTAGCGTCTCGTTGAAGCGGCAAGCATTCACCCTGCCCTGCCTGCACGCCGAGCACTTCCCGCAGCTCGTATAGGGAGACATGGTCACGTCCATGCCCTCAACCAGCCCCAGATCGTTCTTCGGAACCCGCTCCAAAGTCGCCGCAACCTCGTGGCCCGGAATCCGCGGATAAGTCACCAGCGGATTCTTTCCCAAATATGTACTTAGGTCCGTCCCGCACAAACCAATCCGCCGAATCCGCATCGTTGCTTCCAGCGGCTTCGCGGCACGATCCTCAATATCGACAACCCGCGCCTCGCCCGGCCGCTCGATCACAAGCGCTCTCATCAATTCCCTTCTTCCTCTGCAACTCCCCAATAGCAGGAGCACCAAACCCAGCCAGTATAGACGACCCCTCACTTCCGACGGACTAGCTGGGCAGTTCAAACAAATGGAATGGTTGGTCCAATCGAGCCAACTAAAACCACATCGCGCCAGGAGTGAGAGCGCCACCTCTTGCTTACAGATCGGGTAAACTGAATTGGCGATTGGGCATGACCTTGGTCGCAGCACGGCACGCCGCCGTGGCAGGATTTCAAGACAGGATGTCGATTTCGTGGATTTATTGACCGGGGATTCATTCCGAAAAAACAACTGCCTGGCTCGAATAGCGCTTTGGATATGTTGTCTCGCCCTCCTGACCGTCGGCAAGTTGGACGGACAAGCAGCTCCGGCCTCAGCCGGTACGTCACCCACGGGACTGGGAGGACTCGGCACCTCCGTAACCGGAACCCAGAATACTTCTACGGGATCGCCGAACGTCACGACCACAGCAGCGGGCGAGACCGACATCACGCCGGATCGCATCAGGGAGCAGATTCAGGAGAAAATCTCGCCCCAGGCCGTAGCCGCTCCGACCCTGAGTGAGTTCCAGCAAGTCGTAGCTGGCAGCACCGGTCGCGTGTTGCCTATCTTCGGGGCTAGCCTGTTCAACTTAACTCCATCCACATTTGCGCCGGTCGACAATATTCCGGTCACGCCGGACTACCTTATCGGTCCAGGCGACGAACTCCGTATACAGATCTGGGGTCAGGTAAGTCAGCGCGGCAACTTTGTCGTGGACCGCACCGGCTCCATCGCCTTGCCCGAGGTAGGCACCATTCACGTAGCCGGCCTGCAGTTTTCCCAGTTGAGCGACTTCCTCAAGGCGCAACTCGGACGTGTCTATCGCAACTTCGATCTCAACGTAAACCTCGGACAGCTGCGATCCATCCAGGTCTTCGTCGCCGGACAGGCGAGGCAACCGGGGAGCTTTACCCTCGGATCCCTCAGCACGCTTCTGAATGCTTTATTCGCCTCCGGCGGACCACTCCCTCAGGGCACCCTACGCGATATCCAGGTGAAACGCGGCGGCAACACCATCACCCACTTCGACCTGTATGACCTGCTCCTGCACGGAGACAAAACCAAGGACGTCCGCCTCGAGCCCGGCGACGTCATCTTCATCCCCGATGTCGGACCACAGGTCGCGGTCCTCGGGAGTGTAACCACACCAGCCGTCTATGAGTTGCGCGGTGAAAATAGCTTCAACCAGATCATCGCCTTGGCCGGCGGACTCACCAACGTAGCATCCGGCTCGCAGGTGCGCGTGGAGAGAATATTCAACCATGCCCAGCGTAGTGAACTGGACGTCGATCTAGCCAAGGATGATTCCCCCCCCATCCAGGATGGCGACATCGTTACCGTCAATTCCATCCTCGATAAATTCCAGAATGCCGTCACCTTGCGCGGGAATGTCGCAAATCCTGGCCGCTACGTCTGGTACCCCGGCATGCATGTCTCCAACCTCATCCCCAATCGCGAAGCCTTGGTAACCCGGAATTACTACCAGAAGAAAGACCTGCTTGGGCAGAGCAACTCCGACTATGCGGGACGAACTGCGATCGGACCACAGGCATCTGCTGGAATCCAGCAGTCCCCGCTACGAGAAGGTTCGCTGGGTATACAGAAGGGAGCCGTGGCGGACGCGGCAATAGACCGCGGCATCGTGGGCGCCAACGGCGGAGGCAATGCGGTAGGGGCTACTCTCACCGCAGGCAACAACACATTTGGCGCGACAACCGATGTCATTCTCCTCGCTCCAGACATCGATTGGGACTATGCCGTCATAGAGAGACAAAACGTAAGCGATCTGTCCACCTCTCTAGTGCCGTTCAACCTATCGAAGGCCGTACTCGACAAGGACCCGTCGCAGGACATCGAACTCCTCTCTGGCGACGTCGTAACCATCTTCTCGCAGTCGGACATCCGTGTTCCCAACGCTCGACAATCGAAGTTTGTGAAGCTCGAAGGCGAGTTCGTGGCCTCCGGTTTATACCGAGTCCAGCCGGGCGAAACCCTGCGCGAACTCCTGGTGCGAACTGGGGGCGTGACTCCCGATGCCTACCTCTATGCCTCCGAATTTACCCGGGATTCCGTACGCCGCGTCGAACGCCAGAGAATTGTTGAGTATGCAGATGCGCTGGAGGGCGAGATCAACGCGCGTTCGGCGTCCTTGGCTTCTTCGGCCTTAACGGACAGAGATGCCGCTGCAGCCCAGTCGTCAGGAGCAGAGGCCCGCGCTACTTTGGCCCGGCTCCGTCAGGCTCAGCCTACCGGGCGCGTCGTCTTCCAACTCAAGCCCGATTCCAAAGACATCGCCGCACTTCCCGACATCCCATTGGAAGACGGCGACAGATTCGTGGTGCCTAAGGAGCCTGCGACCGTCTCCGTCCAGGGCCAGGTGTACTACGCCAACGCATTCATCTACAAGAAAGGCAAGCGAGTGAGGGATTATCTGCACCTCGCTGGTGGTCCTGACAGAATCGCTGACCAGGGCCGCGAGTTCATTCTGAGAGCCGATGGATCAGTCGTAAGTCACCAATACGAAAGCTTCGGCCAGCGCGTCCTCTTCGCCGATCGCGGCTTTGACGACATTCCCGTCCTGCCCGGAGACACCATCGTAGTGCCACCCACCGTCGAGAAGGGTTCCTTCCTTCGAAACCTGGTCAATATCGCAAACATCTTCGAAGGATTCGGTCTCGGAGCGGCAGCAATCGAAGTGCTCAAATAGAAGAAGCGTTACGCCAGACCAACCGCCAGCCCCGCCTCTCACGGCCCGGCCTTGCGTTCCGGATAGAGAGTGAATTGGAACGTGGCCACGGTGTCCGTTTGTTCCCCCGGTTGGTATATGGGCGCCTTCCACCACTCGTGCTGAAGTTCGGCCGAGACCTCCAAATCGTGGTGGAAGCGCTTGACCGCGCGAATGTCAAAGCTGTTCTGCGTAGTGCCCGAGGGAATAAAATCCTTCGCATCCTTCTTGTGTTGGAACGATATCTGAACCAACCCACGCGGAGACGTGTGGTAGGTCAGCCAAGCCTGCCCACCCTTCCCTTCACGTCCGATCGCGTCTCCCACGATGAATCCCTTGTTGGTGTATCCCTGTACCTGAATTCCTTCCCAATAAAGGTAGGTGCCCCCGTTGCTGCGAGATGTCTCAGGATCGGTATTCACCCCTTCCACCCGGAAATCGAGCCTTGGAATTCCGGGAACCCGAGAAAGATAAATCCCTGGACGCACCCCCGCATGACGCGGAGCATCCACCGGACTCACATCATCGTGGATCATCGAATCCGAATACAGCGTCATCCAGTGGTTCAGCCACGGCAGCCGCCAACTGAAATCGAACGAGGCGAACCGCGCACCAGGGTCGTCGGATGACTCCTTCACCTTCGAACTTTCATTCGTCGTGCTGAAGAAGCTCCTGAAAAACGTGTGAATGGTGATCGGTTCATGCCCCTTCCCGCCCCAGATCACCGAACGCTCAAACCCAAACTCCACATTCGGAGTGGGCTTGAAATTGATCTTCTCAATGTGTATCCACGGATCGTTTGGATTAGAGTGACCCTTCAGGCTGCCAACAAGAAAATCGTAGCGGAACAGTCCGGTAAGCCGCGACAACAACGGAATGTAAAGTGGCTCCGTCCGGTCAATCTGAAACGCGTAAATGTTCTCGGCATTGTTACTGTACATAAATGCGCCGCCCACAGTCGGGGCCAGCCAGTGGTCGCTCTTTCCAAACGATATCTCGTGGTTAAGAACGCGATAGGAAACATTCGCTTCAAGAATTCGGAAAACATCGGTCGTTGCGATCGGGCCGGCCGGGATGGCCGCCTGCTCTGGGTTATCGGGAAGGGATAGACCCGTAAAGTAGCCCGGTAACGAATCGATGTTCCATAGTGTTAGGGCCAGACTCGGAGAATAGCCGGCCGCACTTGGAGCATGTTGGTATTCCCCACGCGCATACAAACTAAAGCGCCCGAACTGCGCACTCCCGCTCGCGCCATCAACTGTGTTGAAACCTGGCTCGTAGAGACGACCGTAGTCGTTCACAAGCGTTTGTCCCAGGTGAAAGCTGTCCCGCAACGTTAACCCCGAAATGCCCTGAAGCCGTGTGTAAAGGCTCTCACACCCATACAGAAAATCTGCGCGATCATCATCGTCTTCGACCCCGAATTCGCGCTGTAGCGCGGCCAGAATCTCAACCGCTTGGGAGTTGTCATTGATCCCCTCCGCCTGCGCCGTTTCGTCCAGCATCCGCTGGATACTTCGCTTCGTCCACGGGCGAAGTCCAAGGAAAGCAGTGTCAAGATGCCCAAGTCCGCGCAGACGGTCAAGCGCCGGATATACCCAGCTATCCAGCGGAACATACACATCGGCAGGACCAACGAAACCCGGGCCAGTCTTGCATTGCGGTAGTTCCCCAGCACCTTTCGCCGCTTCGGCCCCACACATCAGCGTCAGGACAATCAGCAAGCGTAGGAGCGATAGGAAAGATACGTGCCGCTTCCCAATGGGCATTAACGACCGATCGTGCACGTCACGATTCAATGGCATATGTCGCCTTATCCTACCTCAATCGACCGGGGGTATGATCGCTGCCCATCGAGAGACACCATGAAATCTGCCGGCAGGTTGCAGGGCACACTCCACAGCGCGAGCCCCGACCATCGAAGCGCATATATATTCATATATATATGAACGCAATTGCCAAGAAAATCTTCTCGATGCTAAGGTTGCCGATCGACATACTATTTGCAGCGATTGCACTTCTCGCTGCTTTGCCACTTCTCGGATATAGAAGACTCGGCAGCGCAAGGTTACCCTTTACAACTCTGGTCTTGCAAAAACTTGGACTATTCCCAATAAGGAAACATTATTACGAACCTCTATTTGACAGCTCAAGCTTAGCCAAGCCGTTATCAAATGACAGAGACTTGCCCGGAGTCGACCTAAATGTTGCCGGACAACTAGACTTCTTGAGCAAGCTCGACTTCGCCTCTGAACTCCTTGAATTAAAGCTAAACAAAAGACCTTCCCACCTTCATACTTTCCACATCCAAAACGGGACTTTTGAAGCGGGCGATGCGGAATTCCTATATCAGTTCATTAGGGCAATCAGGCCAAGTAAAATTGTCGAAATCGGCAGCGGGTATTCAACAAAACTCGCGAGAATAGCTTTGCTGAAGAATCTCGGAGAATCACACTCTGCGTCGGCCCACATTTGCATAGAGCCGTATGAAATGGATTGGCTGGATAAACTAGCGGAGATTACAGTCATCCGAAAGCGGGTAGAGGAATGCACCTTTGATTGGAGTAAAGAACTAAGCGCCGGGGACCTCCTATTTGTCGATTCATCCCACATGATAAGACCCCAAGGCGATGTTCTAAAGGAATATCTGGAAATATTTCCGCAACTCGCGTCCGGCGTATATATACACATTCACGATATTTTTACCCCGAAAGACTACCCATACGAGTGGGTAATCAAGCAAGTTCGGTTCTGGAACGAGCAATATCTTCTCGAGGCTCTGCTATCGAACACCGAACGATATGAGGTTATTGGAACGCTGAATTACTTGAAGCATAAGCACTTTGACCAACTGAAACAGGCCTGTCCATATTTGACTACGGAATGCGAACCTGGCTCCTTCTACCTGAGAGTTCGCTAGCGGAGTTATGGAAGCCGAGCCCGTAGACCTTCGAGTATCGCAGCGAGAACCACTCGTGCTCTCTTCAAGTCGCGTCTGTAGGCGGCGCGGAGCGCCACCAATGCTATCGAGCATATCACCGTAAACAGTGCCCACGCATGGAAACGGCGAGTAAAGTAAACTCGGTTTCTCGCCAGAAAACGCTCTGAAACCAGGCTGCGCGAGGAGGCGTTGCGGTGAGTGCCGACGCTCGCTCCCTCCTTGTGGTACACCACACTCCGAGTCGAAAAGCTCAGCCGGAAGCCGTTCTGGGCTGCCCGGCGCGCCCAATCCAGTTCCTCAAAGTAAAGAAAATAGGTTTCATCCATCACTCCGACTACCCGAAGAAACTGCTCGCTCACAAGCATCGACGCGCCGTCAACGTAATCGAGAGCTACCCGCGATGCTTCATGACTCGCGAGAAAACGAGCGCTCCAACGAGAGTAGAACTTGCCGCCTATAACGTTGATGCGAGCTGGTTCCCAATAGTCATGTAGTACCGATCCGCAAATTCCAATC
>Ga0302267_10002462_pt1 | contig 22388 bp, 19 predicted proteins | sample III_Bog_E1_3_FD_194555 | JGI IMG/M metagenome (GOLD analysis project Ga0302267, IMG submission 194555) | Peat permafrost microbial communities from Stordalen Mire near Abisko, Sweden - III_Bog_E1_3 | ecosystem: Environmental > Terrestrial > Soil > Wetlands > Peat | place: Sweden: Abisko...
GGCCCACCTGCTTGCCCAGCGCCGGAGCTAGCCAGCCCGCAATCTTCTTCCCATTCACCGCTAGCAGAGCCACGCTCACCACCGTCTTCAGGAACCACGTCCTCACGCCGTTGCCTCCCAGCCCGATCAGCGCATTCACCACCGCCTTCACCCGGCTGCGCACCGCGTCTCCAATCGCCACCAGGTCCGCACACGGCATCACGTACAGTTGTGGATACTGAACCTCCGCCCGCGCCGATCCGCACAGCGGCACCAACGGAATCCAGCACACCCCCTCCGGCAGCGGCTCGCCCGCAATCGGCGGCGGAACCGATGCAGCGGTAATCTGCGCGGCGGAAAGATGCTCAAGCCCTGCCGCAATGATTGGATTGTCCGAGCGGAAGGCCAGATAGGTGCTCAGAAATCTCTGACAGTTGCGCCTGCCCAGTTGGTAATCGTGGTCGCGAAAGCCCTTCGCAAAGAAGCCTCCAAACGCGCCCAGCGTGCTGCTTTCGAGCGCCGTCGCCGTGGGGTTCTGGTCGTCTTTGGGCGCAATCACGAAGCGGCTGAACCCATCCTGCGTCATCAGCAGATCCAGCGATTCGCCCTGAAAGCGCGACTGCGCAATCAGCGCGCCGATGACGCGCGGAATTACGCCAAAGAGCGGCGTCGGTCCGGAGTAGCTGTTGCTGAAGGTCTCGGTGGTCGGGAACGGAGCGATGGAAAGCACCGCGCGGTCTGCCGTATCGGCCTGTCTCGGATTCACCCCGCCCGCCGTCTTCGGCTCCAGATTGGCCAGCAGATCGTGCGCCAGTGCAAACGGATCGTTGTCGGTCGTTCCGCCGTCCACATTCAGCGTGGTCAGCGTCGAGCCCGGCACAATCAGCCCGTTGAAGTCCGGCGGAATGCTTGTCATGCTGCCCGCCGCGCTCCATGCCGCGGAGGTGTACTCATTGGCCTCCCGCGTCAGCACCCGCGGCGCCAGCGCTACTGGAAATGCGCCCGTCGCCAGCGCCGCCTGCCCCAGCAACGGCCAGGAGCCCCCGCCCGCAGCTGGCAACGGCTCCACCAACGCGCCGTCGGCTCCGGTAGTCGCCTCGCCATACTGGAAGCGGATGCGGTCGCCGAAGTAGCAGGCATACTGCTCGGCCGACTTTGAATCGCTCGAGTAGAGCGGATAGTAAGTTCCCCGCAGGTTGGTCAGCGTCAGCATCAACGTCAGCGTCGAAGATACATAGGCGCGCCCGCCATCGCTCGTCGGCGGCTTCAGTGCCTCGGCGGCAATCTCGTCCAGCACCGTGCAGTCCAGCGCTGAAACCAACTGCGCGGATGCCGCCAGATCCCGCGCCTCCAGCAGTCGCAGAATGTTCACCCCTTGCACCCAACTGTCGTAGAGCCGGTTACCGGTGGTCACGCCCTCCGCGGCAGCCGCCGTAATGTGCGGAAACAGTTCCTTCAGTTGCACGGCCGCAATGGCCGAGCACATGCCCCCCGCCGAAGCGCCCGTGAACGCCTCAATCGATACGCTGTGTGCGGGAACCGCCTCGCCCCCAGCTTTGGCCGCTTCCCACACGTCGATCGCTTCGATCAGGAAATCCAGAACCCCCGCCGTGTAGGCTCCCGCCGAGATCGCTCCCGGCATGTTGATGGCAAGTTTGAACGCACCCATGGTTCCTCCATTTTTTCACTTGCTCCGGTTCAATTCGCTTCCTGTTGGTAGCCGATTCTACAAGCCAGTTGCGGAATAGCAAGCAAAAGCTCGTAGGTTCCGCAAAGCCTCGCTCAAGTCGATGTATTGAAGTCGTACGGCTTCAGCCGGGCCACAAACTGTGCGTTGAGCAAAGACGAACGGGCGCCACTCAAAATCTGGATTTTCGGACCTGGGAATGAAGAAATCCGGCTCGAAAAGTCTTGTAGCAGCCCCACACCGGCGTTGCCGACCCACGAGATATGAAACTGGGTGCTGGGTGGGCCATCCTTCGCGTTCTTTGCGAAGGGTGGGATCGCATATACTTTCCAATTCTTATTTGTTTTGTTTAACTTACATTTATGATTCTTTGTAGCGCACGACTTTACAGGCTGCGAAAAGATTCAGATTTTTGCTTTTTTGAAAGCGCATGACTTTATTGATCCGGTCCGCAAATACTGATACTGCGTGCGCCACCCTTGCGCCTTATCTCTGGCGCGAAGGAAGTGCACGGGGCAAGGACGGGAAGCCGGGCAATGATTGCCTACAAAGGAACAAAAATGTAAGTTCAACAAAACGAAGAACCCTTGCAGAGTGCACGCAATCCCACCCTTCGCAAAGAACGCGAAGGGTGGGGTACCCAGTTTCATACCCCGAGGGGCCGCTCAGATGCGGAAGTTGTCGGGGCGCCAGCTCTTGATACGCTCTTTGATCTGCTTGCGGGTGAGTTTCAGCTCGAGTGCCTGCTTGGCGAGTTCGACCACTTCGTCGTCGGCGGCAAAGCGCAGGGCGATGAGCTGGTCTTCGCTGAGGTTGTAGATTTGCGCGTGCCACTCTGCCGGGGCCAGGGCCTGCAGGCGCAGCCGTTCTTCCAGACGGATGACGCGGTCCTGCACCTTGAGCGGGTAGATCCTGATCTTGAAGAAGAGGACAAAAATCGAGATGGAGAGCATCAGGAACCACGCGGCGGAGATAGAGCGCTGGCGATAGAGGTGGAAGCAGGCGTAGACGAGGTTGAGGAGGAGTACGCCGAAGAGGAAGTAGTGATAGAGAGGGTCGATGCGGCCGTGATTGCTGAGATTCTGGGGAGCCTTGTCACTCATGTGCAGCCTTGCCTTCCGGTAGGTCAAAGTGATTGCCGGTGGCCTGGCTGGTGGACAGCCCAGCAACGTCGGCGGCGCTGGTGGCCTGTAAACCGGCGCTGGAGGGATTGTCCTTGGCCGGCGCGGGTGCTGTCAACGCGGCCAGGTTAGCAGGGCCGACCTGGACGGGGTGTTTTGGAATGAGGTGATGGCGGCCGCGGACCAGATAATCCACAAACAGGCCGCCGGCCAGGTAGGGGTTCATCGCCGCAATGGGGATGGCGTAGGCGGTGGTGGTGAGCGACTCGGCAACGCTCTTGTTGGAGCGGCTTCGGCTGTGGTAGCCGGGGACCTGGGAAATCTCAAAGACGGCCAGGCCGGCTTCAGGATGCTGGCGGGCGTAGCGGGTGAGCTTGTAGGCGATCTGCTTGGGGGTGGTCATGCCGGCATCAGGAAAGATGCTGCGGCTGAAGGTGCCGGGCATGTAGAAGTCGAGCAGATTACGGGCAAAGTCGGCGCAGTTGTTGAAGAGCAGATTGAAGCGGGATTGGTTGGTGGCGGCGTTCATCTGGGCGATGAGGCGGTCGTCCTGCTCGCGGGTGGTGTTGAAGCGGAAGGCGAAGATGCGGCGCTCGTAGGAGACGCCCACCAACTCGGTCCAGCCGCCACGCAGAAAGCCGCCCTCGGGCAGGTCGCGGCCGAGCGTGTACAGATGGGTTTCGCGGTAGCGGTCACGAAGGCGGAGGACGGCGTCGCGATCAACGCGGGCCGGCACATCGGCGGGGTTCTCAACCGAGTAGAGGTAGGGAACCAGCGGCATGGCGATCCAGTCGTAGCCCTTGATGCCCTGGTAGCGCGCGATGACCGAGCCCAGCTCGCCCGCGTGGCAGCGGCGCAGGGTCAGAGGCGTGGCCGCGCAAACATGCTCAAGATAAATGGCGTTGTGGCCAGTGGGATTCAACGTGCCGAAGAAGCCGTAGGGCTCTTCCATCAGCAGAGCGCCCTGGGCGTTGCCGTGCGGGCAGGCCATGCTGGCTAGAACGATCAGAGCCCATGCAAAAATGCGCGCTGTGCGCACCGGATGCAGTGAATCTGCGTGATAGAGCACCTTGTCTGTTTCCTCCAGTTGGTTTGGTTTGCTGCTCCCGAACATCCGTATTGGATGCGCGAAACGCGGCAAAGTTTGACCGTGCACAGAAGCGATTCCAGAGTACGGTGTGGCAAAGGCTTGGGGCTTGAGAGCATACACCAGCTCTTTTTGAGGGTAGACACGGTTTTGCCGAAAAAGTTGCAGGGTTCGATCAAGGTTGGTGCGCGCTCGAATCTGGTAACGTGGTAGCCGGATTCGTTCTGCGCTGTATGGTGCTGCGAAATCCATCAAAAAAACAAGAAATTGTGAGGATTGCGATGAAATTACGCGGTTTGGTTTTGCTTGCTTTGGTTTCGACGGTCGCTCTGCGGGCAGAGGTGACGGTGCCGAAGGTGCTTTCGAGTCACATGGTGGTGCAGCGGGATCTCCCGGTGCACGTGTGGGGACTGGCTGCGCCCGGCGAGACGGTGACGGTAAGCTTCCGCGGCGAGAGCGGCAGCGTGAAGGCCGGGGAACTGGGCCACTGGAGCGTGTATCTGAAGCCCGGAGCAGCGGGCGGGCCATTCCAGCTGACGGTGACGGGCGACGCGGCCGAAGACAAGCCGATGGTTCTGGACGACGTGCTGGTGGGCGATGTGTGGGTGGCTTCAGGCCAGTCGAACATGGAGTTCGTGCTGAAGAATGCGGCCACAGCCGACGCGGATCTGCCCAAGGCGGCCAACAACAACCTGCGCTTGCTGCTGGTGAAGAAGGCGGCCATCAACTATCCGCAAAGCGATATTGACAGCGAGGGCTGGGCGGTTTCGTCACCGGATTCGGCCAAAGACTTCTCCGCCGTGGCGTGGTACTTTGCGCGCGAGATTGCAGCGCGGGAACACGTGCCGGTGGGCGTGATCGACACAACGTGGGGCGGAACGCCGGTGGAGGCATGGACGCGCGTGGCGGCGCTGGGCGCGGATGCGGCCGTGAGCCCGCTGTTCCAGTCGTGGGGCAAGATGAGAGAGCGGGAGAGCGATGCGCTGCTGAAGAAATCCCTGCAGGACAAGGCGTCGGCTGAGGCCAAGGCGCAGGGCAAGCCTGTGCCCTCTGCGCCGTGGGCTCCAAAGCTGGATAGCTGGGAGCCGGGCAACCTGTACAACGGCATGATCGCGCCGCTGACGCAGTTCCCGATCAAGGGCGCACTCTGGTACCAGGGCGAGAGCAACGCAGATGCCGAGCGCGGACCGCTCTACAGCCGCATCTTCCGCGACATGATCGAGGACTGGCGTCGCCAGTGGGGCGTGGGCGATTTTCCGTTCCTGTATGTGCAGATTGCCAACTACAAGCCGGGCACGGAGTGGCCCACGCTGCGCGATGAGCAACTGAAGACGCTGGCGCTCAAGAACACTGGGATGGCGGTGATTATCGACATCGGCAACCCTGACAATGTGCACCCCACCGACAAGCTGGACGTGGGTATACGGCTCTCATTGCCGGCGCGCGTGCTGGGCTATGGGGAGCAGTTGGAATACTCGGGACCGGTCTTCCGGCAGGCAACGCCCGAGGGCGCGGCTGTGCGCGCATGGTTTGAGCACGCTGGCGGCATGGTGGCCAAGGGTGGCGAACTGACCGCCTTTGAGGTAGCAGGTACGGACGGCAAGTTTGTGCCGGCCACGGCCAAGATCGAGGGCGCGACGGTGGTGGCTTCAAGCCCGGATGTGGCCGTGCCGGTTGCGGTGCGCTACGGATGGGCCGCCAATCCGGCCTGCAACTTGTACAACGCGGCGGGGCTGCCGGCTTCGCCGTTCAACTCAACGAGGAAGTGAAGACAGTTTTCAGTTGTCAGTGATCAGTTTTCAGTTGAAGAACGGTGCGCATCTTGCGATGCGCGCCGTTCTTCTTTTGGTTTTGGAAGGGGGTAGTAGCGAGGAAGATTAGGTGTGTAGCGGGACGATGACGGTGGTGTCCTCGACCTCGATGAGGCCGGAGCCGGTGCGCTCCTGAAGTTCGGGCAAAATGGCTTCCACCTTCTCGCGCGTGTCAATGAATTTGACCAGGATGGGCAGGTGGTCGCTGATTTCAAGAATGTGGGCAGAGTGGAGGCGGTGCTTGGCGCCAAAGCCTGCCACGCCTTTGATCACCGTGGCGCCGGCGATGCCGCTGTGGAAGAGGAAATCGAGGACAGAGGCGTAGACGGGGACGCCATGGTGTTTGGCGCCGTCGCTCAGATAAAGGGTGACTTTAACGGCATTTCCGCTGGTCAGCATGGGGAGTTCCTCCGGGCCGTGCGCGGCTTGGAAGGCCGCGCGCGCGGCACGAGTCCAACCGAGGCATTGAAGCACCAATGTAGATGGGTGCGCAAGTGGGGTGTGGTGGGATGGATGCTTTGTGTCCCACCCTTTCTGCGCAAGACACCTGCCGCGAAAAGCCCGATCAGCAAAAGAACTACCGTGCCCCGTCCTTGCGCCTTTTCACTGGTGCGCGGGCGGGATGGCGAGACAGCGGGTCAGGGTTCGTGCCTGTCCCACCCATTCCGCAAAAAAGCGCGGAATCGATGGGGCACGGGACATGGTTGGGATGCAGGGTACGCGCCGCTTTCAGTGACAGTTAGATCAGGTCCGCCAGGACCACGCCGAGCCACGTTGCTGCCAGACCCAGCACGAGGCTGCCGACAGCGTAGAGGCCAGCCATGGCCACCGCGCCTGAGCGCAGAGTGGAGAGCGTCTCCCACTCGTAGGTGGAGAAGGTAGAGTAAGCGCCGATGAAGCCGACGGGGATGAGATAGCGCCAGGCAGGGTTCAGGCCCGCACGCTTGCCGAGGGCCGTGAGGGTGAAGCCAATGATGAGGCAGGCTGTGAGGTTGATGACAAAGGTGCCGAAGGGGAACCGGGCGCCGATGCGGCCGGAGATGGTGGAACCGACCCAGTAGCGGGCCATGGAGCCGAGTGCGCCTCCCAGGGCGATGAGCAGGTACTTCTGCAAGTAGATTCTCCTCTCAATCGGATTCAGGGAGGGGTCGCGCCGCAGGTGGAGACTACGACAGGATGTCCCTGCCAGGAGTCATCATCTGCCGACTAAGTGCAGGCAGCGGTTCAGGGTGAACTCCATCACCACAGCGTTTCTGTGTTTATCTTAGCGCGGCTCCGTGTGCCTCAGCCGGCGCACAGTTGGATTTTCGATTCTATGGTTGACGCTTTTAATTTCTTCGCTATTATTGAATTAATGAAAAGTCGTGGCTATCTCGGCGAGTTTGAGCTGATGCTTCTGCTCGCGGTGTTGCATCTGGGGGACGAGGCTTACGGGGTGCCGATCTCGCGGGAGCTGGAACGGCACCGCGGACGGGGCGTCTCGGTGGGAAGCGTGTATGCGGCGCTGGAGAGACTGGAAGGCAAGGGGCTCGTCACTTCGACCCTGGGCGATCCAACGCCGGAGCGTGGCGGCAAGGCGAAGCGCTACTTCCGCATGACGAAGGAAGGCTTGCGGCAGGTGCATGAAACCCGGCGCGTGCTCACGCGGCTCTGGCAGGAGCTTCCGGAGATGAAGCTGGCTGTGGAGAGGGAGGGCTGACGATGCGCAGGGAACCGCCACTGGCTGCGACATGGATGCTGGAGCACTTGAGTTCTGGAGCGCGCGATGAGGCGCTCAGCGGCGATCTGCTGGAAGAGTTCTGCGGCGGCAAGGCGGACGGCTGGTATTGGCGGCAGGTGCTGGCGGCGTGTGCGGTTTCGTGGCTGCGGAGCCTGCGCGTGCGGTTGCAGATGCTGGCCTTCGCAATGCTGTGGTCGATGGCCGCGCCGGCGTGGAACCGGGTGTGCGACCAAGTAGACACTGCGCCGGTATGGGAGCGTGTTTGGCAGATGTGCGGACCGTTCTGGTGGATACTCGCACTCTGCGGATGGACCTTGCTCCATGCGAGCTTTCTTTGGGCGGGGATAGCGGTTTACGTACTGGGCCAGAAGGCCTGCGGGCACAGATTTCAAGAGCATAATATCCGGCGCGCGGTCTGGCTGGCGCCGCTGATCCTGCTGCCGGTTTACGGCAGCGCGTTTCTGGTGGCGAGTCTCTATTGGTTCTCGTGGTTTGCGCACGCGCGGCTCGCCGACAGCCTTGCTGACCGGATTGTCGATGTGCGCCTGCTAGCCGATCTGCTGCGCATTCCGTACCTGGCCGCCTTGCTGGGCGCGTTGTGGGGAGTGGTTCCGCTGCAGGCGCGCAGGCTTGGTTGGGCAGTTCCGGAAGGTGCGGAAACAGAAGCAGAGACAGGGGCAGAAGCTCCCTCGACAGACTCCTTTGAGACGCGGCGATTCCTCGCGTTGATGACCGGAGCGGGGGTGCTGAATGCGATGTTCGCGGGCATTGTGCTCGTCCGTTTTTCCGGACTGCATACGATGCATCTGACCGTGCTGTTGGCGCGCGCCTGCGGTTTTGTGGCGGTTGGCGTTTTTGCCGGAGCGGTTGGTGCGTGGATTTATTGGAAGGGGCCTTCGAGCCCGTTTCGTGAGCATCCGCCGCTGCCGTTCGGGCTGTTTGTTCTGACTTGTGCCAGTGGCTGGGTTTGGGCGCCGGCCATGACGATCTTCGCTGAGCAGGCGTCGGCGGCTGCCAGCTTTGTCGCTGCGGCAGGCACATTCTTGCTTGTTGTGGGTGCGCGCGCAGCTTTTGGGCCTGTTTTTGCGTCGTGTGGCGCGTCTGCTTTTCCTGCGGTGCAGGGCGAGGCCGAGTTGTTTACCGATGTGCTGGGCAATACGCGTATTGATTTTTCCGGCGCGGCGATTGCATTGAGTTTGTATGCGGCGGGCGCGGCGATGCTGACACACTGGGCGTACACCGCTGCGGGACTGATGGCGCTGGCCGCCTTCTTGTTCGCGTGGAGGAGTGGCGGCGCGCAAAAGGAGCGTGCGACGGAACGCGACGCGTACAGACGAGCCGCGCTGCGGCTGGCGGGAAGCTTCATTGTGGCAATATTGGTGACGGCCTGGGCGCTGCTGGACGGCTTCGCGCACGGAGACCGCGGCCAAAATGCTGCTGTCGGCGCGTCCGGCAGTCATAGCGCCCTGGCCCATGCGGGAGCCGGCAGCAAGAACAAGGCACAGGGCGGAGGGTACGTCCTGGCAGGCTATGAGAGCGTGGTGCTGTGGCCGTACCCGGAGAAAAAGCAGATTGTTGCGCCGGTACGATTCGCGGAGCTTTTGCTGATTCCCGGAAACACGCAGCCTTTGGTGATTCGCTTCAGCGGTTCTTACCGCTATGTGCAGCAGCCCAACAAGGCTCCGGGGCCGCTGGCGCACGTGGCGCATGGAACGCCGCTTGGTGTCGATATTGAAGCGCAGAATCGAGCGCCGCTGTCGATGGATGCGCATCAGGAACTGTCAGGGCCAGTGCCGACCGCGCTGTGCCGCGAGATTGAGGTGGAGATTGCGAATGCGGATAACCGGGAAGGACCAGTGTCGCTGGCGCTGCTACTGAGCGATGGGCCAGCCGGACATCAGCGCACACTTTACCTGGGTGAGCAGTCGATCGCGTCGATGGAACGGGAACACTTTCAATTCAAATCTGCGCCGATACGCGAGAGGTTGCGGTTTGCGGTTCCAGCAGAAGCAAAGTTGCGGAGGTTTAGTGAGATGACCGTGCTGCTGCTGCCAGAGATCGAACACCGGTTCATTGCACCGAAGATTGCGGTTGTGGGGTTTGAGATTTTTCCGCGGTGAAGGAGGCCGAGCCGGTGTGAAGTCTGCCCGACGGTGTAAGAAAAGTGGCGAAAATATCTTCCCACATGATGAAATGCAGGACTACAATCGCTCCGCAGTTGAAATCCCTACAAAGGAGGGACTGAGGAGATGGAATGTCCAGAGCTTTGGCTGGAAGGTTTGACGGAGCGGACCAGGTCCATTGAGCACGCGGTGACCCAACTCAATGTCCGTGTCGATCAGCTCTGTTACGATGCGCAGATCCAACAGGCCTTTTCACAGATCAAGACGAACCTCAAGGGACTGGAAAAGACCATGCATGAGGCGCTGGAGAAGAGCGCCATGGGAACGCTGAGGAAATAGCGGTTGGTCGATACGGCATTATTTTTTGGTGAACGGATTTTTTAGCTGAAGCGAGGGTTGCGGGCGGTGCGTTTGCCGCGAGCGGCAGAGGCGCTGACCGGGACGCGGGCAGTCTGGTTGTGGCTCGTTTTGGCGGCGATCACAATTCCTGATTGGGTTGAAGAAAGGCGGCAATCTCCTGGTGGAGATTGCCGCCTTTGTGTGTGGAGTTTGTGCTGGCCGATCCTCGCGCGGTAAGGCTGCGCAAGGATGGGGCACGGGGTAGAGATCGGATGCGGGGGAATCGTCCTTTTTTTGCGCCGTCCTTACAGGACTCCGGTAAGTCTTGGCGGCAGCTCTCCCTACGTTGAAACGTGGGGCTAACCTGCACTGCGCCGCCGGCGCGGGCTAGGACATCTCTCGACTTGGCGGTCAGTGCCGGGTGCCCCACCTTCGCCGCGTTCTTGTTCTTGCGGCTAGGGTGGGATAGCAAGGAACCCCTCTACAGGAACAAGAGAACTGCACTAGCGGTCAGTGCAGGAGTAGCAGGGGTCGATAGACGCCTGGATCAACGGCGTATCGGCTAGGCGTGCGCCCTTCACCATCCAGCGGATGGCGGGCATGTTGACGAAGGTGGGCGTGCGAACGTGGACGCGGGCGGGGTTGCGCGCACCCTCTTTCCAACTGACCGAGTACATAACTTCGCCGCGCGGAGCCTCGACGCGGCTGGTGGAGGTGCCGGTGGAGAATTTGAACTTGTCGTCGCCGGTGTTGATTTCGCCGGGAGGCAGTTTTTCAAGAGCCTGGCGGATCAGCTTGCAGCTCTCCATGATCTCAAGGGCGCGGACCAGCAGGCGGGCTTTGACGTCGCCGGCGGGCTGCACGGGGACGTCGAAATCGAGTTCGGCGTAGGCTGCGTAGGGCGCGGACCGGCGCAGGTCCTGGCCAATGCCGGAGGCGCGCGCCACGGGGCCCACCACGGCGCAGGAGACGGCCTTCTCGGTGGTGAGTACACCCACGCCGGCGCAGCGCGAGCGGGCCGTGGAACTGGTGGTGAAGATGGGGATGACGGTGTGCGCCATCTCCGCTTCAAGGGCCTCGACCATGCGCAGAATCGCGCCGGGATCGGTGATGTCGCGGTTGACGCCGCCAGGGCGGTTCATCGAGTAGTTGACGCGGTTGCCGCTGATGGCCTGGAGGATGTCCATGACTTTTTCGCGCAGCTCGAAGCAGGTCATGAACATGGTTTTGAAGCCCATGAGCTTGGCTGCGATGCCGGCCCAGAGCACGTGCGAGTGCAGCCGTTCGAGCTCGGCCATGATGACGCGGATGTATTTGGCGCGCGGCGGGGCTTCCAAGCCGGCTAGCGGTTCCATGGCCTGGCAGAGGGTGAGGGTGTGGATGAAGGAGCAGATGCCGCAGACGCGCTCCATGAGGGCGGTGATCTGGATGTAGTTGCGAGTCTCGGCCAGGTGCTCGATGCCGCGGAAGTTGAAGCCGATGTGCAGCTCTGCATCCTTGACGGTCTCGCCTTCGCAGATCATGTCGAGCTTGTAGGGTTCTTCGAGGCCCGGATGATAGGGGCCCATAGGGATTTTGTAACTCACTTGGCAACCTCCGTGGGCAGCTCGCGCAGATTGACGCCCAGTGTTGCGCCGGGCTTGAGCAGCAGCGGCTCATAGGCGCGGCCGGCAAAGTCGATGGAGTACTCTTCGTGGATTTCGCGCTCGATCCAGTCGACGGCGGGGCAGATGTCGAAGATGGAGTCGATGGATTTTTGTGTGATCGTGAAAGGGAAGCCCAGCAGATTGCCGTTTAGATCCCAGTGGTATTCGAGACGAAAGCCCTCGTCTTTGGGCAGCTCGTAAGCGGTGATGGTGATGAAGCGGGCGCGCACTTCGTTCATGGCGGCAGCGAGGGCGCGCACGCCAACCGAGCCGAGGTTGAGCCAGTGGACGCCGCCAGCGAACTGCCAGGTTTCAGAGACGCCGAGCTTCAGCGGGATGGATTCAAGCGGGGTCATTCAGCGCCTCCAGTGGCGGGATTCGGTACAGGCGCCGGGGTTGCAGCCGGCGTGGCTGCGGTGGGCGATGGTGCTTCTGCTGCTGTTACAACAGCGGGCCGTGCGGCCGGTGGCTTGCGGGCCACGGTATAGGACTGCTTGAGCTCGCCCTGCGTGGTGTAGATGGGTGGCGTGTCTTCATCCTGCGAGAGGGCATGATCCTTGCAGCCTTCCACGCAGCGTCCGCAGAAGGTGCACTGGCCGGGATCGTAGCTCCAGGTGAACTCGCCCTTGCCGCCCTTGAAGTCGATGGCGCGGGAGGTGCACCGGAACTTGCAGATGGCGCAGCCGGTGCACTTGTCGCGATTGAAGCGGACCAGACCGCGGAAGCGCTCGGTGATGGTGGGACGCGCCGGGAAGCGCAGGGTGCGGTCGCCGCCCCAGAGGTTCTTCCACAGCAGGGTGAGAATGTTCATGGTTTGAGCCTCACGAGGATCGGGGAGGCGATGGCCAGAACCGCGGCCAACCCCGCAAAGATGAGCGTGCACTGCCAGTAAAAGCGGACCGAAGAATCAATAGCCAGACGCGCCGTGGCGGAAGCGACGACCGAGAGCAACACCACAATGCCGAAGACGATGGCGGCAAAGGCCAAAGGTGCAAGCCACCAACTGTCGATGCGGGGAATGATGAGGGTGGCGATGAGGCCGGTGGAGGCGATCCACTCCAGCCCGTGCGATAGCTCCCACAGGGCCAACTCCGGGCCGACGTACTCAGTCATGGGGCCGGCGTAGATCTCCTGCTCGGCGTTGGGCAGCGAGAAGGGATTGAGGTGCAGCTTGGCGGGCAGGCAGACGAGGAGAGCTACTATGCCGAGCCAGCGCAACGGCGTGTGCGGCAGCGTGGCCAGCGTCTCCAGCCGGAAGGTGTTCTGCGAGGCAGCGATGGAGACAACGGCCAGCAGAAAGACGACGTTGTAGCTGACCGAGAGAACGGCTTCGCGGGCCGAGCCGATTTCAGCGAAGATCGAGCGCGAGCTGAAGCCGGCGGCGATGATGCACATCGACGGCACTTCCAGCAGGGCGAGCAGCAGGATGAGGTCGCCTTCAAATCCGCCTGAGGTGGGCAGCACCGGTAGCAGGCCGACGGCTCCGGTGGCGGCGGCCATGGCCATCAGCGGCCAGGCGCGCATCAGCAGTCCGGCAATGCCGGGGCGCTCAGGCGCGGTTTTGCCCATCAGCTTGATGAAGTCGTAAAAGGGCTGCATGAAGGGCGGCCCAACGCGGCCCTGCATCAGCGCCACGGATTTGCGCTCAACCCACAGGAAGAACCAGGCTGCGGGCACGGCGAAGAGCAGACCCGGAAAGATGAGCAGCCGGGCCAGCGCGGTGAGGAGCATGGTGGAATCAAGGTTCATGGTTGAGCCTCACGGGCGGCGCGGAAGCAGGGCTCTCCGGTGGCTTCACCGACCACAATAGGTGTGACGACTGGCTGGCCGGTAGAGGCGCGGTTGGCGAGAATCTCGGCTGCTTTGGCGACGCCCTGGATGATGGCGTCCGGCCGCGGCGGGCAGCCGGGTACGAAGACGTCAACCGGGATGTGTTTTTCGAGCGGCCCGTCGAGCGTGCGGCTGTCAATGAAGACGTTGGTGGTGGCCGGGCAGGAGCCGATGGCAACGACCGCCTTGGGGCTGGGGATCTGGTCGTAGACAGTCTTGACGGCGGCGACGGCCTTGGCCGTGACTGGGCCGGTGACGCAGAGAATGTCAGCGTGGCGCGGGCTGCCTTGGAGGCGCACGCCCAACTGCTCGGCGTCGTAGCGGGGCGTGAGGGCGGCGACCAGTTCAATATCGCAGCCGTTGCAACTGCCGGAGTTCATATGAAAGAGCCACGGGCTCTTGCGGCGGCAAGTACAGAGCAACTTGTTCCAGAGTTTCATGGTCTTACCCCCATCAGCAACTCGGTGGCGTGTGGCCAGACGCCCGCAACCAGCAGAAGAACGGCCACGAAGACAATCACTGTTTTCACGGCAAAGGGTTCGCGGGCTTTGAAATCGCCCTCCGGCGGCGGACCCCACCAGTTGCGGGTGAGGGCCAGGACGTAGGCGATAAGCGCCAGGATCGACGACAGGATGAAGATGACCATGGGGCAGAGGCCGATGTCATGCGCGGTGAGGTAGAGCCGCCAGCGGCCGATGAAGCCCATCAGTGGTGGAACGCCCAGCATGGCCAACATGCCGAAGAGGAAGCCGAAGGCGGAGACGGGATAGCGAGAGGCGAGTCCTTTTACGTCTCCATTTTCGTCTCCTTGGAGCGCGCCATCGGCTTCGGGCGAGGCAAGGCAGATGAAGAGCAGCGCCTTGGCCAGAGCGTGGGTGGAGGCGGCGAAAACTGCGCCCTGCATTCCGAGCAGCGTGGCGGAACCGAGACCGAGCAGCAGGAAGCCCACGTCTTCAACGGTGGAGAGCACCAGCAGGCGCTTGAGGCTGCGCTGGGTGAGCATGAGCAGCGCCGCGATGAGCGCGGTGAGCGCCGCAGTCCAGAGGAGCAGCGGTTGCGGTGTGAAGGCGCTGGGGGTGAGCTGCATGCCGATGGCGAACTCGGCGAAGGCGGCCATGTCAACCACGGCGATGATGAGGCCGAGGACCAGCGCGGGCAACTCGTCGGCCAACGAGAGCAGCCAGAAGAGCATGGGCACGGCAGCCAGTTTGACGAAGATGCCGGTGAGGAGGAACGCGCGCGACCATGCCTGGTCCTGCGCGTTGTAGAACAGTTCGCTGCCAACCGCGCAGAGAACGGAAACGGCGACGGCGGTGGCATACGTGATCTTGGCTGCCTTCGAGCGCGCGATGAAAACTACAAGGACTACCGTGAGTAGCGCGGCGCACTCAAGCAGGCCGAGGCGGAGCCAGGGATTGTCGACGATGAGCCCGGCAACACAAAGCCCGCCGGCAGTGACGACGAAGGACCAGAGTGGAAGCCTTCCCTTTAAGCCGTTGACCAGCGAGGCCAGCAGCAAAGCCACGGCCGCCGTGGCGATGGCAGCGATGAGCACGGCGGGCGCGTGGGGCTCTGGCATGAGAGGAACTCCGCGGCCGCCCGGCTGCACCCCCGGAATCATCCAGCGAACCAGCGCAAAGATAGTCGCGGCCAGCAGCGCGACGAGCACGGCGGCCCGTTGCTCCATCCACCCGGCAACTACGCCGAGCGCGCGAGAGACGGCTTCGAGCACGCTCCACACGCGGAGATAAACGCGGTCAACGTTGGTCCACTTGAAGAAGGCGTGCCAATTTTGCAGGAAGATCTCGGAGAAATCGCCCGCGGTCAGGCGATCCTCCTCGCTGAGCGGTTCGCCGCCGGTAAAGACGCCGCCGCCGCCGCCACCGGCTGCTGCTCCAGCCAGTGTGGCTGTGCCGGTGCGCGAAGCGTAAGCAATGGCATAGATCACCACGCCGAGAACGAGCGAGACCAGGGCCAGCACCAGTCCGCCAGCGGTGGAAAAGCTGCCCGCGTCGGCTGAGAGACCGAGCCAGGTAACATGGACACCCGCGCCCATGCTCAGCGCGCCCAGAACCGGGTTAAGGAAGACGTTGACGGCCATCTGCGGAGCCACGCCGAGAGCGATGCTGCCAACGGCGAGAACGCCCATGCCCCAGATCATGGTAGGCGCGGCTTCATGCGCGTCTTTGGTGGCGTTCGTCAGTGGGCCCAGGAAGACGGCGCTGGTAGCCTTTGCGCCCAGGAAGACGGTGCCGAGCGAGACGGCCCAGGCGACCATGGCCGGCACGGCCCATCCGGCTTGCAGCGCGGCGGTGTAGAGCATCCACTTGCTGGCAAAGCCGCTCATCAGCGGAATGCCCATCATGGAGCCGACGCCGACCAGCCAACTGAGCATGGTGTGGGGCATCTTCTGGGCCAGACCGCCGAGCAGGTTCATGTCGCGTGTGCCGCAGGCGTGCTGCACAGAGCCGGCGGTAAGGAAGAGCCCGCCTTTAAAGAAGCCGTGGTTAAGGCAGTGTAAGAGGCCGGCGGTGATGGCCAGCGGCGTGCCGATGCCGATGCCGAGCATCATGTAGCCGATCTGGCTGACGGTGGAGAAGGCCAACATGCGCTTCAGATCGGTCTGCACCATGGCGTACATGACGCCGACAGCCATGGTGACGGTGCCCACCCAGATGAGAGACGCGCTCCAGGCCATGGGCCATGCGCCCAGGCAATGCATGCGTGCGGCCAGATAGACGCCCGCTTTGACGTAGCAGGCGGCGTGCAGCAGCGCGCTGACAGGCGTGGGCGCGGCCATTGCTTCAGGAATCCAGGTGTGGAGAGGGAACTGCACGCTCTTGGCCACCAGCGCTACCAGCATAAGGAGGAAGATGCCCGTGGACATGCTGTGGGAGAGGGCGGGGTCGGTCCAGAGGGCGGTTCCGGCACGGTGGTAGAGGACGATGATGGCAGCCAGCAGTCCGTAGCCGGCGATGTGGGTCATCAGCAGCACTTTGCGCGCGCCGCTGACCGCTTCAGGATTGGTGTACCAGAAGCCGACCAGCGAGAAGCTGCAGAGGCCGATCAGCTCCCAGAAGAGATAAAAGACGAAGAGGTTGGCGCTGAAGACCAGGCCGACAAAGCCGCCGATGAAGATCAGCATGGTGGTAAAGAAGCGGGTGGCGGCCTTCTCGTGGGCCATGTAGCCCACCGAGTAGAGCATCACCATGCCGCCAATGCCGGTTCCCATGAATGCGAACAGAACGCTGAGAGCATCGACATGGAGCACCATGGCCAGCGGCCCATCCCAGGGCAGCAGCGTTACGTCAACAGCCTGCCCGCCCTGGATGGCGGGCACCAGCGCGAGGACCGAGACTAGGGCCGGCAGACAGAACAGGAAGGCAAGAATGCCCTTGACCCGGGCGGAGCAGAATCGCGCGACAACGATCTGCAGCAGTGCGCCCAGAAGCAGCGAGCAGGGAGCGATTAAGACAAGGGTCGCAGCGTTCATGGCCAACCATGTTCGTAGCGAGGGTGAACAACGCGATGTGATGAAGCGCACTGCGTTGAAATTGATTTGATGTGGTTTTAATAATTTTCACAATGTGAGTTTTTCAACAGGATTAACGCTGAAAACAAACGGTTTATTTTCAGGAGGGAATTGAGCCTGTGGAAGGTTTTATTCAGTAAAAATCTATTGAATACCGTGGTGCGGTAAAAAACGAGAAAATGTGCCTGGCGCGCAGCGGCTTTGTCACCCCCGGATGTGTCCTCGCGAGCGGGGAAAGCCAGGGTTCCGCCGGTGCTTGAAAATGCCTGGGTGGAAGCAGAGAAGGGGATAGCAGTTTGCTATGCTGAAAGCAATCAGAGGAGCCTTCCCCGATGAACATTTCTTCCCCGTTCTTCGTGGTTCCCGTAATCGTGATCATCTTCGCGGTGGGAATCCTGTTTTCAACCAGCAGCAAAGAAGACGGCCACTCGGCGCATTGAGCCGGCCCTCAAATCCAAGCACCGTGCCCCATCTATTTCGCGGGTTTTATCGCAAAATGGGTGCAAAGTCCACGCCCTGAGCCGGGGTCGTCATCCCAGACAGCCGTGCAAAGCCTTGCCGGTGGCGCATGGAACTACGTGGCTGAGCAGGTTCCTGCCATTTTTCCGGAACCGGGCGCGCTGGGTTGTCGTATAAAGGGCGTGAGGACAAACTCCATGATCGCCATGATGCAGAACAGATTTGTGTTCGTTGCCGGGCTTCTTGCCGCAGCGATGGTGGCAGCCGGGCTTTCCGGTTGCCGCGTGCACGTGGACAAGGACCAGAACGGCGAAGAGAAGACCGTGCAGGTGGATACGCCGTTCGGCGGGGTTCACGTGAACACGGACCAGACGACAGCCACGGATCTGGGCCTGCCCGTCTATCCAGGCGCGATTACGGTCAAGGACGACGAAAAGCACAAATCGGCCGATGTACACCTTGGCTTTGGTGAGTGGCAGTTGCGCGTGCGCGCGGTCAGCTATGCCAGCACCGACACACGCGATCAGTTGACGGAGTTCTACAAGAAAGCGCTGGGTCGTTACGGCGATGTGATTACCTGCCGCGACCACCAGCCGGTTGGGACCCCCGCCGTGACCAGCGAAGGGCTCACCTGCTCGGATGACGAGAAGAGCGTCAAGGTTGACCTGGGTGGCCATAAGAACGGCATTTCCAGCCATACGGATTTTGAGTTGAAGGCAGGATCGAAGCGGCACCAGCACATTGTGGGCTTTGAAGAGGCCAAAGCCGGCCAGACGCGCTTCTCACTGGTGGCGCTCGACCTGCCGGCTGAGATGGGTGGCAAGGGCGGCAGCGACTAAGGCATTTCTCCACTTGGTATAGAGTTTTGTGTGCCCCATCCATTCCGCGGCTTTATCGCGAAATGGGTGGGAAGCCTACACACTATTGAAGGGTCGGATCGATAGGCCGGATCGAACTCCGGCCGCAACGCCGGTGCAACACTGAAACTGAGCGAAAAGTTAGCACCAACGCCGCGCCGCCAACCTGTGCAGGGCGGTGTTGTTTTGCCTGCATTTGCGTCAAGCCGGGCAGTGGAAAAACGGGGCAAAAGCACGCCTGGCTGGCCTCGGCAGAAGGGTAGCGATTCTGTTACACTGATTCAGGCGAACAGCAAGGGGATCACCGCGCCAGGCAGCGCCCCCGGAACTCGCTCCAGTAACCCATAGTCGGGGAGTGGCTCAGCCTGGTAGAGCACCTGGTTCGGGACCAGGGGGTCGGAGGTTCGAATCCTCTCTCCCCGACCATTCTTTCTCAACTAGAATGATGGAGTTAAGCCGCGAAAGCGGCTTTTTTTATTGGTGCAGGTTTCGGTACATTCGGAATAACTGAGCCGATCTTAAAACGGACGCCGCACTTTTCGGCCCAGGCTTTTCGGAACTCTACTGTTCTTCGGTTCATCAAGATGGCCGTCGTAGACCGTTTGACTGACCGGTAGAAGCCCCTTCTCCAAATTCATGTCCTGCCAACGAGGCGTCTGCAGATCCCGTCCTCACCGTCAGGGAGGCGGCGGAGCTGAAGTTAGGCGGTTGCATCGCTTTGGAGCGCTTCCGCACGAACGGCGGGAAGAGCAATCTCGATGATCAGCCCACCTTCAGCGGCATTGCGGGCGGTAATGACGCCTCCGTGCAAGTGCACGGCGCGCTCGGCAATTGCCAGCCCCACGCCGAAGCCGCCAGTGGATCGCTGGCGTGATCCATCGAGGCGGTAGAAGGGGCGGAAGATGGACTTCAAAGAACCCTGCGGCACGCCGGGGCCGTGATCCCGGACCTGGAGGATCACTTGAGAGCTGCCCCCGGCAGATTGGCGCGAGAGGCTGACTTCCACCGGCGTTCCCTCAGCCGTGTAGGCAATGGCGTTGCGGACGATGTTCTCAATGGCGCGCCCCAGCAACTCCGGACTGCCGGCTACTTCGCTATCCGTCGTGTCTGCCGCGTGGAAGGTGACGCGGCGCTGCTTGCCGCTGGCCTCATACTCCATGTCGGGCAGCAGTTGCTGGACGATGCGGGCAACGGAAAAGCGCAGCAGGGTGGGCAGGCTTGAGGTGGACTCCAGATGCGAGAGATCGAGCAACTGGCCGATGAGCGCGTTGAGGCGGACTACCTCGCTCTCCATGCGGTCCAGTTGATCTTCAATGCCGGGCTGCGCCTCTTCGCGGGCCCACTCCAGCGCTACGCTGAGCCGCGCCAGGGGCGAACGAAGCTCGTGTGAGACATCGCGCAGCAGCAGCTTGTGGGAGCCTACCAGCGACTCCAGACGATCCGCCATGACGTTGAAGTCAAACAAGAGCCCACCCAGCTCGTCACTGCTCTTGCACTTCTCCATCTGTGGAACAGTGGGGGCACGCGCGCCAAGATTGCCGGCGGCAAGCTGGCGTACGGCTTCGCGCAGGGAACGGATGGGCCGCGTGATGACCAGCGCAATGCCGAAGGTGACGAGGACGGTGACGCTGAGGCTGATCAGAGTGCGGGGGATAATGTTGCGGAAAGGAATAGGGATGTGCGTGGGGAAGGTGCCGTGTACCAGATAGACGTAGTTCTGGCCGCGCGCATTTTTTACTAGCAAACCGACCAGGAATCCCGGCCCTTGGCGTTCGCCGAGCATGAAGCCGGTGGTGCGGATCTGCTGAATCTCAGGGGCGAAGGTAGTGGCATCGATCTGCTGGCAGAGGGGACGGTCATCGGGGTCGAGCAGGATTGCCGGTTGATCGTAAGGGCCGGGCTTTTCAAGATAGATCCGGTCGGGAACCGCCTTGAGCGCGGCGCAACCGCCGGCATCGTAGGCGTCCAGAGCCTGTCGCGCGATGGTATGCATGGCTCCAAAGCTCGACGTGTAGGCGATGGCTGCTTCGTCGAACTCGCGGATGGAGCTGAACAGCGTACAGATGAGGATGAGCGACTGCGCCAGGCAGAAGGAGAGAAAGATTCTGGTAAAGGTGCTGCGCATGGCGGGTCAGCCTCGCCGGTTTGCGGCGGCTGGAGGGTGAGGTGCAGTTGTGGGATGGAGCGACGACGCCTGCTCCGCCACGGGTGCGCCGATGCCTTCGGCGGCCACCGTCAACTGATAACCCACCGAACGAATGGTGCGGATGCGGCCGCCTTGCTGCGCGGCCTCATCGAGCTTGCGGCGCAGGTGGCAGACGTGGGTGTCGAGACTGCGGTCGAAGGGGGTGAACTTTCTGTCGAGGACGATTTCAGAGAGATACTCGCGGGTGAGGATGCGGCCAGGCGCATCCATGAGCGCGCGCAGCAGATCGAACTCCACATCGGTCAGATCCAGCTCAACCGCAGCGCAGGTTACGCGGCGCGCGCCGGTGTCCAGCTCCAGGCCGCAGGAAGCCATGCGCTGGATGGCGGGTGGCTCAGGCGCGTGGGCCGCGCTGCGGCGCAAAATGGCGCGGATGCGCGCCAGCAGCTCGCGGGGGTTGAAGGGCTTGGGCAGATAATCGTCGGCCCCCATCTCCAGTCCGACGATGCGATCAACGTCTTCACCGCGGGCGGTGAGCAGCAGCACGCTGATTGGCGAGCTGACGCGTACGCGCCGGAGCACTTCGAATCCGTCGATGCCGGGCAGCATCACGTCCAGCAAGACCATGGCAAACTCGCCGCTCAAGGCGCGCTGCAAGCCTGCTTCTCCGCTGTTTTCCGCGGTGACGTCAAAGCCGTAGCGCGCCAGATAGCCTTTGAGAATGGCGCACAGCTCGGTGTCGTCGTCGATCAGAAGAATGGATTCCACATTGCTCCTCTGGTGCCGCTGGTGGTGCCGCTCACGGCCCCCTGCCAGGCCGCAGTTTTTTTATACTCCAAATCGCCCCCAGTCGAGCGTGATGAATTGTGAAGTCCGTCCGCCCTGCGTAACACTCCGTAACAATTCGCGACGCGATTTTACCGTGCGTGCCATCCGTTTCATGGTTCCATGAGAGATAGGGCCCTGGCATCTGTGTTGATCCGCTCTGCACAATGCAGTTGCCGAAAGGGCGAAACCCCAGCCGGGGGACGAACCAATGAACGCGGAATCCCATACACTTGTGCACCTTTGCCTGGGCGGCGATGAGGATGCATGGGCTGCGTTGGTGGATGAGTATCAAGGCCTTGTTTATGGCGTCTGCCGTCTGTCAGGAGTCACCGATCAGGATGCCGACGACCTGGCCCAGGATGTGTTTGTGAAGGTCTGGATGAATCTGTCCAGTTACGATCCACAACGGGGCGGGCTGCGCAGCTGGATAGCTTCCATTACACGCAATCTGCGCATAGACCGGTTTCGCCGCAGCCAGCAGGACCGCCGCACCGATTCACTCGACGAAGAGTGGGATGAAAGCGGTTCCTCTGCCCCGGTGCAGCAGATCGCCGACCTGCGCCAGTCACCGCTTGACCAAGCCTGCTCGAAGGAGATTACGGCGATTGTGTGCCGTACGATCGACGAGATTTCGCCCGTGCTGCGCGAAGCCGTGAGCCTGCAACTTCTGGACGATCTGGATGTGCGCGAGGTCTCGCACCGGTTGCGCATTCCCGCCGGCACGGTGAAGTCGCGTGTCAGCCGCGGGCGTTCGCAACTGGCCGCGCTGCTTGACGGCCAGCGCGTTGCGATGGGCTTTGCGTGAGAGGGTGCGAGCCGGGCGTGGGCATTTTGCGCCGTCCCTTACGGGACTCCGAGGAGTCTTGGTAGGCTGCTTTCCCCACGTTGAAACGTGGGGCTAACATGCACTGCGCCTACGGAGCGGATGTTTATTGATCCGGCCCTCAAATAAAAGCACCGTGCCCCATCCATTGCGCAGGCTTTATCGCGAAATGGGTGGGAAGCCTACACACTATCTTAGAATCTGTCTAAAAACTCAGCCTTGGTCGAAGGGTACGGGCTTTAGCTGGAGGGTACGGGCTTTAGCCCGTACATTAAGGCCGAAGTAGAACAGGGCTTTAGCCCCCGAGGGAATCGATTTCAGACCTTTGCAGTTCCTCGGCGGCTAAAGCCGGATAGATTTTTGATCCTACAACGGACGGGCTGAAGCCCGTCCCCTTCAT
>Ga0302267_10002466_pt1 | contig 22360 bp, 18 predicted proteins | sample III_Bog_E1_3_FD_194555 | JGI IMG/M metagenome (GOLD analysis project Ga0302267, IMG submission 194555) | Peat permafrost microbial communities from Stordalen Mire near Abisko, Sweden - III_Bog_E1_3 | ecosystem: Environmental > Terrestrial > Soil > Wetlands > Peat | place: Sweden: Abisko...
GGTAGCCCTTGGGCAGGTCAGGGTAGAAGTAGTTTTTGCGCGCGAAGATGGAGCGCTCGCGGACCTGGCAGTTGATGGCCAGCGAGGCGAGGGTCGCGAACTCGACCGCCTTGGCGTTGAGCACCGGCAGCGCGCCGGGCAGGCCGAGGCAGACGGGGCAGATGTTGGTGTTGGGGTCGGAGCCGAAGTGGTTGGCGCAGCCGCAGAAGGCCTTGGTTTCGGTGAGGAGCTGAACGTGGACTTCGAGTCCAATGACGGGCTCGTACTTGGCCAGGACTTCCGGTGATAGGACGGCGGGCATAGTTGAATTTTAACGCGAAGAGGAGAGTTGGCGTCGCGACGCCCCGAGTCGCATTTGGGAGTGGGGTGTTAGAAAACCAGTAATTGCTAGATCGCCGGTGATACAGCAACTGCCACAAATGTAGCTGTCATCCTGAGCGCAGCGAAGGATCTGCGGTTGTTCTTTGCGTCACAGCCAACGCAGCCATCAGCGGACTATCATGCCGCCGATGCGCGAACACAGCTATTTCGCATACATTATGGCGAGCCGCAGCCACACGCTCTACATCGGCGTCACAAGCGACCTTCACAAGCGCGTCTTTCAACATAAGTGGAAGGAGCACGAAGGATTTACGGCAAAGTACAACTGTGATCGACTCGTATGGTTTGAAGGGTACCAGGAGATTGCCAGTGCCATCGCCCGCGAGAAGGAACTGAAGGGTTGGAGACGAGCGAGGAAGATCGCGTTGATTGAGGCTATGAATCCGGCCTGGGTGGACCTGAGCCGCGATTGGTACGACTATGAGCCTGCGGACTATCGCCGTGCATTGGATCGAATGGATTCTTAAGAAACAACCGCAGATCCTTCGCTTGCGGCTCAGGATGACAGCGATTCGGAGTAGCAGTGCATGGGTCGGGCTGGTTGTGGGCGCATGATCTTGAAATGCTGTTGGCGGCCGACACGCTTGAGGTGCAGAACGAGCAAGAGGTGTATCTGGCCGTTGTTGCCCTGCGGAATGGGAGTGGAACGTTTGAAGAGGCTTTGATCGTCGCTCTGGGCACTTGGAAAGGCTGTTCGACGACTTTGACGTTGGATGAAGGGGCTGCGAAGCGGCTGCATGGGTTTCAACTGATTTGATTGTGAATAGAGCGGCTCTTTATGGGCGGCGGTCCATAGCGAAAACGTGTCGAGAGGTTGAGGCCTCCTCTTCAGTTGACGTCGCTCTCAGTCCAGACGTGGAAGTCTCCCAATACAAGGTCCGTCGGTTGCCTCAGAGCGGTGGAACGCATGGTAATAAGTTCCTCCGGGCTATCCGGCTCTTCTATGCGCACGTCGATTGGCTGAACGCCGTTAAGCTCTAACAGAATGCAATCAAGAGTGGGTACGATCTGCTCGACCCGCACTATGAACTCGGCCTTTGAATTGACCGAAGCTACCATATTCACGTAAGCCCCTTTGCCGTCGTCTCCAAATCGCCTAAATTCCTTGCATTTAGGGTCGGCCACAAGGCAAGCGATTCCGGTCCATATTTCCATCTCGGTATTCTCTCGATCTTCAGGAACTGTATGGGACTGGTAGTGCGCGGACGGCGGGTAGCCGACACCTACCGACAGATAATCCGGGATTGGCTTTTGCCGCTTTGAGCGTCGACTTCCTGGGGCCGTCTGCCGCCTACTCCGCCGGGTCTTCCGCCGTGAACGGCGAGCAGCACGGCTTCTCGGTGGCGTGGAAGTTCATCAACTCCAGACGGATTCCATCTGGATCGTAGAGGTTGAACTGGCCTTTGCCGTCTTTGCCAATCTGCGTGTGCCCGTCGTGGACGCCGCCGAGGCGGTTGCTGGCTTCGAGAGCCTTGTATGCGTCGGTCACTGAAGGCACGCCGATGGAAAGGTGATCGAGTACGCCCAGGTCGTGCTGGCTCATGGTGGCGGGGATGCCCTTGCTTTCGCCAACCGGGGTGCTGCCGAAGGTGAGCATGTACTCCAGCCAGTCGTGGCTGTCGGGCGTCTGCTGGCTTACCCAATCGGTGCGGGTGTCGACCATGCCGCCATACCAGTAGGGGCGGAATCCGAGTATCTGGCGATAGAAGGCGTCTTCCTTGTCGCGGCTGTGAACCATAAGCCCGAGGTGAATGATGTGCTTGCCGATGAGGTTGGGAGCAGGCGGCATGACGGGGTGTACGGGCGGCTGCACGAATTGGACCTTGTTGCCCTCGGGGTCGAGAACCGTAAACCAGCGCGAGCCGTCGGCGCCACGATTCAGGCCTGCGGGCACGTTCCATCCCTTGGCCAGCAGGTACTTGCGCATGCCCTCGGCGCTCTCGGTGATGTAGGCGGTATGGTCCACACGATTGATGCCCTGGCCCGACGGCAGCGGCAGCACTTCGACAAATTGCGTCGCGTTTACCATGTACCGAGCGCCGCCGGTATCTTCAGGGTCCGCGACTCTCGGGGCGCCAATGATGTCCACGTAGTAGTGCTCCGTAGCGGTGGGGTCTGAGGTGTAGACGGCGATGTGGGAGATGCCGGTAATTCTGGGGCGCGGGACAATCTTGTCGGGCATTTGGGCGGCAGCGGCAAGAGAAAGGGCAACGATGGAAGCGGCAACCAGGAACCTGAACTGCATACGGCACCTCAAAGCTTTCGTGGAACCACGATAAATCGATTTGGCGCGCGGTGCAAACCGGGGGTGGCGGATGAATTTGAAGCCCGCATTCCCTCGGGGGCTAAAGCCCGCAGCTTTTTGGGGTTGATGATGTACGGGCTGAAGCCCGTACCCTTCAACTGAAGCCCGTACCGTTCGAATTGTCCCACATCGAATTGTGAGCCGGTCTGGACCAGACGATACAATGCGCACATGCGCAGAACTGACTTTTCCCGCTTGTGTGTTTTCTTTGCCCTGATTGCAGGTTTCGCTGTCTTTGCCGAAGCGCAAAGCCCGCTGCCCACCACGTCTGCGCAGGACCGCGAACTGGCTAAGGCAATCTTCAAGCAGCTCATCGAGATCAACACGACGGATACGCCGCGGGGCAACGTGACTACAGCCACCGCGGCCATGCAGAAGCGGTTTCTCGATGCAGGCTTCCCGCCGCAGGACGTGCATTTGCTGGGGCCCGATCCGCGCAAGATGAATCTTGTCGTGCGCATTCCGGCTGCGGGAACACCGACCGAAAAGCCGGTCGTGTTTCTCTGCCACATGGACGTGGTGGAAGCGCTACGCAAGGACTGGAACACCGATCCGTTTGAGTTTGTGGAGAAGGACGGCTATTGGTACGGGCGCGGCACGCAGGACATGAAGGACTCGGATGCCGCGCTGGTGTTCACGTTTCTGCGCCTGCATCGCGAGGGTTACAAGCCGAAGCGCGACTTGATTCTGGCGCTGACCGCGGATGAAGAAGGCGGCAAGTTCAACGGCGCGGACTGGCTGGTGAAGCAGCATCGCGACCTGGTGGACGCGGCGTTCGTTATCAATCCCGACGCGGGTGGTGTTGAACTGGACAATGGGCGCGCGATGGTGGCCGATGTTGAAGCGACGGAGAAGGTCTACGCGGATTACCAACTGACCGCGGCTGATCGCGGCGGGCATAGCTCGATTCCGCGGCCGGACAACGCCATCTACGAGCTGACCACGGCGCTCAATAAGCTGGCGGCTTATGCCTTTCCATTCGAGATGAACGAGGTGACGCGGACTTATTTCACAAACCTTTCCGCACAGGAGACGGGGCAGATAGCGGGCGACATGCGGGCGATTCTTACGACGCCGCCGGACATGGTTGCGGCGGCACGGCTGAGCGCTACGGAGCCGGCCTTCAACTCAAACTTCAGAACGACATGTGTCGCCACGCGGCTGGCTGGCGGGCACGCCAACAATGCACTGCCGCAGTCGGCGCAGGCGAATGTGAATTGCAGGATTTTTCCGGGCCATTCGCCGGAGGAGATTCGCCAGCAACTGATTGCGGTGTTTGCCGACGCAAAGCTGAGCGTGAAGTATGTGTCGGATGCGGGCGATGTTTCGGACACTGCGCCGGAGAGAAAAGCGATGGTGCCGCCGGCGCCGATCAAGGAAGTGTTTGAACCGCTGACACGGCTTACGCAGGCATTGTGGCCGGGCACGCCGGTAACGCCGACCATGGAGAACGGGGCGAGCGACTCGATCTATTTTGCGCAGGCGGGGATTCCCTGTTATGGCTACTCGGCGATTGCGCTGGAGCGCGACGACGACCGTGCGCATGGGCAGGACGAGCGGCTGCCGGTGGAGTCGTACTGGAAGTCGCTGGACTTTTTCTACGCGTTCAGTAAGGCTCTTGGCGGAGAGTGAGTCGAACTGCATTCATGTCGTCGAATTAGGTTTCTTGTGGCCGTCGTAGTTAATTGAAATCTCAGCGGAGGTCGCGCAAAATTGTTTCCGATCTTTGTCGCACAAGGGAAGAGCCAAACTCGCTTCAAGGTTGGCTACATCGACCAGACCGGTCGGGTAATCGTTGATCCAGTCTTCGAGGACGGGACACTTTTCTATGAAGGCCTTGCTGCCGTAAAAATCAAGGGTGGTCGATGGGGCCTGATTGATTCCAGCGGCGAATTCGTAATCCCGCCAACATTATGGAATCGGTGCCAGTTCCAAGAGGGATTGGCTTGTCTAGCGACAAAATCGGGGGTCTGGGGGGTCATCAACAGGACAGGGAACTTCGTAGTGGAGCCCAAGTACAGTCTGATGTTTCCGTTTTGCGAAGGGCGAGCAGTTGCAAGGATCGGCGAATGGGAGAAATCTCGCTACGGATTCATTGGTCGCCTCGGGAACGAAATAGTCCCTACAGCGTTTCATCGAGCCTGGAATTTTTCAGAGGGCCTGGCCGCAGTCAAGCTTGCACATCTTTGGGGTTACATCGAGCCGTCCGGGCTGTTCAAGATAGCCCCACGTTTCGAGGGGACGGGAAAGGCCAAGCGTTCGGTCGATATTCGGGCAGGCAGATTCGTCAATGGTTTTGCTCCCGTTTGGGCGGGTCAGGATTTCTATCGATTCATCGACACTACGGGCGCCCTCGCGTTTGAGGGTGGTTTCGAAGATGCCAATAGCTTCAGCGAAGGTCGGGCAGTAGTTAAGCTAGGCGGACGGTACGGTTTCATTGACACAATGGGCAAGCTGGCTATCGACTTCAGATTTACGCTCGCTCGTGATTTTTCAGAAGGGTTGGCGAAGATTGAAGAAAAAGAGCCACGGGCTGGCGTCGCAACTCCCGTTGGATTCATTGATCCCGACGGCCGAATGGTGATTCCTCCCCGGTTCTCAAGCGCAGAGAGTTTTCGTGGTGGGCTCAGCCTTGTCACGACAGACGATTCCATCGGATATATCAAAAAGTCTGGTGAATACGTATGGCAGGGCCCCTTTGTAGATTACGGGGTTCTTTGCTAACTCGTGGTCGCCGGCGATTCTGAGAAGCCGCCCTTAAGCCGATTGCGCGATTGTGTATTCGCGTGAGTAGCCGGCGGGCTCGGCGTGGATCTTGACTTGCACCTGGCCGGTTGAGTCGCAGGTGTACTCTTCGCGGATGCGCAGGTCGCCGGGATTGCGCATCAGGTCGACAGGGACTGAGGCCAGATCGGGATGGTGTCGCAGGCCGGGATCAAACGGAAAAAGAATCTGATCCCAGTTGGCGATTTCGCCCTTGGGTTGGCCGTGTTCGTCGAGCTGTGAGCACTCTAGATAGCGGAAGTGGCCGATGTTATGCGCGGGCTGGTAGATGCGCTCGATGCGCAGCGGCGGCTCGTCGGAGTCAGGCAGTTGCACACCGCGGGGGAAGATCAGGTCAAAGAAGATGGTGCCGCCAAAGTTGGTCTCGCGCCACATGCCGAAGTTGCGATTGAATTGGTCCTGCACCGCATCCGGCAAAAGCCCAGGAAGATCGCCAGTGAGCACGGCGGCGCGAATGGCGAGGCCGATGGCGCTGGCCGATCGCATGTAAGCGGAGCGGCGCACCTTGCGGCCAAAGCTCTCACGCAGAATGCGGGCGACGGGCGGCAACTCCGCTGCGCCGCCGGTCACATAGAGCGTGTCCAGAGGGCGGTCTCCGTGCCTGGCCAGCAGGTCATCGACCACGGCGCGGGTCTGCTCGATGAGCGGGCGGCAGCGCTCGTAGTAGTCATCCACCGGAATTGTGACCTGCTCCCAGCCGGAGCGTACGCGGTCCAAATCGAGCGTGACCTTACGGGTGTTGGGATTGAGTGTCTCTTTCTTTTCGCGGCACTCTTCCAGCAGGCGGTATCGCTCAGACGGCTTGAGACGGATGCCTTCGCCGAGCGATTCCAAGACCAGTGCCGCAAGAATCTCGTCGAAGTCGTCGCCACCCAGGTTGGGAATTCCATCGGAAGCCTCGACGGTGTGTTCCGTTTCACCCAGCGTGACCAGCGAAACGTCAAATGTTCCGCCGCCCAGGTCGTAGACCACCAGGCCGCTGCCCACGCGGCTTTTGCGTTCGGAGCTGTTGCGATGGGCAAACTCGATTGCCGCGGCGGAAGGTTCATTGAGCAGGCCGAGCACGTTGAAGCCGGCTGCTTGCGCGGCTTCCTCGGTAAGAAAGCGCTGATTGCTGTTGGCGTTGGCGGGCACGCCGAGCATTACGTCGAACTTCTCTTGAGATTCAGGCGCGCCGCCAGACTCGGGCCCGTCGCTGCCGACGTTTGAGTGATGCAGCAGTTGCGCCTTGAGCGAGAGCATCATCTCCACCATCAACTGGCGCAGCGGAATCTGCTGCCCCGCAACCGGCACCAGCGTGTGCGGATTGGCCGAACGCAAGTATCGCTTCAGCGAGCGCAGAACGGTCCAGTCCTCGTCTTCCTGCACGGCAATCGCTTCCCAGCCATAGACGCGCTGTTCGCCGTTGACCGCGGCTACAGGGGGAAACCAGTCATGGGTTTGCCCGTCAGGTGCTTCGAAACTGACGAGGGGGAAATTGCCGCGATCAACCAGCGCGACAACCACACGGGTTGTTCCGAAATCGATTCCAAGTCGCATATCACACTAGTTTACCGGAGCCGCAGATTTTAGAGCCCAACAATCGCTGCTAAACTGAGAGTCCATGATTCTCCCGTTCGTCCGCGAGATATTTGCGGAGCTGGAGCACTGCTCGGGCTTTGAACGCGTACGAAGGCACTTGAGCCTTGGTGCGGGGCGGAGACGTGTGTCTGGACTGACCGCAACGGCGCGGGCGCTCTATGTGCCGCTGATGGCGCGTGCGGCGAGGCAACCGGTGATCGTAGTGGTGGCCGACAACAAGGCCGCCGAGGCGCTTGAGTCGATTTTGCGCGCCGGGTGCGACCTGACCGGTGCTGTTGATCCTGCGGCAGTGGTGCGGCTGCCGGCCCACGATGTGCTCCCTTTTGAAAATCTTTCTCCGCACCCGGACGTGCAGGAGCAACGTGCTTCCGCGTTGTTCAAGCTGGCCACGGGTGAGGTGTCCATACTGATCGCTCCGGTTGAGGCGGCGGCGTTGAAGCTGTTTGACCGCGACTACTATGCGGGGCTTGCGGTAACGCTGAAGCGCGGCGAAGAGGTGGACGTGGAAGTGCTCACCGGCCACCTGGCCAGCGTGGGCTACACGCACATGGATCTGGTGGAGATGCCGGGGCAGTTCACGCGGCGCGGCGGAATTCTGGATGTGTATTCACCGGAGGCCGACCGGCCGGTGCGCATTGAGTTCTTCGGCGACGAGATTGAAACCATCCGCAAGTTCGATCCCGAGACGCAGCGCTCGCAGTCTGGCCTGGATGAAACGCAACTGCTGCCGCTGACGGAGACTCCTGTGACCGAACGGCTGCTGGCCGCGGTGCACGCACGGTTGAGCCGGCAGCGTTTGGAAGTGGAAGATGCAGGGGAAGGCGATGAGACAGCCGAGGAGATGGCAGCCGAGATGGCCGCGGCCCGCGGAGTGAGCGTATTTCCCGGCTGGGAGTTTTTCTCTGCTGTGGCCGGAGCGGAGAAGTCCCTGCTTTCCCTGCTGCCCAAGTGCGCGCTCTTTGTGGAAGAGCCGGCGATGGTGCGCAACCAGATCGATCGCTGGTGGAACAAGGTGGAGCAGCGGCATGAGCGCTCGGCGATGGGCTCGCTGATTATGCCGGAAGACATCTATCTGCGGCCTGAAGTGTTGCAGGCGCAACTGAACGCGCACATGGGACTCGACCTCGATCAATTGGGCGTGGTGGACGTGCTTGACGATGACACAACGCTGGGCGAGATTGAGCTGAATACGCGGCCGACGATGCGCTTTCATGGGTCGATACCGGCGCTGACCGAGCAGTTGAAAAACCTGATGGCTGTCGAGTCGCGGATTGTGTTGGCTGCGCCGCACCAGGGCGATGTAGAGCGGTTGGCAACGGTGCTGCGCGAGTACCAGATTCCCTATCGCCTCGGCAGCCGCAATCCTCATCCCGGTGAGACGGTACTCGATGAGGGAAGCTATCTTGCCGGTGACCTGCGGGTGCCGGTGATTGTGAGAACACCGCTGGCGGCGGGCGTTAGCTTTGCGGATGCGAACCTGATTGTGTTCGGCGCCAACGATCTTTCCGACGATGTGGACGTGGCTGCGCGCCCGGAGCCGAAGCGATCGAAAACCGCGGCGTTCGTCTCTGACTTCCGCGACTTGACTGTCGGCGATTACGTGGTTCATACCGAGCACGGGATCGCGCAATATCAGGGCCTGAAAGAAATCATTCAGGATGGGCTCGCGGTCGAGTTCATGATTCTGGAATTTGCGGAATCGGCCAAGCTTTACGTGCCCTTGACGCGGCTTGACCTGATTCAGAAATATCGTTCGACAGATACCGGGCCCGCGCCAGTGTTGAACAAGTTGGGATCGCAGCAATGGGCCAAGACCAAGGCGCGCGTGCGCAAGGCCATGGTAGACATGACCGGCGAATTGCTGAAGCTTTACGCCGAGCGCACCACGGCACAGGGAACGTCTTTCTCCAAAGACAACGAGTTTCAGAAGGAGTTTGAAGAGTCATTCGACTACAACGAGACGGACGATCAGCTGTCTGCGATTCGCGCCATCAAGTACGACATGGAATCGACCACCCCGATGGACCGCTTGTTGTGCGGCGATGTGGGTTATGGCAAGACGGAAGTGGCCATGCGCGCGGCGTTCAAGGCTGTGCAGGATGGCAAGCAGGTTGCGGTGCTGACGCCGACAACGATTTTGAGTTTTCAGCATTTCGAGACTTTCAAAAAGCGCTTCTCACAATTCCCCATCAACATTGAAATGATCTCGCGCTTTCGCACGGCGAAGGAGCAGAAGGAGATTGTTGAGAAGGTCGAAACGGGCAAGGTGGATATTCTGATCGGCACTCATCGCCTGCTGTCGAAGGACATCAATTTTCAGGACCTCGGCCTGCTGATTGTGGATGAGGAGCAACGCTTCGGCGTGCGCCACAAAGAACGGCTGAAGCAGATGCGCAAGGAGATCGATGTGCTGGCGATGAGCGCCACGCCGATTCCGCGAACGCTGCACATGTCGCTTGTTGGGCTGCGCGACATGAGCGTGATCGAGACGCCGCCCAAGGATCGCATGGCGATTCAGACCGTGGTTGCAAAGTTCGACGAAAAAATAATTCGTTCCGCAGTGGAAGTGGAACTGGAGCGCGGCGGGCAGGTGTATTTCGTCCACAACCGTGTGGAATCCATCTATGAGATTGCGTCGCGCATTCAGGAGCTTGTCCCTTCTTCGCGCGTGTGCGTGGGCCACGGGCAGATGGGCGAGACGGAGCTGGAGCGCGTAATGCTGGCCTTCATGCGGCATGAGTACGACGTTTTGGTGGCTACTACGATTATCGAAAACGGGTTGGATATTCCGCTGGCAAATACGATGCTTATCAATCGTGCGGACCGGCATGGCTTGAGCGAGCTCTACCAGTTGCGGGGGCGCGTGGGCCGCTCGAACCGAAGAGCCTATGCATATTTACTCATCCCACCTGACAAGGAGCTGACGGACATTGCGCGCAGAAGACTGGCGGCGCTGAAGGAATTCTCAGACCTGGGTGCGGGCTTCAAAATTGCGGCGCTTGATTTGGAACTACGCGGCGCGGGCAACATGCTGGGCGGCGAGCAGAGCGGGCATATTGAGGCGGTAGGATTCGAGCTCTATACGTCGATGCTGGAAGCCGCGGTGAAGGAGATGAAGGGCGAGACGAGCGAAGAGCGGCCGGCAACGGCGCTCAACCTCGGAATCGCGCTACGCATCGACGAGAGCTATGTGCCGGAAGAGAATCAGCGGCTGCGGCTCTACAAGAAGATTGCCGGCGCGACCAGCGAGAAGGCTGTCATCGACGTGCGCGCGGAGATGGAAGACCGTTATGGCGCGCCGCCGGACGCGACCGTGTTCCTGCTGGAAGCGGCGCTGCTGCGCCTTGAATGCGAGCAGTTGGGTATCGCGCAGGTGGACCGCAAGCGCAGTGAGTTGCAGATTCGGTTCATGGAGAACGCAGCAGTCGATCCGCAGCAGTTGATGCGGCTGGTGGCGAAGAATGCCAAGCGCGGCGCCCAGTTCACGCCGCAGGGGCTGTTGAAGTATCCTTTGGCTGCTGTGCGGTCTGACGAAATATTGCTGGAGATTCACGAAGTGCTCGCCAAGTTGGCGCCCGCGCCGGTTGGCGCTTGAGATCGAGAGGGAAGATGAAGAGGCTTTTTGCCGTTGTTGCGATTGGAGTGTATATGAGCGCCGCCTTGACTGCGCAGAATCGAGACTGGAAGCAGGAATTTGCAATGGCCTCCGACGAGTACTTTGACCAGGTGTACTTTCACTACGGTCCAAGCAACGGCACGGTGGCAGGCCTGCACGAGTATGACGGGCAACTGGAAGATTTCTCGCGCAAGAGCATTGATGCGGAGATCAAATCGCTGAAGAGTTTCGAAGTCAGGATTGAAGCGATCAAGCCCGATGCTTCGAAGGCGAGCTTTGTTCAGCGCACGGACCGCGCCATGGTGCTGGGAAACATTCGCTCCGAGCTGCTCACGCTGGAGACCATCCGTCCGTGGGAAAAGAACGCGGATAATTATTCGAGCGCCTGTGCCAATGGCGCCTTCACGCTGATGGAGCGAAAGTTTGCGCCGCCGGATGAGAGGCTGCGGTCGCTGATCTCGCGCGAGAAGCAGATGCCAGCGCTTCTGGATGCGGCGCGAGTGAACTTGAAGAATCCACCGCATATTTATACAGAAATTGCGATTGAGCAGTTGCCGGACATCATTAGTTTTTTCGAGAAGGATGTTCCGGCAGCTTTTGCCGATGCGCAGGACGCGGCTCTCAAGGCGCAGTTCGCACAGACCAACTCGGCAGTGATTACAAGCCTGAAGAGTTATCTCGACTGGTTGAAGACCGATCTGCTGGCGCGCTCCAATGGCGACTACCGCATTGGCGCAGATGCCTTCCAGAAAAAGCTCCACTACGACGAGATGGTGGATACGCCGCTGGACAAACTGCTGGAGATTGGCTGGGCCGATCTGCGCAAGAATCAAGCGCACTTCAAAGAAGTTGCGAAGGAACTGGAGCCTGACAAGGAGCCAAGCACGGTGCTGGAAGAACTGGGCGAAAATCACCCGGCCCCCGACCACTTGCTCGATGCATTCCGGGCCACGTTCGACGGGCTGCTTGGCTTTATTCGCAGCAATCGCATTGTCACCATACCTTCGGATGTGCGGCCCATTGTGGAAGAGACCCCGCCTTTCATGCGCGCCACGACCTTTGCTTCCATGGATACGCCGGGGCCGTTTGAAAAGAATGCGACGGAAGCCTATTTCAACGTGACGCTGCCTGATCCGTCGATGACACCGGCGCAGGTTGAGGGTTATATGCACTCATTCAACGTGGGTACGGTCATTTCGACGGCGGTCCATGAGGCCTATCCGGGGCACTATGTGCAGTTCCTGTTTCTGCCGCAGGCACCGAGCAAGGTGCGCAAGATTCTAAGTGCGAACACGGATGTCGAAGGCTGGGCGCACTATTGCGAGCAGATGATGCTTGACGCCGGATATGGGCAGCCGGGCGCGGGAGCGAAGGATGAGCGCGAGTCAAAGTTTCTGCGCCTCGGCCAGCTTCAGGACGCTCTGCTGCGCAATGCGCGTTTCATCGTTGGCATCGAAATGCATACCGAAAAAATGAGCTTCGACCAGGCGGTGGAATTCTTCCAGAAGGAAGGCTACCAGTCGAAAGAGACGGCAATGGTGGAAACAAAGCGCGGCACCAGCGACCCAACCTATCTCTATTACACACTGGGCAAGCTGGAGATTCTGAAACTGCGCGAGGACGTGAAGAAGCGCGATGGCGCGGCGTTTTCGCTGCAGAAGTTCCACGACGAGTTTCTTCAGCAGGGATTTCCGCCGATCAGAATTGTGCGCGAGGCAATGCTTGGGGATGAGTCGCCGACATTGTGAAGCAGTGGGATAACACGCAAGCGGCATAAGGTATGCAAGCAAGTACCACCGAAGTTATCCCCCACAAGAGTTACTGTAGTTTCCGCTGAAGCCTAGTATGCTGGCAACGAATCGAGAGGCGGAGCGCAGCGCGGCTGCCGGATGAGAGAGGACAAGAGTATGAGCAAGAGGGTTCGGAAGGTAGTATTCCCCGCAGGCGGTTTGGGCACGCGTTTTTTGCCGGCTACCAAGGTCATCCCCAAGGAGATGCTGGCGGTGGTGGACAAGCCCATTCTCCAATACGGAGTGGAAGAGGCGATCGCGTCGGGCATTGAGCACATCATTATCGTGACCGGCCGCGGCAAGGGCGCCATGGAAGACCACTTCGACATCAGCTACGAGCTGGATGCGACGCTGGAGCGCAAGGGGAAGAAGGAACTGCTGGCCATCTCGCGGGGCATTTCGTCCATGGCGCGCATCAGCTATGTGCGCCAGAAAGAGCCGCTCGGCCTGGGCCACGCGGTGCTGTGCGCCAAGGACCTGGTGGGCGACGAACCCTTCGCCGTGTTGTTGCCCGACGACGTGATTACGGCTGAGCCGCCCTGCCTGAAGCAGATGATCGATGTGTTCGACGAGCGCGGCGGATCGGTGCTGGCGACGATGACGATTGAGGGCCCAAGCATCAGCGCGTATGGCGTACTGGCCGGCTCACAAGATCCGACGAACGAGCGGATATACAACTGCACCGGCATGGTTGAGAAGCCGAAGTTTGAAGACGCGCCGTCGAAGCAGGCAATCATAGGGCGGTATGTGCTGACGCCGCGAGTGTTCGAACTGCTGGAGCAGACCACGCCGGGCGCGGGCGGTGAGATTCAACTGACAGACGGAATTCTTGCGCTGGTGAAAGAGGAGCCGGTCTTCGGGTATACCTTCGACGGAAAGCGATTTGATGCGGGTGACAAGTTCGGGATGCTGCAGGCGACGGTCGAGTTTGCGTTGGCGCGGCCAGAGTTTGGCGAGAAATTCCGCGAGTATCTGAAGGGGCTGGCGCTGTAAAGCAGGGGACAGGGATCTGGGGCTGCCTCGCTTTGCTTACGCCTTCCATTGGATATCGGCGGAATCAAGTCAGCGGATATCCTAGAAGAGCGGCGTCTGGCGCCCGGGCATGGTCAGGCCGAAGTGCTCGTAGGCCAGGCGCGTTGCCACTCGCCCGCGCGGTGTGCGGTCCAGAAATCCGATCTGGAGCAGGAAGGGCTCGTAGACTTCTTCGAGGGCATCCTGCTCTTCGGCCAGGGTAGCGGCCAGGGTGCTGAGGCCGACCGGACCGCCATCGTATTTCTGGATGATCGTAAGTAGCAGCTTTCGGTCGATCTCGTCGAAGCCGTGGGCATCCACTTCGAGCATGGTGAGCGCGGCATTGGCGGTGGGGCGGTCGATGACTCCGGAGCCGCGCACCTGCGCATAGTCGCGTACACGGCGCAACAGGCGGTTGGCAATGCGCGGTGTGCCGCGCGAGCGCAATGCAATCTCCGCCGCGCCGTCCTGGTCGATGGGCACGCCCATCACTTCGGCGGAGCGTGTCACGATGAAGCGCAATTCTTCTTCCGTATAAAACTCAAGCCTCAGCAGGATGCCGAAACGCGAGCGCAGCGGCGACGAGAGCAGGCCGGGGCGGGTGGTTGCGCCGATGAAAGTGAAGGGGCGAATCTCCATGACATGGGTGCGCGCCGCCGGGCCCTGGCCGATGATGATGTCGAGCTTGTAGTCCTCAAGCGCGGTATAGAGTTTCTCTTCGAGCACCGGCTGCATGCGATGGATTTCGTCCAGGAAAAGTACCTGGCGTTCACGCAGGTTGGTGAGGATGGCGGTCAGGTCGCCCTGGATCTGCAGGGCGGGTCCGGAGGTTTGCTGGAAGCCTACGTCGAGTTCATTGGCGATGATTGTCGCCAGGGTGGTTTTGCCCAGGCCGGGAGGGCCGAAGAGCAGCACGTGGTCCAGCGCTTCACCGCGTGATTTAGCGGCCTCCAGCGCGATGGCCAACTGTTCCTTGGCTTTGGACTGGCCAATGAACTCGCCCAGCCAGCGAGGGCGCAGTTTGAGTTCGAATCCCTGCTCCTCTTCGGCGCGCGAGGCGCTGACGAGCCGGTCTGGGGAGTTGTCGTGGGCGATGGCCATGCTGAAGGAAGTGTAGCGGGGCTGGGTTGTGGGCGCAACCGAGGGGCTGAGCGGCGAAAGGAGCTAAGCCGGAATACATACAACCCCAGCCACCAGTTTGTAGAGGAAGCCATCGAACGGTTCGCTAAGGCTCACCGTGAGCAGGGTCCTGGGATGCTTGTCACCGCATAGCAATGCGTGGGGATGAATCCCTGTTGGCAAATTTCGGAGCTGATTGAGCCACGCTGGAAACGAGGATAGCACTTCCCAGGCGCTGGAACGCGAGGTCCTGCCTGCTCAAAGCGGCAGCTTCGCCGTTTAGACTGGATTTGACCCGCTTTCTCGTGATGACACCTCGCTTCCGCCGGATTCGCCGCTTCCGATTCAATCTCCCGCAACGCATCGCGGCGGGTTTGCTGCTTCTTTTTCTGGCCCAGGGCCTTTGGCTCACGGAGCATCAGACCCTCTCAGACCGCGACTACACCTACGCGCGCTGCGGCCGCGAGACCTGGGAGCGGCCCTCGGCGCTGGCTGGCTACTACACCACCTGCGGCAATATTCACGACGGCATCCTGGGCTACCGGCTGGCGGGGCTGCCGCTGACCCTCAATCTGCTTGTCGAGCGCGGGTTGGATACATTCCGCAAGCCGGAAGACAAGGTGATTCAAGCGGGCGGCGAGGTGAGCTCATGGGAGCTGCGCCACCAGATGACTCACGTTCTGTTGCTGTTGCGGCTGCCGTGTTTGATGGCCGGCTGCATGCTGGGCGCCGGCCTTTGGTGGGTTACACGGCGGCTCTACGGCAACTTTGGCGGCTATACGGCGCTTGGGCTTTATTGCTTTTCTCCGGCTGTGCTGCGGGCCTGTGTGGCGCCCAACACTGAGGTGCTGGCCTCGCTCGGAGTCTATGGCGGCGTCTACACCTGCATCGGCGTTGCGCATGCCATGCAGGGGCCGAAGAAAAAGTGGCGTCCGCGCATTGTGCTGCTGACGGCAGCCTTTGGACTGGCGGCGGCCTCACACATTGCGGCGCTGCCGGTGGTGGCGCTGCTGGGGTTGGTGGCCATGCTGTGGGTGGCTGAAGGGCGCCGAGCCCAGGTGTTGCCCATGGTGCTGATCGGCGTCGCCGGGGCGCTGGTGTTGGTGTTCGCATGCTACGGGTTTTCCGCGGATGCATTCAGCTATGTCTTCCGCTCGTCCGCTGGATTTATGAACGTCTCTCTCGACCCGGCGAAGCACTTCTTTTCCAGAATGGAGAACGCTGGCATCGCGCTCTCCGCTGTGGCGTCGCTGGTGTTGTACCTGGGCCTGCGCCGGTCGCGCTACTTTGGCAACACGGCTCCGTTGTTGTGCGCTTTATTGCTGTTCGTGCTTATGCTCACCGGCACGCAGGGCAGTCCGTCGCTGTGGGCGCTGCCGTTTCTGCTTACGTTTGTTGGAGGCGTGTTTGCCGACGCGTATGAGAGCCCGCGCGGACGCCTGGCATTGGCTGCGGGCGGGGCGATCCTGCTGCTGCAGGCGGTGTTCTGCGTGCTGAGCTTGCCGGGGCTGCTATGAGGGATGCGTGATGGAAATGCACTTGACGACATTAGGCATTCTGGGGCATAATTTGCTGTAGTTAGATCAGATTGAACTGGGTGCCACCGGGTCGACCTGTAACTGAGGGACGTTTAAGTCTTAGTCGCAGAGTTCATCGAAGGATAGAGGTGGCAACATGGAACAGCATTGGGAGGTCGGCTTCCACAGTGAGTTTGCACCTGAGTTTCGGGAGTTTTCAACCCCGGCCCAGGACGCCTTATTCGCACTGTTCATCAAGGTGGGGCACTTTGGTCCTTTGCTTGGTCGTCCAGACGTAGACACGCTGAAGGGTTCGCGCTACCCCAACATGAAAGAACCTCGTTTCAAAGTCGGTGACGAAGTTTGGCGAGTAGCGTTCGCTTTTGACCCTCGGCGAAAGGCAATCTTGCTGATTGGCGGAAGCAAATCAGGCATCTCCAAAGATCGGTTTTACAGCGGTCTGATTCGCATAGCCGATGGTCGATTTGAGCGCCATCTCGAAACAACCGCCAAGGAGCGGAAAAAGGAATGACGATTTCTCTGGAAGAAATGCTCGCAGAGTTACCGGCCGACCGGCGAGAACGAATTGAAAAGCGCGCGGCGGAGTTGATCGCAGAGGAACTGAGCCTCCGCGAGTTACGCCGCCTGCGCAAGCTCACGCAGACCCGTCTGTCCAAGAAGCTCAAGATCGGCCAGGAGGGAGTTTCGCGCATTGAAAAGCGCACCGACCTTTATCTCTCAACGCTGCGGAACTACGTCGAGGCAGTCGGCGGCAAGTTGTCACTGATCGTCGAGTTTCCCGATCGATCGGCCGTAACGCTTGCTGGATTTGGCGAAGACCCAGGCAAGGTGCGCATCGAAAATGGAAAGAAAAGGAAGCCAAAAGCTCCGTCCAAATCGAAGCCCGCGCCACGCCGCGCCGCGTAATCGTCAAGGACGCAGAACGCCACGTCGGAAAGTGCGCATAAAATCAAGCAATATAAGGACTTATTTATCTGCATTCGCCTTGCTGAAATGCCCTCTCAGCGGGTAAAATAGCAGCATAGCCTGCGGACCCGGCCCCGCTTTATCCGGACCCTTTCTGCCGACCTTCTGCGGGCAAGAAAAAACCTTATGGCCGACGATCAGAACCCCATGCTCCCCCTTGAAGGTGGCACCCCGCCCAACGGCGGCACCAACCTTATTCCCATCAACATTGAAGAAGAGATGCGCCGCTCGTATCTCGACTATTCCATGTCGGTCATCATCGGCCGCGCGTTGCCCAGCGCGCTAGACGGGCTCAAGCCTGTGCATCGCCGAGTGCTTTACACGCTGAGTGAAATGGGCCTTGAGTACAACAAGAAATATGCCAAGTGCGCCAAGGTTGTCGGCCAGGCCATGGGTGTCTACCATCCCCACGGCGACTCGGCCATCTATGACACCCTGGTGCGCATGGCGCAGCCCTTTACGCTGCGTTACACGCTGGTGGACGGCCAGGGCAACTTCGGCTCCGTGGATGGCGATCCCCCGGCCGCCATGCGATACACCGAGTGCCGCATGTCGCGCATCGCCGGCGAGTTGCTCTCCGACATCGAAATGGAGACCGTCGACTTTACGCCGAACTACGACGAGTCGACCTTTGAGCCGGTGGTGTTGCCCACGCGCATTCCCAATCTCATCGTGAACGGATCAAGTGGTATCGCGGTCGGCATGGCCACCAACATCCCGCCGCACAACCTGACAGAAGTGGTGAACGCGGCCATTGAGCTGGTGCAGAATCCGCATGCCGGACTGGCCGAAGTGCTCAAGCACGTCCAAGGCCCCGACTTCCCGACTGGCGGATTCCTTTACGGCAAATCCGGTATTCCGCAGGCCTACAAGACTGGCCGCGGGCGCTTCATGATGCGCGCCAAGGTGGCCACTGAAAACCTGACCAAGGAAAAACAGGCAATCATCGTCACCGAGATTCCTTACCAGGTAAACAAGTCAAAGCTCATTGAACGCATCGCCGAGCTGGTGAACGAGAAGATCATCGACGAGATCAGCGACGTGCGCGACGAGAGCGATCGCGACGGCATGCGCATTGTGATTGAGCTTAAGCGCGGCTCGCAGCCGGAGATCGTGCTCAACCAGCTCTACAAGCACACCCAGATGCAGGAAAGCTTCAGTATGATCTTTCTTGCCGTGCTAAACGGGCAGCCGCGCGAGCTGTCGCTTGACCAGGCCATTCGCGCCTTCATCGATCATCGCGTCGACGTGGTGCAGCGCCGCACGGTTTTCCTGCTCAAGAAAGACCGCGCCCGCGAACACATTCTCGAAGGCCTCAAGATCGCGCTCGACAACCTCGACACGGTCATCCGCATCATTCGCGCATCGGGCTCGCGTGTCGAGGCTCGCGAGAACTTGTACGCGTGGGGCAAAGGCACTGAGATCATGGTCACGCTGGGCCGCGAAGTCATGGCTCATGAAGAAAAGGGCCTGACGCTACGCCAGATCGACGCCATTCTTGAACTGCAGCTCTATCGTTTGACGCAGCTCTCCATCGACGAGTTGCTGAAGGAATTGAGCGAGGTTCGAGCACGCATTGAAGAGTACGAGTCGATTCTGGCGAGTGACGCCAAGCTTCGGGCAGTGATCGTCAAGGAACTTGAAGAAGTGCGCGACCGCTACGGCGACGCGCGCCGCACGCAGATTGTGGACGAAAGCGCCGAGCTGCAGCTTGAAGACCTCATCGCCGACGAGCAGGTTGCTGTCACGGTCAGCCACCAGGGCTACCTCAAGCGGACCCCGATTTCGATTTACCGCCAGCAGCGTCGCGGCGGCACCGGGCGCACCGGCATGAAGACGCGCGACGAGGATTTCGTCGCTCAGCTCATCGTTGACTCCACGCACGCCTATCTTCTCTGCTTCACCAACACCGGCCGCGTGTACTGGCTCAAGGTATACGAGATTCCCGATGTGAGCGCGGCGGGCAAAGGCAAGTCCATGCAGAGTTTGCTGAATCTGCAACAGGGCGAAAATGTGCGCACCATTCTTCCTGTCCGCAACCTTGAAGAAGAGGGCAAATTTATTTTCTTCGCGACGCGTAACGGCATCGTCAAGAAGACTCCCTTGAAGGACTTCAGCAATGTAATGGCGCGCGGCATCATCGCCATTGCCATCGATGAAAAAGTCGACGACCTTATCGACGCAAGGATCACAGACGGCAAGCAGACAATCTTCCTGGCAACGCGCGAGGGAATGGCGATACGCTTCGATGAGAAGTACGACCCGGAAGGCAACGGGTCAGGGTTGCGTCCCATGGGCCGTAATGCTGCCGGAAATAAGGGAATCTCGCTCAAGAAGGGCGACCAGGTAATTGGCGTTGCGATCACAGACTCCGATCAGACGCGAGATCAGAATCGCGATGAGTGCGCCGCCAACCTCGGACTTACCGAGCGTCTTGTTAGTCTGCGCGCCGCTCACACGGATGCGAAGGAATCGCTGCAGAAGGCGCGTGAGCAGAAGAGGAACGGCTCCGCTGACGATGAGTCCCTGAAGGCTGCCGAGAAGGCCGCCGACAAGGCTTTGGCCGATGCGGAGAAGGCTTTGAAGGCACTGGACGAACGCCTGGGAGTGAGCAAATTCCTGATCCTTACTGTCACCGAGAACGGCTTCGGCAAGCGCACGGATATTGACGAATACCGTCTAACCGCGCGCGCGGCTCAGGGCGTGAATAACCTGAAGGCAACCTCAAAGGTGGGCAAGTCCACATCCATTCTTTTGGTGGACGAAACGTCGGAGTTAATGGTCATAAGCCAGTTTGGCAAGATGATCCGGATCGACACAAAGACCATTCGCGCCGCGGGCCGCTCCACGCAGGGCGTGCGGTTGCTGAATCTGGAATCCGACGACAAGGTCGCCGCTGCGGTGATTATTCCACCGGAAGAACTGAAGGACGAAGACCAGGGGACGCTGTTGCAGTGAAAGTGAACAGGCTACAAGGAGAACAAATTTACAGGCGGTCGATCAAGCAAGGAGTGGAAAGGCAATTCTGGGAGGGCCGAATCGTGAAGACAAAAAGGTTTATTCTTTCTCCGCACCTCTGCAAGAACAGCAGATGCAAAGGCCCGGAGCTTCTTGTCAAGGTCTCGCTTGGCGGGGTTATCAACCGCAAGTGCCTGAAATGCGGGCGAATGTCCACGGTCAACCTCGCGGACCTGCCAGCCCTTGAATGCGAAAATGACGGTACTTCGCTAAGAGCCGAGACGCAACAACGATTGTACGGCAACTACGAGTACAAGTGTGAAAAGTGCGGAAAAACATGGGAGGTGCACAAATTCCTCCCATTGGCCGAAGAACTTGATTGATCTGAGGGCGTTTCGGGTGGGCCGCACAGTACTCACCTAGAGACCTCGGGTCGCATTAGCTTCATCGCACTTGCGTGCGGGGAGCCCGTCGGATCGTCTTATCCATCGGCTTGTTCGGGTCGCGGACAACGCCGATCTTCGCCCACGCTGCCGCGCGCATTTCATCAACGAGCGTGAGTCGCTGGCCGATGGAGAGGTCGCTCCAGTCGCGAATCTTTTCGGCGAGGTGCTCCGGCACGTAGGTGTAGTCGAATTCCGCCTCGTTCACCGGAAAATCATCAGTAACGTCTCGGATGGGCGCGAGATTCTGCTTACGACCTTCAGGAAACAACGGGTCAGCACCCATTGCGTCGATCCGCGCGAACAACTCTTCTGGCGTCTCTTTCACACCAGGAGTCAAGGGCTCTATCAACACACCCGCGCTCACGCGTGAAATTCGTACCCGGTCGCCTTCGAATTGGAATTCCTCGGGCAAGCGTACGGCCTGACTGCGACCGATCCAGAACAACTCGGCATACCCTGCCTGCGGATCTGTTTTCGTCTTTCCAGCCATTCTGCCCGCCAAACTAAAAATCTGCACCATCAGTGTAGACCATTTTCCGTCCCGCATTTCCTACGCCCGTTATCGGACGCAGCCGTACCACGTCTGACACTCGGAATTATGCAGCGTTCCGCCTACACTGAGGATGCTCTGGATTCTCCGCTTACCCCCTGATGCGCCGAACCTCCCTCATGGTTCTCGTGCTGGCCGTCCTTTTTGCTGCGACGGCTTGCACCACGCCCGCGCTGATTGCGCAGCCCCTTGCGACCCACCGGGTCCGCAAGCCTGCGCACCACTCCGCGAAGACCTCGAAGACGCCCAAAACCTCCAAAACGTCAGAACGCCGCGCCTCTCGCTCCTCTGCGCCGCGTAGGACAACTGCCCCGTGCATTGCCCACGCAAATACCGGTAGGGCCAGCAGCCGCGCCGCAGGCCACACGCGTCGGCACAACAGCAACTCTCCCATCGCGCAGTCTGTTCCGCGCGGCATCCAGCCCGTAACCGAACCCGAAGCCACTGCCCCCAAAACACACGCCCGCGTGGTTACTCCTGCCCTTGTTTTGCCCCCGTCCCCCGCCCGGACTGTCTCCGCGCCGGAGCCGCAGCCGGTCTCTTTCCACTGGAATCGGCGCGTGATACCGCCGCCCATGCGCGGTTCGCTTGAGTCCCTTGAGCGGCAAAACGACCGCGCCACCGCCGATGGCCTGGAGCGCATCGAAGACGAATCCGACCTCTCCGACCGCATCGCCCGCGGAGCCCTGGTCCCTGTGCCCGTCTCCGCAGCCCTTTCCATCAACCCTGAACTTTCCGAGCATCACCGCTATTGCCGCCCCTGGACGGCACGCTTTCTTTCCGACCTGGCGCGCTCCCACGAAGCCCAGTTTCATGCGCCTCTCAATGTCAGCTCAGCCGTGCGCACCGTTGAATATCAGAGGCGCCTCATCGCAATCAATGGAAACGCCGCCCCGGCTGACGGCGACATTGCCAGTCCACATCTGACTGGCGCCACGGTCGACATCGCCAAGAGCAGCCTCAGCCGCCAGGAGATTGGCTGGATGCGCAGCTTTCTGCTCCCCCTGCAAGCGGCCGGAAAGATCGATGTGGAAGAGGAATTCCAGCAGGCCTGCTTCCACATCTCGGTCTACAAGAGCTATGTTCCGGCCCGTTCTCCGCGCACCCCGCAGCCCAAAGGCAACAGGCCCAGCAACGCCGAAGTCGCGGGCGGCCAGTCGGCACTCGGGCGCTGACAGGGCTTCCTCATAAATTGATTAAGCGTTTTACTCCAATCAGGGTTACAATCGCGGGCAATAGTATTTCTTTAGCGAGATTGCCGGGAAGGCTGCGACAAGCTTTCGACCAGGCAGCATTGCCAAAGAAGTGCATTCAG
>Ga0302267_10002475_pt1 | contig 22318 bp, 17 predicted proteins | sample III_Bog_E1_3_FD_194555 | JGI IMG/M metagenome (GOLD analysis project Ga0302267, IMG submission 194555) | Peat permafrost microbial communities from Stordalen Mire near Abisko, Sweden - III_Bog_E1_3 | ecosystem: Environmental > Terrestrial > Soil > Wetlands > Peat | place: Sweden: Abisko...
ACGAGCGAATCTCGCGGGAACGGCTCTTGACCGCCGCTGGTGGCTGGCAAAACGGCTGGAGATTGCCGCGCGGGTTGGCTCGGATGTGCCTTTGTTTCTGATCGGTGGGGCCATTCTGGGGGTTGATCGGGGGCAGGAGGTCTACCCGCTGCCAGACTTTGAGCCGGTGTGGTGTGTGGTGGCTACGCCAGCGGTTGGCGTTTCTACTGCGCAGGCATTTCGGGACTGGGATGCGCTTTGCCTGGAAGAAGGTTTGACCCAGGAGGCAAGCGCCGGTAAACTAACTGAGTTGAGCCGCGCCTACGCTGGCGCCTTTGCGGGAGCGATCCTGGAGGGCGGAGTAGAGGCAGGCTCCTCCGGTGTCCCTTCCGTTGGCGGGGACCTGGCCGGGTCCGCAGGGTCCGCGCTTGTCCGCACCGGGATCAGTAGCTGGATTGAGAACGACTTTGAACGCGTCGTGTTCCGCCAGCAGCCCTCCCTTGCAGAAATCAAGCGACAACTTGCGGCCACCGGTACGCCGGGGGCAGCCCTTCATGCCTCGCTGTCGGGGTCCGGTTCGGCGCTTTTCGGGTTATACCTGACCCGGGAAGATGCGGAAGCGGCCTGCGCACGTTTGCAGGCGGCAGGAGTCGCGAGCCTTTTGACGCGCACTCTGCCCCGCGCCGAGTACTGGCGCGACATGCTGACGCTTGAAGGGAATTGACATTCGTGTCGTGGGCGAGCGAGACTCGCCTTCGGCTGCGATGTTGGGCGATCGTCTAATGGTAGGACAGTGCCCTTTGGAGGCACTTGTCCAGGTTCGAATCCTGGTCGCCCAGCCACTTTAATGAGGCAAAGCCGAACACAGCCAAAGCCAACCAGCTTGGAGGGAATCGGAAGATGGAAGCAGGAACGACGACGGTGTCAGCTGAAGCAACCAAACCGGAGAATGCAACCGCAGTGCAGCGCGACCCAGCAGGCAATCCGCCTGTGGTGGCCGCAGCCGCGCCAGCCGCAGCTCTGGACCCAAAAGCCAAGGCCGCACCGGAGCGCAAGCGCACGCGGAATCTGAGCGAAGACAAGCGCTTCAAGCTTTTCAGCGGCACAGCCAACCGTGCCCTGGCAGAGAAGATCGGCACCCACATCGGCGTACCGGTGGGCGAGGTCAGAATTCAGCGCTTTGCCGACGGCGAAGTGTATTTTCAGTTGCTTGAGAACGTCCGCGGCGTGGATGTGTTCATCGTCCAGCCAACTTGCTATCCGGTTGACCAGCACCTGGTCGAGCTGCTCATCATGATCGACGCGCTCAAGCGCGCCTCGGCAGCCCGCATCACGGTGGTGGTTCCCTATTACGGCTATGCCCGTCAGGATCGCAAGGATCGTCCCCGCGTGGCCATCAGCGCCAAGTTGGTGGCTGACCTGCTGACCACGGCCGGCGCAGACCGCGCACTGTTTGTGGATCTGCACGCGGCCCAGATTCAGGGCTTCTTCAATATCCCGGTTGACCATCTGTTTGCTTCGCCGGTACTGGTCAGCTACTTCCGCGAGCGCAACCTGCCCAACCTGACCGTGGTTTCGCCGGATGCGGGCGGCGTGGAGCGGGCACGCTTCTTTGCGCAGAAGATCGGCGCGCCGCTGGCCATTGTGGACAAGCGCCGCACGGACATGAACGTGACTGAAGTGATGCATGTGATCGGTGACGTGCGCGGCCACACCTGCCTCATCATCGACGACATTATTGACACCGCCGGAACACTGGTGAAGACGGTGGATGCGCTCTATGAGAACGGCGCGCTGGCGGTACATGCCTGCGCCAGCCACGCCGTGCTTTCCGGCCCGGCAGTCGAAAGAATCGCCAACTCGCGGCTTCAGGAGGTGATCGTGACCGATACGATTCCTCTGCGCGAAGCGGCGCAAAAGCTGGAAAAGATCAAGGTGCTGTCGATCGCGGGCCTGCTGGGCGCGGCCATTGAGAGCATCCACATGGAAACCAGCGTCAGCACGCTGTTCAGCTAGAAGCCGGGGTCAGGTTTCAGGGGTCAGGGATCAGGTTTGACTGATCGCTGATCCGCAACAATAACGATTTGCCGGCGGAAGGTGAAAGGCAGTCAGAAGCAGCGAAGGGTTTGTTCGCTGATCGCTGATCCCTGATCCCTGGCCTCTGGCACAACAAAGGGAGCGGCCAAGTCCGTGCCCGATTCCAGAAAAGAGAGAGTAATGCCTGAAGTTGTCGTAGCCAAAGCCCGTGAGGGCAAGTTTAATAAGAATGCTGCTCGCCGCGTGCGCGTAGCCGGCAAGATTCCTGCGGTCATCTATGGACCGGGCGCCGATCCGGTGGCCCTTGAAGTGGACCCCAAGCAGATCTCCCGGATTCTTTTTTCCGAGACGGGTCACAACACGATCTTTGACGTGGAGATTAACGGCACGGTATCGGCCAAGGCCATGATCGTCGATTGGCAGCGCGAGCCGCTGAAGGATCTCCTGATCCACATCGACATGAAGCGCATCGCTCTGGACAAGAAGCTGCAGGTCAGCGTTCGCGTCAAGCTGGTGGGCATCCCGGTGGGCGTCAAGGCCGAGGGCGGCATTCTGGACCAGGTGTTGCGCGAGGTCAATGTCGAGTGCCTTCCGGCCGACATCCCCAGCCACATCGATGTGGATGTGAGCGCCATGAAGATGCACTCTTCACTGCGTGTTGCCGATCTGCCGCATTCGGACAAGATCACCTTCCTGAACGCAGAAGATGCAACGATTGCGCACATTGTGTCCATTCGTGAAGAAGCAGCGACAGCCGAGACCGCAGATGTGGCGGCCACCACAGCCGAGCCTGAGGTTGCCAAGAAGGGCAAGCCCGAGGATGCAGCCGCGGCCAAGAAGCCCGAGGCAAAGAAGTAGGCTTTGGCAGAAGCGAATCAATCCGGAGAGCGCCGCGGCCCCTTCCTGGTGGTGGGGCTCGGCAATCCGGGTCCTGAATATCAGTGGACCCCGCACAACGCGGGGTTCATGGCCATCGACCGCATCGCCCAGCAGGAAGGGGTTGTGGTCCAGAACCGGCGCTGCCGGGCCGCTACCGCAACCTGCCGCATGGCTGGGCGCGAGGTGATCCTGGCCAAGCCGGAGACCTTCATGAACCTGAGCGGCGCTTCGGTGTCGGCTCTGGTTCGGGAGTTTGAAGCCGATCCGGTACGCGATCTGCTGGTCATCTACGACGAGCTGGATCTGGTGCTGGGCAACTTCAAGATCAGGGAACGGGGATCGGCTGCCGGGCACAACGGAGCCCGCAGCATCATCGGTTCCCTGGCCAGCCAGGAGTGGATGCGGTTGCGGATCGGCGTTGGAGCCGAGCTGCCGCCAGAGGCCAAAGCGGCTGGTGGTAGAAAGCTGGGCAAGGATTACCTGCTCTCGCCGTTGCGCAAGGCAGAGCTTACGGTGCTGGACGAGGTGCTGGACCGGGTGGCAACGGCTACTCGAAGGATTCTGGAACTTGGCCCAGCGGCCGCGATGAACGAATTTAACCGGCGGAGTGAACCGCCGCCGGCAGGTTAGCAAAGCAGCAAGCGGGGATGGCAAGGCTGGAGCCTTCAAAATCCCAGTTGGGCTGCGAATCGGAAGTGGCCGCTCAGGGGAGCGGCAAAGGCCAGGGCCGGCGAGGCTCTGGCGGAAAAGGAATGCTGATGTCGCGTGTGTATGAGGTAATGTTCATCGTTCGGCCGGATGCGGTCGAAGAGGAAATCGACAAGCTGATCGCCGGCTTTACGACCACCATCACCACCGGCGGCGGTGCGGTGAAGACGGCTGAAAAGATGGGCCGCCGCAAGCTTGCCTATACGGTGCGCAAGTTCAACGACGGTTTCTACGTGCTGCTGACCATCGAGGCCTCTGGCCCCGTGGTGCTTGAGCTCGAGCGTCGTCTGCGCGTTACCGAGCAGATCATCAAGTTCATCACCGTGCGCATTGACGAGGAAGAGAAGCGTCTGGCCAAGGTGAGGTCTCTGCGCGGCACCAAGCGCAAGGTGGAGCCTGCCGTTTCAGCGCCGTCTCATGTTGCAGCGGCGCCGGTTGTTGCGGCTCCAGTTGTGGCTGCTCCCGTTGTGGAAGCTCCTGTTGCAGAAGCTCCCGTTGTGGAAGCTCCTGTTGCAGAAGCTCCCGTTGTGGAAGCTCCTGTTGCGGAGCCGGCCGAGGCAGCGCCCACGGCGTAGTTGAGTTCAATGCCGTGGCCGGACAGTTGCCGGCCGGGCCCGATCCAATGCCACGCAGGCTTGCCCGCCGGTGGCGATGAGAATGAAGAGGAAACAGTATGTCTGAAGAGACTCAAGGCAAGACGCCGGAGACCGGCGCAAGCGCAGCACCCCAGGCAACGGCCAGCGAGCCGGTTGCAGCAGCTCCTGCGGCATCGGCCCCCCGTGGCCCGCGCCCCGGTGGTTCCGGCGGCCGTCCCGGTGGCCCCGGCGGACGTGGCAAGTTCTTCCGCCGCAAGAAGGTCTGCAAGTTCTGCACCGAGAAGATCGACGCCATTCCTTATCGCGATGTGCGCCTTCTGCAGGGCTTTGTAGCCGAGCGTGGCAAGATTGTGCCCCGTCGTCTGACCGGCGTTTGCACCACGCACCAGCGCCGTTTGACCCGCGCCATCAAGCAGGCCCGTAACATCGCTCTGCTGCCCTTCGCCACCCGCCACTAATAGGTGGCTAAGTGGCCAGGTTTCTAAGTGGCTAGGTTTCTAAGTGACTAAGTGGCATGTGTGCTGCACCTGGCCACCTAGCAACCTAGCAACTTAGCACTTATTTTCAAGCATTGCGCGCGGCTTGCTAGCCCCGGCGAGGTTCTTCCACTAAAGGGAAGAGCATCCCAGGTGCCTGGCGCTTAAGCCGCTGCCGAAGAAACACTGGAGAATTTCTGATGGAAGTCATTCTGAAGGAAGATGTAGAACATTTGGGCCACCGCGGCGAAGTGGTGAAAGTGGCCGATGGCTACGCCCGCAACTTCCTGCTGCCTACGAAGAAGGCAATGCAGGCGACGGCGGCCAACAAGGCTGTCATCGAGCAGATGAAGTCTTCTGCGGCCCGCCGCTCGGCGACCGAGAAGACCCAGGCCGAAGAGCTGGTGGTCAAGCTGGCTCCCGTGGTGCTGAGCTTTACCCGCAAGTCGGGCGCCGAAGGCCATCTGTTTGGCTCGGTTACCTCGGCGGATGTTGCGGCTGAGCTGGCTGCCAAGGGCTTTGAGATCGACCGCCGCAAGATCGTGCTCCCTGAGCCGATCAAGACGGTGGGCGAGGTCAGCGTAAGCATCAAGCTGCACCGCGATGTGACCGCTCAGGTCAAGGTGACGGTTGCCGCCGAGGCCAGCGACGAAGCTGTTGCCGAAGCAGCTCCCGAAGCACCGGTTGCCGAAGCCGCCGCAGAGTAAGCTGGCTGATCGCAAAGAGACACGCTCCGCCTCGCGCATTCCGCGTGGGCGGAGCATTTCTATGCCTGAATGGGCTTGAAACCGAGTTCGCGAGCTGCCTCCAGCAGTTGCGCGTCGCCAGAGATAAAGGCCTTGCCGTGAGGCCGCCCCAGCCGCCAGGTCAAGGCTGCCGCAAGCTGGAGCGAGTCGGCGGCGCGAAGAGGAAACTTCTCAATCAGCCGCTCCGCCTGGGTGCGGAGGTCGTCGCTCGGATCGACCTCACGCCAGCTGTGGCGAAAAGCTTCAAGCCTGGCCCGCGCGCGAGCCTGCTCCTGCGCTGAGATTTGCCCCATACGCTCTAGCCGCGCGAAGGCGCTGCTCATCTCCACCGAAGCCGCCCACCAGACCGTCATCCTGAACTGTGCGCTGAGCGCTTCGGCTGCCGGTGTGGCGTTCTGCCGAACGCAAAGCGGAACGAGCGAACTGGAGTCCCAAAACGCATATTCCATAGGGCGCTACCGATCACCCTTGGCGTCAATCGCCGCCTGTACTGCGATGTCGTGGGGCACGTTAGCCGTGGGCAGCTTCCAGAAAGCCTCCCAGTCCATGGGGCGCTTTTCGAGCCTGATCTGACCTGTGGCGTAGAGGTAAGCTTCCTCGGCGTCGAGATCCGGAGGGGCTTGGATGGGTACGATCTTGGCAACCGGCCGGTTGCGGTCCATCACCAGAACCTCCTCGCCGGCGCGCACATGGCGCAGTTCGGCGCTGAGAGTGTTCTTCAAGGTGCCAATGTTGACGGTTCTCATAGCTGGAGTCTACGTTAACTTGGCCAAAATAGCTACGTTCCAGAAGAAATCTGCGCCAGCGGCCGCGTTCGATCCGTCCTGAGAGTCGGCACGGCCGCCAGCAGGCTCTTTGTGTAGGAGTGTTGCGGCGCTGTCAGCAGACGGCTCGCTGCCCCCTCTTCCACCACCTGCCCCACGTGCATCACGGCCACGCGGCTGGCCACCTGCCCCACCACCGCCAGATCGTGCGAGATGAACAGCATGGAGAGTCCGTGCTGGCGTTGCAACGTGCCCAGCAGCTCCAGAATCTGCGCCTGCACGGTGACGTCGAGCGCGGTAGTCGGTTCGTCGGCGATGAGCAGGCGCGGCTGGTTGATGAGCGCCATGGCGATGAGAATGCGTTGCCGCTGGCCGCCGGAGAACTGGTGCGGATAGTCGCTGTAGCGGTGGGCTGCGTCAGGGATGGCGACCGATTCGAGCGCCTCGATAGCCTTGCGCTTTGCCTCGCGGCCTGTCCAGGACCAAGCGTGCGACCGAGCGTGCGCCTGGGCAGCTTCCGCCACCTGCCTGCCGATGGTCATCACCGGATTCAGCGCCGTCATCGGCTCCTGAAAGATCATGCCGATCTGGCTGCCGCGGTATTTGCGCAGAGAGGCGGCGGCCAACGCGGTCAGTTCCTGGCCATCAAAAACGATGCGGCCACGCACGCTGGCTGAGGGCGGCAACAGTCCTGGAATCGCCAGCGCGGTTGCGCTTTTGCCGGAGCCGGACTCTCCCACCAGGCCGAGGACTTCGCCCTCTTCGATGTGAAGGCTCACACCTCGGACGGCCTCGACCGCGCCAAAATACACCATCAGATTCGAGATCGAGAGCAACGGGGCCATAGGTTCATCCTAGAGTATTCCAATCCCACCCTTGTGCGGTGAAGCTGTGCAAGAAAGGGGCACTCTGGGTCTGTGGTCGAATTACGCCGTCCGCAAAAAATCCATCCGGCGACGGAGGCACGCCGGATGGACAACAAGTCCGCAGTGGAAAAGCCGGAAAAATCTCTGCGTTAAAAGTTGAACGAAACCTGCAGGTCGATACTGCGGTTTGCGGAGGCTGAACCAAAGAAGCCGCCGGCCAGCGCAGTGGACTTGCCGAAGAGGTTGGAGCTGAGCACACCGCTCGGAGGCGCGAGGCTGACGTTGTTCAGGACGTTGTGAGCCATGGCGCTGAAGCTGAGCGAATAACGGCGCGCAGTGTCCTGATCCATGCGGGGTGGTCCTCCGCTGCGGCTGAGTCCGCCGGGGCCGAGGCCGCCGCCGTGTCCACCGCCACCAGGGCCGCCGCCGGGCCCACCACCGCCGGGTCCACCAGGGCCGCCTGGGCCGCCGCCCGAGGATGCGGCTTGGTTCTTGGGCACTTTGGGGCCGATGCCGATGGATTTCGAGACGCGCACGTTCATGCTGAACTGGGCCGGGCCGGTTCCCAGGTCGTAGGGAATGCGGGTTTCGTTCCAGGCCGGGTTCAGGTCGAAGGTTCCATACGCAGTGGCTTTGGTGTCGGTGCTGGCCGAAGTGGCGTAGGCCGGGCGGTCGTTGAACTGGTTATCGCCGTTCAGGTCAGTGCCGAGAGTGATGTTGTAGGGCGAACCGGAGTCGGCGACCATCATGGGGCTGATGGAGATGCCGAACGGAGCCGTGTAGCTGCCGCCGAGCAGGAAGCGGTTGCGCACACCGAAGGAGGCGCGTCCGTAGTCTGCGCCGGGGTTGGACTGGTTCGACGGGAAGTAGCTGGCCCCGGAGGTGTCGGCCTTGGCGAAGTTGAGCATGTAGAAGCCGAAGAACGAGACCTTGCTGGCGCTAATGTTGTAGTTGAGCATCAACTGGTTCTGATTGAAGACGCCGCCCGACTGGAACTGGTCGATGTTCTCGTTGATGCCGTTGGGCCGGGTGCCGGTGGCCGTCGTTGGGTTGTAGGTGGCGGGGTCGTAGGCGTTCACGTTGTCGCTCAGGTACTGGTGCACGCCGCGCGAGTTGATGTAGGTGGCCGATAATGTGAGGATTTTTCCGAACTGGTGTTCGACGCCGATGGCCGACTGCATGCTGAGGGCGGCTTTCAGGCTGGGCGCAAGCGCGTAGATGGTCGGCGATGCGGAGCTGAGCGTGGCCAGCGAAGATGCCGAAGGCGCGTTCTGGTAAAAGCCGGGGTCCGTGACTGTGTACTGCTGTTGGTTGACGCCGTTCTGGCGGATGCTTTGAAGAATGTTGCCGACCGTGAAACGGTCGTAGAACCAGCCATAGCCGCCGCGGATGACGGTCTTGGCCACAGCGCCCTTTTTTGCTGCTGGAGCCCAGGCGAAGGAGAGACGCGGCGCGATATTCGAGTAGTCGCTGATGCCGTTCTGAACCTCCCAGCGGAGGCCATAGCCGAGCGTCAGGTTGGGCAGGAACTTCCAGTCGTCCTGCGCATACACGCCGAGGTCGAAGTAGTGGGCGAGGGCGGAAGGATTGCCAGCGGTCACGCTGTATTGAGCGGGCAGATTGGCGGCGTAGTCCTCTAATGCATTGCCGTTTGAGGTGCTGGTTTTGGTGCGTGAACCATCGTAGGTGTACGCGCCGTTGAAGCCGCTGTTGGAGTAGGTGGAGTCGCGATCGAACCGGAAGCGGCCGCCAACGTTGATGGCATGAGCGCCCTTGCTGATCATGGTGTAGTTCTGCAGCTCGTACTGATCCTGGGCGGTGTGGTTGGTTCCTGCGTTGTTGCCGCCGCTGGTGAAGTCGCCGGCGACATTGACGGTTGGATTGGCGCTGTAGGGCGTCTGCGAACTGCGATCGCGCATGTACTGGAAGTGGGTCTCGTTGACGGTGTGGTCGTTGATGACCTGGGTGTCGCTGATCTGGAGCGTGTTTTCGTAGCTGGATTTGTCGTAGCCCTGGCTCTGGAGCGATGTGCCGGAGACGCCGTCGTTGGTTTCCACCACACGATCGAGCATGTAGCGGACGCTGAGCGTATTTTTTTGGCCGAACTGGAAGTCGAAGCGTGGGCTGAAGTCCATGCGGGAGGTCGGATTGGCCACCGCGGCCGAGTAACTGGCCGCCGCTCCGTTCGACAGCACCGAGGCATTGATGATGGCGTTGGTCTTGTTGTCGCGCCGGAAGAGGCTCGTGAACCACGAAGAGCTGCGCGTCAGCGGCCCGCTGACATTGCCCATGAAGAAGGTGGAGTAGTAAGGTGGCTCGCTGGTGACAAATGGGCTGAGCGAGTTGAAGGCCGAGTCGTTGCCGTTCATCATGATGCTGCCGCGGAATTTGTCGGTGCCGGGCTTGGTGAGAATCTCGATGCGGCCGTAGCCCAGCTTGTCGTACTGCGCGGAGAAGGGATTCTGGTTGATGCGAATTTCGCGGATGGAGGACTTGGGCGGAAGCTGTCCGCCGGTAAAGCCGTCGATGTAGATCTGTCCGCCGCTGGGACCGGCGGCGGGACCGGCGAGGGCAGTAAGCTCGTTCTGCAACTCGTCGGGATCGTCTGAAAGTGCGTCCAGAGCCGCGCCCTTGATCACGATGGCGCTGGCGTTGTTGTCTGCGCTCACGTCGAGTCCGGTGGTCTGCGAACTGACGCTCACCTGCTCCACATCCACGGGCAGCTTGAGGGTGATGTTCCTGGTCGTGACCCGATCACTGAAGATCTGCACCGTAAACGCGTCGAGCGGGGCAAAGCCTGCGGCCGCGGCCGACACAGAATAGCGGCCCGGAGCCAGTGGATCAACGCCGTAAGCGCCGGTACCGGTGGCGATGGCGGTGTGGATCGAGCCATCCGCGCCGGTTACGGTGATGGTTGCGGCGGGGATGACCGCGCCGGTCGTGTCAGCCACTGTGCCGTGCAGGCTACCCGACTGCGCCAGCGCCGGCAACACAGCAATAGCGATGAAGAAGACGAAAGTGGACCACCGGGTCAGTGTCCGTTGAAATGTGCCAGAGCCTGTCATGTGTGTTCCTCGCAAAGCTTCCACTCTCAGTGGACGCCCTGGCAGGATCGAGTGCGGTCACATTGGGTAACACTGTGTAACGAAGTGTCATGAAAGGCTTGACCATTTGTTACACTTCCGCTGCGCCAGCAGGACGGGAAAGGCGTAGGCTAAATTGCGAGGACGGGTTGAGGACGAGCCGCAGAGTGCCCGTGAGCAGCCATCGCCACGGGTCAGGCAAAACGAATCGGGTGCAAGCCATGCAGGTAGACGAAATTCTGCTGATCGACGACGACGTTGAGCTTTGCTCGATGCTGATCGAGTATCTGGGCCGTTTCGGCTTCCGGGTAACGGCCGTGCATCGTGGCGATACGGGACTGGCGGCGGCGCAGGAAAAAAACTACGCGCTGGTGCTGCTCGACGTGATGCTGCCGGGGCTCGACGGCTTTGAGGTGCTGCGTCGGATTCGCGCCTCTTCGCAAGTGAATGTGCTGCTGCTGACCGCGCGCGGCGACGATGTGGACCGCATCGTGGGCCTGGAGATTGGCGCGGACGACTACCTGCCCAAACCCTTCAACCCACGTGAACTGCTGGCGCGCATGAGGGCCATTCTGCGTCGCACCGCATCCAGCCCCAAGCTCGATCAAACCGTGGTGCGCGCCGACGGGCTGGAACTGAATCGCGCCGCGCGCTCAGTGCAGTTAAATGGCACGCGCGTGGATCTGACCGACGTGGAGTTCGCGCTGCTGGAAGTGCTGATGCGCTCGCCGGGCAAGGTGGTTTCGCGGGAAGAGATGTCAGAGGCGGTACTGGGTCGCAAGTTTCATCCCTTCGATCGCGCCCTCGACATGCACGTGAGTCGGCTGCGCCGCAAACTCGCCGACAGCGGCGGTTCCGAGGAGCAGGTAAAGACGATTCGCGGCAGCGGATACCAGCTGGCGGTCAACCTCGACACGGCTGTGGCCGGCGACTGAACGGCAAGGAAGGCAACTATGCGCGGACTCTTCTTCAAAGTCTTCATCATCTTCTGGATTGCGCAAAGCCTCACCTTTGTGATCTCGACGGCGTTGATTGTGCGCCACCACTTTGAGAGCCCGGATATTCTCTTCGACACCTTGAACACTAGCCTGCGCGCGGATGCCAGGAATGCTGCATCTGCCTACGAGCAGGGCGGCTGTGCAGCCTTTGCAAAGTTCGGTCAGTCCATTGGCCAGACTGTTGCGCTGACAGATGCGGCGGGTGGTAACCTCTGCTGGCCGGAGGGAATGGCGCGGCCCGAGCATATCGGCAACCGTGACCAGGAGCCGGGCGACCACCGGCGCGAGCGCCTGCCCGGATTCCAGATCGGCAACCAGTACGTGTGGACCGTTCCGGCGAGTTCGGCCAGCGGCACGCGCTATGTGTTTCTTCTCAGCAGGCCGCATGTGCCATGGCAGCCAAGCCTCTTTAACGATCTTCAGCATTTTGCTTCGCCGCAGTTGCCGGTGGCCATTGTGATCGGCGGCCTCACGACGTTTGTGCTGGTCCTGCTGATTACGCGGCCAGTGGTGCAACTGCGCCGTGCCGCGCGAGCCCTTTCCATGGGCAAACTGCATGAGCGCGTCAAACTGGGTGGGCCGGAGAGCGTCTTCTTTGCGGGCGACGAAATTGCGGCTCTCATCCGCGACTTCAACCACATGGCCGAGCGGCTGGAGCAGCTGGTGAGCGCACAGAAGCTGCTGTTGCGCGACGTTTCGCACGAACTGCGCTCACCGTTGGCGCGGCTGAGTGTGGCCCTGGAGCTGGCGCGCGAAGATGCCGGCACTGTGATGACCGCTCACCTGGGCCGCATCGAGCGCGAAACCGAACGGCTGAATCAGCTGATCGGCCAACTGCTTACGCTCTCCTCGATGGAGGCGATCGAACGGCAGAAGCACTTTGCCCCGATCCATCTGAATCGGCTCATTGAGAAGATGATTCCCGACGCGGAGTACGAAGCGCAGCAGCGCAATTGCACGGTTATGTTCAAGGCAGAGGCATCGTGCTCGATTGAAGGCAACGAGCCGCTGCTCTACCGCGCCGTTGAGAATGTGGTGCGCAACGCCATCCGCTACGCGACTGCCGATACCCAAGTGGAGATCGCACTGCGGCCGGTTACCGTGCGCGGCGTACCGATGGCCGAGATTGCGGTGAGCGACCGAGGCCCGGGCATCCCGAGCGATCAACTGGAAGCTATCTTCCGGCCTTTTTATCGCGTAGACGATGCGCGCAGCCCGGACACGGGTGGCTTTGGCGTGGGTCTCGCAATTGCCGAGCGTGCCGTGCGCCTGCATGGCGGTGAGCTGATTGCCGAGAATCGCGAAGACGGCGGCGTAACTATGCTCATGCGTTTTGCTGTAGCCCGCCAGCTGAAATCCTGAGGCACAGCCGGTGACCGTTGAAACTCTCGGCCGAACCGGAAACAATGTGCTTTCCCAGCCGTGCCGCCTGATGTACAGTGGACGGCGATGAATTCCGACGCATCCAACGGCCTCGAAGTGGAGCTGAACCAGCTGCGCACGCGCCTCTGGCGGCTGGAAGAAGCTCTCCGCGCCCAGGGCATCCGTGTACCGGCGCCGTTTGAGCAGGCGGCAGTTGCGCCACCGGCTCCACCAGCTCCTGAACCAACAAACATCGATGTGGGACTGCCAGAAATAGCCATCGAGAATCCGAGGCCACCCACTCCTTCGCTCTTTGCGGCCTATCAAGCGGAGTCCACGGGCTGCGAAGCAGAACTCTCGCTTGAAAGCCGCATTGGTTCGCAGTGGTTCAATCGCGTAGGCATTGTGGCTGTGCTGATCGGCATGGCGTGGTTCTTGAAGCTCGCCATCGACAACCACTGGATCGGCCCAGCCGGGCGCGTGCTGATCGGTCTTGTCGCAGGTGCGGGCCTCATTGTCTGGTCTGAGCGCTTCCGCGCGCGCGGCTACGCTGCCTTCTCTTACTCGCTCAAGGCGGTGGGCAGCGGCACACTTTATCTGTCCCTATGGGCAGCCTTTCAGCTCTATCATCTGCTGCCTTCCGGCGCGGCCTTTGCGGCCATGGTTGCAGTTACCGCCTTCAACGGCTTCATGGCCTGGGCGCAGGACTCGGAGCTACTAGCGCTTTACTCCATTGCGGGCTGCCTAAGCACGCCGCTGCTGGTTTCGACCGGCGAGAATCACGAGATTGCGCTCTTCAGCTATCTGCTGTTGATGAATCTTGCAGTGCTGGTTCTGGTCGCGCTCAAGCCATGGTCGCGTCTCTTGTTTGTCACCTTCGCGGGTACGGAGTTGTTCCTGTTCGCATGGTGGGCTGAGTTCTATTCCGACGCGCAGGCGTGGTGCACGGCCTTCTTTGTCGCCTGCTTCTTTCTCCTCTTCGCGCTGGCTCCCCGAATCGCGTTCGACCGCGAAGGCGATGCAGCAGCTTCGGTGGCCTGGGGCGGGCTGGCGCAGGTTGTTCTCCCCATCCTCAACGCTGTCTTCGGATTCCTGGCGTTCTTTGAGTTGCTCGATCATCCAGGCGCAAGCTGGGCGCAGCCGTGGCTCGCGGTAGCCTTTGCAGCCTTCTATTTACTGCTGCTGCGGTTGCCGGAGAGTGAGCTTGTGCACGAGAGCCCCATGCTTCTCTCCTGCCTGCATCTGGCCGCGGCAATCGTCTTCCTCACCATCGCCATTCCGCTGAAGGCGCATGGCCGCTGGCTCACCATCGGCTGGCTTGCAGAGGCGGCAGCACTGGCCTGGGTTGCGCGGCGTGAGCGATCCGCGCTGCTGCAGGTGCTTGGCTGCTGCTGCCTCACGCTCGGCCTGGTTGCCCTCGTCACCGTCAACCCCGCCGCCGCGCTCATCCCCATCTTCAACCAACGGTTTGGCACTTACGCAATCGCCATTGCCGTCTGCGCTTTCATTGCCTGGATTTCGTGGAGGGCACATGCGGACGGCGAACCCGCTCTGCCCTTGCCCTGGATGGAATCTGCTGCGGCGCTTGCGCTGGTGGTGAATGCGCTCATCCTTCTGGCCGTGGGGCTTGAGATCGATGCTTACTGGTGGCAGTTGCGCTGGCAGGGCGATCCATCGCGGCTAGCGGACTTCTCCATGTATGCGCAATTCACGTACTCGGCTTGGTTCATGCTGTACGGCGCGGTGTTGCTAGCATTGGGCATCGCACGCAAGTCCGCCTTTCTACGCTGGCAGGCACTGGTGCTGCTCGCCATCTCCATTGGCAAGGTTTTTCTGGTCGATACCAGCGAGCTCAGCCAGGGTCTCCGCATCTTGAGCTTCCTTGCACTCGGCGCGCTGCTGCTAGCCGTCAGCTTTATGTACCAAAGAGACTATCTGCATCTGCGCGCAGATAACAGCAGCAGCGAAGCAGAGCGCACAGAGGGCGAGCGATGACGAAGCTGCTCGCCGCATTGCTTCTGCTGGCAGTTGCCGACGCCACACCGCAGCTCGAGTACTTCCACGCGCAGCGCACGATAGAAAACGTGCAGGCAAGCGGAGGTCAAACCTGCGCCGTACTCGATGCCGCAGTATTCGCTCATGGTGCGCCGCAGCTTGCCGATCTGCGTCTCTATCGCGATGGCGTTGAGACGCCGTACGTGTTGCGCACGGCGTCTGCTCCCATGGAGAGCCGAGCCCAAGCCTTTGATCTGCTCAATAAGGGCGAGCGCGCCAGCCGCACCAGCTTCGACGCTGAAATTGGCGGGATCACTTATAGCGACGTTGAGCTCGAAATCAGTACCAAAGACTTCATCGCCACCGTGACAGTGACAGGCAGTCGCGAGCAGAGCGCCAAAGATGCAACCAAGCTCGGCGCGTACACCATCTTCGACCTCAGCCGCCAGCGGCTGGGCCGCAGCACGGTGCTGCATCTACCAGCATCGAACCTGCCTTATCTGCACTTCGAGATTGCCGGACCTGTTCATCCGGAGCAGGTCACCGCCGTCGAGGTGGAGCAGCAAACTGCCACCGCACCAGTCTTCGTGACCGTTGCCGCAACCGCACCAGTCACGACCGAGGGAAAAAAGTCAGTTTCGATTTTCATGTTGCCCGCGCACGTGCCGGTGGACCGAGTGGTGGTTGTGCCAGGTGTACAACCTGCGCAGTTCAGCCGCGCAGCAACGGTGGAACTTGCTTCTGCCGCGCCGGCTGCCGAGGGCAGTGCGCCAGCTTCAACCGTAGTAAGTCCAGGAACGCTTATCCGCGTGCACACGGTTGAAAACGGCCTGCGCCTCGACCGCGAACAGCTCACCCTCGACGCTCCGCAAAACTACGCCGACGGCCCCACGCGCTGGACGGTCACCGTGGACAATGGCGACGATGCACCGCTCCCCATTCAGCAAGTGCGCCTGGAGATGCTGGAGCACAAGCTGTGTTTCGAGGCCACGGCCGGCGCGCGCTACACGCTCTTCTATGGCGATGCAGCTCTCACCGCTCCACGCTACGACTACGCAACGCTCTTCGCCGATCACGCGGATGCCGCACGCGCAACACTTGGAGCCGAGCAGCGGAACGCCACATTTAAGACCCGCCCCGACGAACGCGCATTTACAGAAAAACATCCGGCGTTGCTGTCTATTGTGCTTGTCGCAGTGGTAGCGCTGCTGGGCTTCATCGCCTTCCGTTCCATGCCCGCGCGCAAGAAACAACCCTGAAGCTAACCATTCGGTTTTTCCGGCCAGGCGTGGCGCGGGTAGCGGCGCATGAGCTCGCGCCGTATCTGCGGATAGAGCCGCTCCCAGAAGCCCGCGAGGTCTTGCGTCATCTGCACCGGTCTGCGATTTGGCGCCAGCAGATGCAGTACCAGCGGCGTCTGCCGCGGACCTATGCGCGGCGTTTCCATCATGCCGAAAAAGTCCTGCAAGTGCGAGGCTACCCACGGCGGCTTGCCGCGCTCGTAGCGAATCTTGGCGCGACGGCCCGAAGCGAGGCGCAAGGTCTCCGGCGCAGCCTCGCGCAAGCGATGCGCATCGAGCCGCTGTTCGAGCCACGCCAGGAATCCAACGCCGGCCGAACGCAGCTCTGCAAAGCTCCTCATGCCCGTGCAGAATTCCGTGAAGAGCGTCGGCAGATCTGGAACATCGACGCCAGCAAACTCCAGCCGCGCCAACCACTCTCCAAGAAGCACGCCATCAACAAACCGCTCGATGCCAGCTTCGAGCGCCTTCTCCGCCAACAGCGCGGCTGCGCGCTCCGCATCCGGTGTGGCGTGCTTCGACTCTTCCAGCAGGAGATTGTCGAAGAGCAGCCGGCTTACCGCATCCACGCGCTCCGCCTGGCGATTCCACTCGACAGAGCTCTCATCGCGCACCCGCTCCGGGAAGTGATCGAACAGCCATTCGGGCTCAATGCGCGCCGCCAGACGGATCACGGGCAACGCCTTCTCGGTGCGGTCTTCCACGTCGAGCGCGACGAAGAAGGTGGCGTGCGGCACATCGCTTGCAAGCTCAGCCGTGACGCCATTCGCCAACGTCACCTGGTTGCCGGCGCGACGCCGCGCCACACGATCCGGAAAGCCCACCAGCACCGATTGCAGCAGCGCATCGTCATCGTCCTTGCGTTCCGTGCCCGGCTTTGCCAGCCGCAACAGCGCACGCAGATGATGGCGGGTGCGCTCATCGAGAGGCTCGTCGAGTGCGGCCAGCAGGTCACAGTGCGGGCGCCGCGTACCGGCCTCAAGCAGTGCAGCCGTCATGCAAGCAGCCAGCGCCACGCCACGCGCCGTAGCTTCGTCGATCATGCGCGCCAGCCGTGGATGCACGGGCATGCGCATCATGCGCTGTGCCGCGCTGCCGTGCGCGCCGAGGCTGTCGAGCAGCGTCTCAGCCAGATCCACGGCCTCATCGGGAGGCGCATCGAGCCACGCAATCTCGCGCGGATCATAGATCCCCATGGCGCGCAGCAGCAGGCAGAGAGCGGCCAGATCGCTGCGCAGAATCTCCGGCGTTTCGTGCGCGGCGCGTTGGTTGAAGTCCATCTGCGGATAGAGCCGCAACACGCGGCCCGGCGCAGTGCGGCCCGCGCGGCCGGCGCGTTGCGTGGCGGAAGCCTGACTCACGCGGCCAACGGTGAGCGTGGGAAGCCCTGTCCATCGCGACCACGAGGCCTGCCGCGCCAGACCGCTATCGACTACTGCCGTTACGCCATCAATGGTGACAGAGCTCTCGGCCACATTGGTTGCCAGAATGATCTTCGCCTGCTCTGACGGCGCAACGGCGCGATCCTGCTCGGCCGGAGGCAGATCGCCAAACAGCGGCAGCAGCAAGCGCCCCGCCCGGCGCGCAACGGGTTCACAGGCACGCTGCGCGCGGCGAATCTCCGCGGCTCCAGGAAGAAAGACGAGGATGCCGCCCTTCTCTCCGCTATCGACCAACTGTTCCACAGCGCCGCGCACTTGCTGTTCTAGCGGAGCGGGCGAATACGGCAGGTGCGCGATGGTGAGCGGAAAGGCGCGGCCCTTGCTGTGGATCACCGGGCAGTTGTCGAGGAACTGCGCCACCGGTTCGGCATCGAGCGTGGCCGACATGACGACGAGCTTGAGTGCAGGGCGTCTCTGCTGCAAGCGCCGCAGCAGAGCCAGTGCAAGATCGCTTTCAAGGTGCCGCTCGTGGAACTCGTCCAGCACCACGGCGTCCACGCCTTTGAGGTCGGGGTCGGTCAACATGCGGCGCGTCAGCACGCCTTCGGTGAGGAAGTGCAGCCGCGTCGCCGGGCCTGCCACACGCTCAAAGCGCACTTGGTAGCCGACCGTCTGGCCGGGCTCCTCGCCCAACTCCCAGGCCACACGACGGGCCGCAAGCCGCGCAGCCAGCCTGCGCGGTTCAAGCACCAGCACTTGTCCCGTAATCGCTGAGAGCAGCGCCGCCGGCACGCGCGTAGTTTTGCCCGCGCCCGGCTCGGCCACAATCAACAGGTTTGGCGTGTGCGCAAGCGAACTGAGAATCTCGCCGAGCAGTTCGTCAATCGGCAACAGCGGCAATGGAGTTGTGCGAGGCATCTGCATCTCCATCCAAACGGATGCAGCAGCCCCGCGTCAAACGCCGGCAATTCTAAGTGGACCTCCTCATCGTCCATCCCCTGAACAGCTCTTTGGTCTGCTCTCGTAGGGAGCCATCGAAAATGGCCCAGGGCAAGCGTAGCGCGGCCCGGGGAGGTAAACAGAAGTTCACACCGCCCCTCCGGGGCGGGAATCTCTTGGTCGAACGCTTCCCCAGGGTTTCACCCTGGGCTATTTTCGTCTCCTCCCTCCGGGAGGAACGGCGCTGAATGCCTGCTTTTCCCTCATTTAGAATTGCTGGTCAAACGCCGGCGCGCTTTTGTTCTCTTCGCGCCGCTACTTTGCCGCAGGAACTTCGCTGAGAGGCACGCGCACAAACTTGATGGTCTGGCGCCGCCAGCTGTAGGTCATCAGTAGATCGCCGTTGGTCGCCTGCACAATGGCCGGGTACGAATACTGCCCAGGCCCATCCTCAAGCGTCTTGAAGACCGTGAAGTGCTCGCCATCGCTGCTTACTGCAAGGTTCAGCGGCGTGCGCGCGTTGGTTGAGTTATTGAAGATGAGCACAATGCGCCCATCGCGGAGCCGCACCGCATCGATGCCCGAGTTTGGGTTAGGCACTTGAATGAAGCGCGCTGCTGTCCACGTCTTGCCGTCATCGAACGAGTCGGCTACGGCGATGCGCGCCGAGCGCGAGTGGCCGCGCGCGAAAAAGCGCAGATGATGCGGCGCTAGCTCGACCACCGTGGGCTGGATGATGCCGACCGTCTCCTTTGCAGGCACGTAGAGTTTTGTCCGCTCGGCTCCTTGCACGTCGGGCGCATCGGCGGCGCGCGCGGTGGCCGCAAGAAATGCCGCATCGGGTACGTCTTCGTTTTCGGGAACGGTGATCGGTCCGGCTTTGGTCCACGTCTTGCCGTTGTCGGTGGAGCGCTCGATCCACGCATCCCACTTGCCATGCTCGACCGATGAACCGCTCACAATGGTGCCGTCAGCGAGCACCAGTGGCTTGTCCTTGATGGGGCCTAGAATGCCCTCGGGCAGCGGCTCGGCAGCGCTCCACGTCTGGCCCTCGTCGGTGCTTACCTTGCGCAGTCCAGTCCACGTGCTTGGATGCGTGCCGGTCTTGTAGTAGAGCCACAGCCGCCCGTCTTTGGTATGAAAGAGCGCCGGGTTCCAGCAGGCCACGCCCTCGGTCCGCGCCAGCTCGAACGGTGCGCTCCATGCGCCGGCGTGGAAGCGCGCGCCGTAGATCTTCACATTTGCCGCGCCTTCCCAGGTTCCGCCAAACCATGCGGCCAGCAGATCTCCGCTCTTTAACTCGACAATCGTCGAAGCGTGATTGTCCGGTTGCGTCCCAGCAACGGCGTGCCCGCTCTTGAGCGGCGCAAAGATGAAGCCATTCGATTCAGCAGCGCTCTGGGCCGCACACAGGCCCGCGCCCATCAGCAACATTGCCACAACTGCCAACAGTTTCTTCTGCATTATTCCCTCGTAAATTTGTATTGGCCGCTCTGTTCAAGCACAACGCGCTGCCGTGCGCCATTCTCTTCTGGCGTGCCCTTGACCACAGCGCCCGCGCGCTGCCATTGACCGGCCGGCAAAAGCAGTTCAGCCTTGATGCCGGCAGGAATCTCAACAGCAATCTTCTTTGCATCTGCATCGACCCGCACCGGACCGAACGGTGTGGCTACAGCCCCGCGCACCGCGCCCAGGCCCGCCAACTCGGGGCGAATCGTTGTCACACGGAAACCCGGTTCCGTTGCCGTGATACCCAGCAATTGCTCCATGAGCCATGCGGCAGGGCCGCTGGACCAACCATGCGCGAGGCTTGCGTAGTAGCCCACCTTATCGTCGGCTTCGAGTTTGGCGTGTGGATCGCTGCCTGCCCACGATGGGTCCCACGCCTCCCAGAAGCTGGTCGCGCCCGCGTCCAGCATTCCGCCCCAGTAGCTCTTCATCCACTGGATAGCTTCGGCGCGGTGCCCCAGCTCGGCCATCGCCGCCAGCAGATAGCTGCCGTAGTAAGGCGAGATATGATCGGTTGGTTTGCGTCCTCTTACGGTGCGCGCCAGCACCTTCCACACAGCCGCGCGATCGGCGTCGCTGGTTACCGCGCCCGCCAGCACGGCAATCGCATTCGTCTGCCAGCGGTCGCCGTAGCTGCCATCGGCCTCGCGCAAATATTGCTTCGCAGCCAGCGTCATGGCATCGGCGCGAGCGGCTGCGCGCGCTGTGTCGCTCTTGTCGCCAGCGAGTTCCAGCAGCCACGCCGCACGGCGGAAGGCTAGCAGATACTCAAAGTGCGTAGCGCGCCGAGCTTCCGGCGAGTCTCCGCTCAACCCCGGCGCCCAATCCACAAACGGCTTGCCGCCGCCTACTGCATCGTAAACGTTGCGCGCATCGAGCTCGCGCTCCATCACCGCCAGCAGCTCGACGAGTCGAGGCCGCATGGCGTGCAACTGCTCCAGGTCGCCCCAACTCTGGACGTACTCAGCTTCTGCCACCACCCACCACGCCGAGTAGCTGGGCAGGCCGTTCACGTGCTCACGCACTGGCTCCGGCCCAATCGAATCTTCGAGCGCCGTCTTCACCAGCCGCGCATCGCCATACACATCGGCCACTACACGATCGATCACCTCGCTATCGCCGATCCACAATCCGCGGTCGCGCTTGATGCCGTCCAGAATCGCATCCTGCATGCAGAGGTGCGCCGTATAAGTGGCAGATTCCCAGATGCGGTTCAGTTGCTCGTCGCTCGACGTGAAGCTGCCCACCTGCGGCGCTGGATAGACAATGCCCTCGGCCTCAACGCGCGCGCCATCGCTCTCGCCGTCAAAGGTGATGAGTGCATAGCGAAAGCCCGACTTCGGTCCGCGCAGTTCGTGATTTGCAGGGACATACATCGGCACATCGCCCAGAAAACCGCCATGCCTCAACTCGCCCAACGACTCGGCATAGCGCACCTTTGCCCGCAGCGGCTTTGCGCCCGCAGCCAGCACTACGCGGCCATTCAGTTCGCGGCCAAAGTCCACCAGCAGGCCCTCGGGCATCTGCTCAGTCTTTGCAGGGGCGATGCGGTAGTTCGCCATGTACGGGGCCTCGCCCAGATAGCCGGGCCACGCGTACATGCCCGCATCGGCCTGCCACTGGAACATGTCCGCGTAGCTCTCGATGCCCACGTGTACCACCGGCTTCCATGCGGCATCGTCAAAGCCCGGCTGCTCCCATCCGCTCGCCGCCTGCACGCTGCTCTTCCACGCGCCATTGCTGATGAGCACGGGTTTGGCGTCGATGCCCTCGGCCGCGGGCACAATCTTTACCGCCAGCACTTCGCCGGAGTTCAGCCAACTGGTGCGGGTCGAATTGGTATGGTGGTGGCTCCCGTAGCCGCGCACCGCCTCAATGGCGATGGTGTTGCGGCCCTTGCGCAGATGCGCTGCCACATCGGCGGTCATGGTGGCAAAGGCCATGTGTCCCTGCACTTTGAAGGCCAGCTCGGTAGCCAGCTCGCCATTGATCCAGACCCGCGCACGCCGGGGCCCGGCCACGTAGAGCGTTGCGGTGCTGGGCAGCGCATCCAGCGTAAAGCTGCCGCGGAAGTGGTGCGGCTCCATCTTCCAGTCGTCGCTCTTTACGCGGCTCAGCTCCGGCAGATGTTCGAGCACGGCCGCATCGCCGGCGGTCCAGATGTACTCCTCCGGCAAGGGCGTGTGAAAGCTGCCGACTGTGGGCATCGATGCCAGGTCGCGAACCGGGTCCAGCGGTCCATTCTGCGGAACGCGCACAAACCCGCCGCTCTGCGCAGAAAGCAGCGTTGCGGCGGCAAACCACACAGCGCCAGCCAAAGCAAAATGCACGCTACAACGCACCGGAGTGCGCAAACCCTTGTTTTTTGATCGCATGAGACGTTTCCTGTCAGCACCGGCGGCACGGGGCCTGCCAGTGAACAGTAAGTGTAGCGCAGCATATGCAGGATTCTGTGAGCACAATCAGAGCGGCGTTTTAGATTGCCAGTATGTGCCGGGCGCGGCGTGGCTAACTTCTGAAATCCGCAGTAACTTCGTGATTCGCACTACGGTGCCTGAGGTTGGGCGTGGATCTTGCCGGAATTGCAGATTAGTGGGGTAGCTGCCTTAGTACAGTAGACCCTACAGGTAGTGCTTACAAAAAGACCATCTTCGCAAGGTTCCATGGCGCCCAAGTCGGCCACATATTTCGGTACGGT
>Ga0302267_10002477_pt1 | contig 22308 bp, 26 predicted proteins | sample III_Bog_E1_3_FD_194555 | JGI IMG/M metagenome (GOLD analysis project Ga0302267, IMG submission 194555) | Peat permafrost microbial communities from Stordalen Mire near Abisko, Sweden - III_Bog_E1_3 | ecosystem: Environmental > Terrestrial > Soil > Wetlands > Peat | place: Sweden: Abisko...
CCCAGTTAACTCAGTTCATCCCCGGCCAGGCTCTCGCGCACGCGCTGCATGATGCCGAGATAGTAAGCGAGATTGTGGATGGTGTTGAGCGTTCCCGAGAGCGCCTCGCCGGAGTGCATCAGGTGGCGCAGGTAGGCGCGGGAGTAGCGCTGACAGACCATGCAACCACAGGCCGGGTCGGGCGGGCCCTGGTCTTCTGCATATTTTTTACCTTTGATATTCAAGCGGCCCTCGCTGGTGAAGAGCAGACCGTGGCGCGCGGCGCGGGTGGGCAGCACGCAATCCATCATCTCGACGCCCATGCGCGCGTATTGCTCGATCTCGTCCGGATAGCCGACGCCCATCAGGTAGCGGGGCTTGTCGGGGGGCAAGAGAGGCAGCACCTCGGCAATCATTTCAAGAGTCAGCTCGCGCGGCTCGCCGACGCTGAGGCCGCCGATGGCGTAGCCGTCGAAGTCCATCTCAACCAGGCGCTCGGCGCTCTCGCGGCGCAAGTCGCAGAACATGCCGCCCTGAACGATTCCGAAGAGGCTTTGCGTTCGACCGCCGAAGTCGTCGCGCCACGGAACCTGAGAGGAGAACGCACGGAAGTGGTCGAGCGACCGGCGCGCCCAGGCCATGGTCAGACGCAGGCTCTCTTCGGCGCGGCTGCGATCCGCTGGATATTCTGTGCACTCGTCGAAGGCCATGCAGATGTCGGCGCCGAGGGCGATCTGGACGTCGATGGAATGTTCTGGGGAAAAGAAGTGGCTGCTGCCGTCCAGATGCGAGCGGAAGCTGACGCCTTCGTCGCTGACCTTGCGCAAGGCGCTCAAGCTGAAGACCTGAAAGCCGCCGGAGTCGGTGAGCATGGCGCGCGGCCAGCTGATGAATTTATGGAGGCCGCCCATGCGCCGGATGGCCTCGTGGCCGGGCCTTAGGTAGAGGTGATAGGTGTTGCCGAGGATGATCTCGGCCCCGAGGCTTTCGAGCACATCCTGCGGAACGGCCTTGACCGTGCCCGCCGTACCCACCGGCATGAAGACCGGCGTCTCGACCGTGCGGTGAGGCAGATGCATCCGCCCCCGCCGCCCGCCGGCCGGGGATGTTGCGAGTACGTTGAAATCGAGGCTCACCAGACGATTCTACCGGGAGTCCCAGAGGAGGCATGGGAGCCGGATCACCGCATTTGGGTCGCTGCGGGGATCGCGGGAAAGTGCGGCAAGCAATTGCGCCACTGTTTCCCCGCGACCGGGCACAATGACCTGCGGGGCAATCTCGTTGAGGGGGACTAATACAAAGGCACGTTCGGAGAGGCGGGGATGAGGGATTTTGAGATCAGGTTCGCTGATTTCCAGGTCTTCGAAGAGCAGAATGTCGAGATCGAGCGTGCGCGGGCCGTTGGCGATGCTTGCGATCCGGTCCCGGCCAAAGTCCTGCTCGATGGCCAGCAAGGCATCGAGCAACTCGCGCGGCCCGAGCTTCGTCGCCAGCGCGACGACGGCATTGATGAATCGCGGTTGCGCGGCAAAGCCTACCGGAGCGGTCGAATAGAGCGAAGAGCGGGAGATCAACTGCTCAAGCGAGTCAAGGCGCCGGGCGGCAGCCGCCAGAGTTGCCTCCGGGGGGCCAGCAGAACTGGCCAGGTTGCCGCCCATTCCGATGTAGGCCGTACGCATGACTCAAGGGTAGCGCGACGGGCATGGTCACTGATGCTGGAGTGGCTTGGTATCGCGACCGCGTAATCTGGCAACTGCTCCGGACAGGTGCGGGCGAGGACGCCCCCACGACAGCCGGTCTGGAGACACGGCGCTACGCCCCAGTCGTTACCGAATCATGCGGTCGCGGTACTTGCGAACCTCTGAACAAGTGATTCCTGCAATAGAACATTCCCTCCGGGGCTGAAGCCCACTTCGATTCTGTTGGCTTTATGCGGGGGTTGAAACCCCCGCCTCCCTCCGCATCGAGTTTCTTGAGCAGCCTGTGAAGCCCGGACTGATTTGCAGCATTTGCGGCACCCTTCGGCTTCGCTCAGGGCAGGCTTAAAAGTCGTGCCCTTTCAAAACTTCAACTTAATCAGAGGTTCCCCAGGGCGATCATTCCATCATGAGCCGAGTGCGCAATGGCTGCGCGGAGACTTATACTAGGGCTGCATCGACCCGCGAAGAGAGGAGTTCCATGGCGGATAGCTCCGACCTCAAGATTCGGAATGCTCGACTGGAAGCGGGCTCTCTCATGGTGCGCAAGCAATACCGCGAGGCGATCCCATTTTTCGAGGAGGCCATCCAGCTTCTTTCGGAGCAGAACAAGCCCATTGCGATGTCCGATATGCTTTGGCGCGTGGGCCAATGCTATACGCGGATTGGCCTGAGAGACCACGCAATCGTTCGTTTGCGAGCCGCTTTGCGAATCCTGCGCGAGTATCCGGGCGACGATCACCTCCCCGGCGTTCTACTGGAACTCGGCAATGCCCTGCGAAAGGGCGATCCCGATGAAGCCGAAGGCTGCTACAGGGAGGCCGCGGAGCTCTATGTAGCGAGGAAACAGCTTGAACCTGCCGCAGCCGCGTGGGTGAATCTTGGCATCATGTATTCCGAGCAGGAGCGCTTTGAAGAGTCGCTGGCGCACTATGAGAAGGCGCGCGATGTGCGGGAGCGTTCTCCGTCCGTGAAGCCTTCGCGCATCGGCGTGCTCTTGAACAATATGGCGAATTGCCAGCGGCGAATGGGCAATTACGATGAGGCGCACAAGCTGGTGGGCCGGGCGGTCGAATTCCTCTTGCAGAACGGAGATCCCGGACCCGCGGCGGCTTACGGAACCCGCGGACTCATCTTTCTGGATTCAGGCAACGATGCCGAAGCCGTGGAGTGGCTGCAGGAGTCCTATGCCGAGCGGAAGAAGGCGTCCAGCCCCAACTTTGAAACCATCGTGGAGAACCTGGAGAAAGAGATCGTCGCGTTGAAACGGCTGGGCAGGATGGAAGAAGCGGCCCTCGCAGAGGATCGCCTGAGGCTGGCGCGCGCCGCGATGAATGAGATCCCTCAGCCCTGGATCTGGTAGCATCCTCTTTGGAGAATTCTCAGCATGGATGCCCTGACCAACGCGAGCCTTGGCGCCCGCCGCAATGAAGATATCGCACTCGATCTGCTCAAGTTTGTAGCCGGAACGGCGGGAGTGGGCCGGCCTGCCGCGCCTTCGACCGGCTTCAGCGGCTCGGGCGCGCCCAAGCCGGAGGAGCACGTTTGCCAGTTGCTCGACCTCTACAGCCGTTGCCTCAAGGTCGTAGAAGGCCAGGCGCCGGCGGTCGAGGACTCGGAAAGCGGGGCCGGGTTATAGCCGGTCAGCCCACTTTGCGCGTTGCCGTTGCCGGAGCAGGCGCCTTTGGCAAAAACCACCTCCGGGTCTATCGCGAGCTGGAGACGGCTGGACCTGATGCCGCCGGGGTTGGCGTCGCCCTGGTCGCGGCCGTCGAGCCGAACTCTGCCCGTGCCGCCGAGACCGCGGCTAAGTACGCGATTCCCGTCTTCGCTACCGTGGACGAACTTCTGGCTGCCGATCTCAAACTGGACGCGGCCACCGTCGCCGTTCCCACCGTGCATCATCACGCTGTGGCGTCGACACTGCTCGATGCGGGACTCGACCTGCTCGTCGAAAAGCCTCTAGCCGCCAGCTTGGCCGAGGCCGACGACCTGATTGCTAGAGCGGATAAAGGCAAGCGCATTCTGCAACCGGGCCACCTGGAACGCTTCAACCCCGCGGTGCTGGCCGTTCAGCCGCAAGTTCGCCGGCCCATGTTCTTTGAGTCGCACCGGCTGTCGGTCTTCACGCCGCGCTCGCTCGATGTGGATGTGGTGCTGGACCTGATGATTCACGATCTGGACATCGTGCTCACCTTTGCCGCTTCGCCGGTGCGCGAGGTGCGGGCCGTGGGGCTGCCGATTCTTTCGCCCAAGGTGGACATCGCCAATGTTCGCGTGGAGTTTGAGTCGGGCTGCGTGGCTAACTTCACGGCCTCGCGGGTTTCAACGGAACGGGTTCGCAAGCTGCGCTTCTTTGAGCCGCGGCAGTATGTCTCGATCGACTACGCGCGGCAGGATTTGCTGGTGATCAGCGTTGAGGCAGGCGCGGGCAAGGCGTCGGAACTGATTGCATCGCTGCCACCGCAGGTTGCCGCATTGCTGCCGCCGGGGATCGCAGCGGGAATCGCGTCGGGGAAGATCGACCTGGCGAAGATTGACCCGGCACTGATTGCGCAGTTTGCCGCCATGGCAAAGATCGATCCGTCGGTGATCGCACAGTTCACAAATCCTGCGGGAGCGCACGCGAGCTTGAGCTTCTCAAAACCGGCCGTTACGCCGGGGGAGCCGCTGCGTTTGGAAATTACCTCTTTTCTTGAGTCGGTGCGGACGCGGCGGCCATCGCTGGTCACTGCTCGCCAGGGCCGCGAAGCGCTGGCGCTGGCTTTGGAGATTCAGGCGGCCATGGGGGCACACGCCAAGCGCGCTGGGCTTGAGGACTTTTTCAATCCCGGCGCGTAGCTAGTATGGTGAGTCCGGAGTTCATCGAAGAACAACCGCAGATTCTTCGACTCACCACCCCCGAACTGAAAGACGTTCGGGGCCCCGTTCGCTCAGAATGACAGCCGGTTTTGTGTTGCGTATTTCAGACTCAGGAGACTAGAGATTCAGAACTTTTCCTATTTTGAAGAGGGCGGGGATGAAGGCCACCAGAAACCCTGCCACAGCTACGGAATATGCGGCGGCCCTGGCGCCGGAGACGTACCCCTCCCTCAGAGCCATCACAACCAGAAGAGAGAGGACCGGCAGATTCAAGGCCACGGCCGTTGCGAGACCCGGCATATAGCTGCGCTGCGCCACTGAGGCCGCAAGGTGCGGAATCAGGACGTTGGCTAACGTAACGACCATCGATCCAAATGCCAGGTAGGTCCAGATACTCTGTTTCCCTGATTCCGCACTCAGAGCTGTGACAGCGAAGGCCAGGACGGTCAAGACGGCCGCGGCAAAACGGAAGACGCCCGGTGAGACAGGGGTATGCCAGAAGCCTGTCCGTCTCGCCCATGCTGGGAGCCATATGGCCTCTTCCGCATTGTGAAGCGTCATGACAATCGGGAAAAGCCACAGCAGATTCCGGTAACTCATCACCGTCTCTCCTTGTTGTCCTGCTCCGCGTCTTATGAAACAACTGCGCCATCGTGTGTGAGTTGGCGTGGAAACACAAGAGCTGGTTGCATAAGCCCCATCAACGTAGCCGAAAACATCCCTCAGGGGCTATTGCTTACTGAATAGGTAATATCCTTGCGCCGTCCCTACGGGACTCCGCAACAAACTCGTGGAATCCCTTTTCCCCACGCTGAGGCGCGGGGCTAACCAACTCTGCGCCTCCGGCGCGTTGATGTGGACATTACTTCTGCATTATTGAATAAAGCCCGTTGTTCCATTGATTGTCTTGCGGCATGGGTGAAGCCGTGACCTTTCAAAGCGGATTGATGCTACCAACTCCAAGCCCCCATCTTCCTCAAGCAATTCCCAGCACACGATTAATCGAGCCGACGATGTACTTCCAGACGAGATAATAGCCGGCCAGCGCGGCCAGGAAGCAGGGTGCGATCAGCGTGTAGGGGATCTCGTAAGCGTTGAACCAAGTAGCGCCGTGCGAGCCCAGCACGAGCACGCCCAGGCAACTGGCTGTGGTTGCGCCGATAGGCATCATCAGGAGGGGCAAGATGGCTCCGTGCGGGCCGATGGGCAGATGCGTGAGCTCGTGCGACGCAAGCCAGAGCATATTCCACAACCCAAAGATCGAAGGCACCACGGCCATGGGAAAGATCAGCGCCTGTTCGATGGGGACCGGCACTTTGAGGACGATCCGCACCACGATGAAGACTGTTAGAAGCAACGGCAGGATGAGCGTGGGCAGAAAGATGCCGGCCAGATAAGCGCGTAGATAGGGATGGGTGTTCATGGGTTCCTCCGATTTCTGCGAGCGTGCGCCCGCTGTCTCACAGGTAGTAGAGAAGCAAGGGAATCGAGGCCGGAAAGGACGCGACGAGCAGCACGAGGCCGGCCGCAAGTGCCCGATCGAACCAAACCCAAAATGGGGCCCAGTTGAATCCTGCTTGGCCAGTTGAGAGCTGAGCCGCGGAGTCTGCGTCGAGGCGCCCGAGCATCACTGGCCACAGGTCGCGTGCCGGCTCGGCGTCCGCATCGACCGGCGGCAGGGCCTGCTGCAAGAGCTTCTTCATGCGGGCTTGCTTATCATCTTGATCGTGTTCATTCATGGCGTGATTCCTTGTCTTTCCAGGTCTTTTCTGAGCAATCGAAGCGCGCGGAAGACGCGCAGTTTGACAGCTGTAACCGAAATTCCCAGCGCCGCGGCCACATCTTTTTGCGGCTGCCCTTCGATGACCGCAAGAGTGGCGGCTATTCGCAGCTTGGGCGGCAGCCGCTCGAAGGCCAGCGCCGTCTTCGAGCGAATCTCGGCAGTGATTGCCGGGTCGCCCTCGGGCTGAGCAGCAACTTCACCGCACGCTTCCGCACCGAGTTCGACGGTATCCCGTTTTGCCCGCAGCCAATCGAGCGCCGCGCGGGTGGCGATGCGCCGCGCCCAGCCTTCGAAGCCCTGCGCCGGCTCGAAGCGGTCGTGAGCCCGGTGAATGCGCCAAAAGCTCTCGATGGTCAGGTCATCGGCGGCGGAAGGGTCGCGGACGATGCGGAGAATCCAGCCGTAGACAACGTGTTGATGCTGGTGAAAGAGCGTCTCGAAGGCGGCCAGATCGCCTTGGCGAAACTGGTTCAGGACGTCGCTCGATTCGTTCTGCATCCGTCCTTCCCCTTTCTACTTAGTCTTACGGCGCTGTTACTGGAAAGGTTACATGTTATGCGCGGCGGACAGTGTAGTGTCTCAATGGTAGCGTCCGTTGTCAGAGACTCGCAGCGATCAAAGGGTTTATCCGGTAGATCCTCAGGGGCTAAAGCCCAGCCTTTGTTTGTTCGGCTTGCGGCACGACTGAAGTCGTGCCCTGACTCTTGTCGCAGCTAGCGGGGGTTTTTCCGCAGCCTGTAAAGCCCACATCTTTTTTGTGGCGTTTACGGCACAACTGAAGTCGTGCTCTTTCAAAGCATAAATAACCATCAGTGTGGCGGATACCAGTAGCTTCTGTTTTTTTGTAACTCCGGGAACACTTTCTCAGGCCCCGGTGTCTATCTAAGTACAGTGGTTTCGATTGGGAGATGCGGAGTGCCTCGAGCCCCGCTCCCCGCGCCGAGTTAGCGCGCGAGAGCGGCCAGCCCGCTCGCGCCTGAATATGGCCTCTAACTCCCAGGCGGCGCGACTGAATTGGTTTTTCAAGGGGAGGCAGGCCATGTTTGAAGACTCCACATTTGAATCCGCAGGCAGAATTCGTACCCGCAGCCGCCGCTGGATGATCGCGGCCTTCGCTTTCAATGCCTCCATCGTGCTGGCGTTTGTGCTGGTTCCGCTGCTTTGTCTGGAGGCTTTGCAGCCCAAGACCATCACCACGCTGATCCCAGTGCCGCCGGCGCCGCACGTGCAGCAACAGGAACCGAAACCAATGGCGCAGACTCCTCGGCCCGCAGATGCAGTGCCGCAGAATCCGTATGCTGCGCCGAAGATCATTCCTGACAAGATCTACTTCGCCAAGGACCCAGAACCGGTGGTGTTCGTGAACCCAGACACGGGCCCCGGCATTCCGGGCAGCATCGGCCCGGACGATCCATTTAGTCGTCGGCCCGCGCCGCGCGTTGTCCACCCGGCGCCGAGTGGTCCGATGAACGTCCCATCAAGGGTCGAGGCAGGGCTCATCCTTCACAAGACAATTCCGGTCTACCCGTCCATCGGGCTCGCTATGCATGCGCAGGGCACGGTGATTCTGGCCGCCACCATCTCCAAGAGTGGAAACATCGAGAATCTGCACGTAGTCAGCGGTCCGGCGGTGCTGCAACAGGCGGCGCTCGACGCCGTGAGCACCTGGCGCTACCGGCCCTATCTGCTCGACGGCCAGCCCGTCGAGGTGGAGACCACGGTTGAGGTGATCTTCCGTTTGGGGCAGTGAGAGGCGCTCGTGGATAGAACTTATCCGTAAATTGAGAAAGGAAAGTAGCGCCGTGTCTCCTGACCGGCTGTACCTGCGGCGCCCACGCCGCCAGGTGTCGCCTGTGGGTCTGGAGACCCACAGGACAGCCGACCGGGAGGTCGGCGCTACCAATGTACGGATGGGCTCTCAGTGGCCGTCGGGTCTGGCGGCGTTCAGGCCGGCAAAGACGGCGTCATAGCGGCCGCTCTTGGCGGCGAAGCGGAGGCCTTTCACGTTTTCTACGCAGATCTCAGAGGGGGTGGGCTGCGTCTTCAGGATCTGCATGACTTCGGCAATGAATTGGTTGAGGGGCATGGCGCGCGGGTCGTCGGCTCCGTCCATCAGGTGGGTGGCCACATAGGGCGGGATCAGCTCGAGAACCTCGATCTGCGTTGCCCTGAGCTGATAACGCAGCGACTCGGTGTAGGAGTGGATCGCGGCCTTGGTGGCGCAATAGGTCGGGGTGAGCGCCAGAGGAAGAAAAGCCAGTCCTGAAGACACGTTGACGATGGCGGCGTGGGGCTGCCGCTGCAGGTGGGGCAGCAGCGCCGCCGTCAGACGGATGGGGCCGAGCAGATTGGTGGTGATGGTGGCCTCAGAGTCGGCCAGATCGCTTTGCTGGGCGAGCAGGTTCTCTGGGCGCATGATGCCGGCATTGTTGATGAGCACATTGAGCGTGGGGAATTCGGCGGCTGCCTGGGCGGCGAAGGCGCGGATGTCGACGGGATCTTCAATGTCGAGGGTGAGCGACTTCATGCCGAGGTGAGCGACGGTGGTTTCGTCGAGGGCGTTCTTGCGGCGGCCTGCGATGATGATCTGGTTGCCCAGCTTGTGCAGTTCCTCGGCAAGGCCGCGGCCAATGCCGGAGCCGCCGCCGGTGATGAGGATGGTGTTGCCGGTGATATTCATGGGGATTCATACCTCCAAGGGACATGATAAGGGCAACAGGTGAATCCAGGCCTGCAAAGGTGAAGGCAAAGACGGAGCGTCTGACAAGGGAGTTTGCCTGCTTGGAGTGATGCAGATCACATCCCTCGACTAAAGGCGTGCCCCAGAATCAATCATCCGATGGGAGGAAGTTCAACCTCGCCTCGGGGTGGTTCGGTTCGGTGTTCGGCGGGTAACGCTTTCGGGGGAGAGGAATCCACATGGCAACCCAGGTTCTCTGCAAGATTGACGTTGAATCGACCACTGTCTTCAGGCTCGGGGACATTCTTCCCAAATCGCTCTGGTCGCCTTACAGAACCGCAGTCCCCGCTTTCGTCAAAGGATCTGAGCGTGCAGCCGACGGAAGTGCAGGGGATGGAAGTTGCTTCACTGGCGCTTTTGTGGCATTCGCCCTCGAGGCTGTCGCGGCGCTCGGCGTCTACGGTGTCTGGCAGATCTGGCACCTCCTCCGGTAGCCACCACCTGCGCCACCTGCGATGGGGCTGGGCGCTCGCTTTTCGCTCGCATGGGGTTCGTGGATTGCCTGCTCCCAAAAGCGGGACTTGGGGCACCCGGCTCACCTGCGGACGCCTAAGACCCGCTCATCGCGAAAGATGCCACGATGAACGGGGCACAGTCCCCAATTTCCCACGGCTGTTTCCTACCGATCAGTGGGGCACCAAGCGGTGCGACCAGACGCTCGCTCTTCGCTCGCTTGGGGTTCGTGGTCTCCCAGGTCCCCAAATGCGAGGGACCTGGGGCACCCATGTTTGGGAGATCTGCAAAGCTTGACTGCCTACTTCTTCAGCGGCTTTCTTGCGAAGTAGTAGAGGGCGAAGGCCAGGGCGGCGAAGGCTAGGACGCTGACATAGTTGTTATCGATGAAAGTGTGGGGGAAGTTTAGTAGGTCGCGGCTGTCTTTGAAGGTGGTTTCATAACCTTTGAGAGCTACGCCGATTAGGCCTACGATGCCGCCTGCGGCAATAAGTCCCGAGGCGAAGAGAGAGCCGGGGGAGATTTCGCTATCGGTGGATTCTCCGCCGGTTTTTTCGACTGCCGCATCGACGAACCAGCGCACCATGCCGCCGCAGAAGATGGCTAGAGTCGTTCCAATAGACAGGTAGGCTCCGACGGCGAAGCTGAGCGAGCGGACGCCTAATAACTCGACGGCAATGACTAGAAATACACCGAGAAGAACCAGACCCCAGGGTAATTTGCGACTTAGGATGCCATTAATCACGGTTGCCATGAGGCGTGCCTGTGGCGCGGCGGCTTTTTCGCTGCCGATGCCTTGTATCCACTGGACTTCGATTTGGTGGGTGGCGGGGGAGTAGAGGTATTTGCCGTCGGCCAACTCCGGCGAACCGAGGGCGTTCAGGATCGTGTATTCGGCCTTGTGGTGGGAGGTAGAGGATTTGTCTGCTGCGAGAACGTGAAATGTTTCAGGCAGGCGCTTGGCGTCGGTTTGCACTGCGACGCCGGGATGAGATGCGTTGATGTCCCAGGGCTGCGAGGCGGAGTGGAACTCCTGCAAGCCGGTGTTCATCAGGTTGAGCGTGAGGCCGATGGCGACTGTGGAGACGACGACGCCGATCATTAACGCAATCTGTTGCAGGCGAGGCGTGGAGCCGACGAGGTAGCCGGTCTTAAGATCCTGCGAGGTGTCGCCGGCGTTGGCTGCGGCGATGGCGACGATGCCGCCGATGGTAATGGCGAGTGCGCCGTATGCGGGGGCTGTCCATCCCTCGAAGAGGAAGACCGCGCAGGTGGCCATGAGGGTGGCGATGGCCATGCCCGACATGGGGTTGGCCGAGCTGCCGATGAGGCCGACGATACGCGAGCTGACGGTGACAAAGAGGAATCCGAAGATGACGACGAGCAATGCGGCGGCGATGTTAGGCAGGACTCCGACTTGCGCTCCGGGCACCGGCTTGAAGGTGAGGAAGACGAAGGTAAGGACAACGATGGCCAGCGAGCCGAAGACGACGGTGCGCATGGAGAGGTCGTCCTCAGTGCGAATAGGCTTGGCGCTGCCTTCCTTGGTGGCGCGCAGGTTTTTGAAGCCGGCGGCGAGGGCGCTGACGATGGTGGGCAAGGTGCGGAGAAGAGTGATGAGTCCGGAGGCGGCGACGGCGCCGGCGCCCATGGGGCGGATATAAGTGGACCAAAGCTGGCTGGGGCCCATGGCGGCGATGGGGATGGTGCCGGGATAGACGGGGCCGGACATCGCCTTGCCAAAGAAGTAGATCAGGGGCATGAGGACGAGCCAGGAGAAGACGCCTCCGGCGAAGATGACTCCGGCGATGCGCGGGCCGATGATGTAGCCGACTCCTAAATACTCCGGAGTGGCATCGGCCTTGATGGAGGAGCCTTTGAGGACGTGCTGGGGGCCGAAGTCGGGCTGAAACTCTGGTGTGCCGGGCCAGGCCTTGAAGAGGTTTTCATTCTGGAAGAAGGTATAGACGCCGCCGATGCCGAGGCCGAAGAAGACGCGGCTGGCGAAGGAGCCTCCCTTTTCTCCGGCGATGAGGACATCGGCGCAGGCTGTGCCTTCGGGGTATTTCAGGTTGCCGTGCTCCTGGACGATGAGCTGGCGGCGCAGGGGAATCATGAAGAGCACACCAAGCCAGCCGCCGATCAGGGCCAGCATGAAGATGCGGGAGTACTCGAGATCGAAGCCGAGAAAAACCAGCGCCGGGAGAGTGAAGATGACTCCCGAGGCGATGGACTGGCCGGCGTTGCCGGTGGTCTGGACGATGTTGTTCTCAAGAATAGATCCGCGGCCGAAGGCGCGCAGGATGCTGATGGAGAGGACGGCAATGGGGATGGAGGCGGCTACCGTGAGGCCGGCGCGCAGGCCGACGTAAACTGTGACGGCGCCGAAGATGACTCCGAAGATGGAGCCAAGCAGAATGGCGCGGAAGGTGAACTCGGGGGGCTTCTCGTTGGGCGAGACGAAAGGTTGAAAGACGGGGGGCTGAATGACGGGGGGTTGAGAGTCGGGCACGATAAGCCTCCAAGGGTCGCGGGCGGGTTTGGGGCAGATTCCCTGAAGGGGAAGTGTAGCAGTGAAGGGGGTTGTGGGGACAGGTGCGGGCTCGTCTTGCAGGGATTCCGGGAACGTTGGAGGCTGGAGATTCAGGGTGGAAATGCAAAGGCGAATGTTGGGAAAAATGTGGCGAGTTAGCGACCGCTGCGCGGGGTTGGCGAGTTAGCAAGTTGGCGAATGGCGGCTCGTTCTGAGACTGGTTAGGTAGATCGATGAAGGTTCGACGTTTCCCGCCCATTCGCCAGAAAAAAGGCGAATGGATGGGGCACGGAGAGTCCTATCTGCGAGCCGGATCAACCGATGCTGGCTACTGGCGTTTTGACTGGGCGGAAGAGCCAGAGGTTTAGCAGGAGAAAGAGCAGGCCACCTACGGTGAATTTGAGCCAGATGGGGGCGTGCGAGGGGGAGAAGAAGCCTTCCAGAGAGCCAGCGATGACTAGCAGGGGGATGATGCCGGAGACCAGTTGCGTGGCTTCGACACCGCCGCGGGCGACCGACTCCTTCCAGCGCAACGGGCCGGGGAAGAGCATGGAGTGTCCGAGGCGGAAGCCGGCGGCTCCGGCGATGAGGATCGACGGCAGCTCAAGCGAACCGTGCGGGGCGACAAAGCTCCACAGGGCCAGCGACATCTCGTAATGGTGGCAGGCCGCGCCGATCACGCCCAGCATGATGCCGTTCTGGAAGAGGGCGAGGAAGGTTCCCAGGCCGAAGACGATTCCCCCGGCAAAGGTAATGAAACTGACGGAGAGGTTGTTGGTCATGATGGCGCTGGAGGCCAGGGGCGCAACACTGACCACGGACTCGGTCCACATCGTGTGGCGTTCCATGGTGGCGATCATCTCCGGGCCGACGAAATGGCGCATGAACTCGGGGCGCGCAGAGGTGAGCGCGGCGCCGAGCAGACCGAAGGCGGTGGAGACGAGGAGCGAAGCAGCGACGTAGCCGATCTGGCGCTGGAAGATGGCCGGATATTCGTCTCGGAGGAAGCGAAAGATGGTCAGCAGATTGGTCTTTTGGCCGGAATAGATGATATGGTGGGCGCGAGCCAACAATTGATTCACATGCTGCGCGTAGGTGCGGGAGGTGGGGTCCTGGCGCAGCACGGAGAGGTCGGCAGCCACCTGCCGGTAGAGCAGGGCCATCTCCTGCAACTCGGCGCGGGAGAGCTGGTCGAGGCCGCTCGAATCGGATTGGGCCAAGAGAGACGAGAGCCGGTCCCAGTAGGGCCGGCGCTTGAGGATCCACTGGTTGGAGAGGATTTGCGCCATGGAGATGGGTTCAGATCAGCTTAACATCGATACGCCGGAGCTGGTCGATATCGAGATGCCGCTGGCCGGAATAGGCAGCCGGTTCATCGCACTGCTGGTCGATTATCTGATCTGGGGAGCCGCATTCCTGGTGCTGGGAGTGCTGGCTGCGTTCATCTTGCCGGGCATCAAGGCATTTTCAAAGATTTCGGCGCAATGGGCCGGCGCAATCTTTATTTTCATCTTTTTTCTCTTCCACTGGGGTTACTTCACGCTGTTCGAGGCGTTCTGGAACGGGCGCACGCCGGGCAAGCGGGTGGCGCGGATTCGCGTGATTCAACGCTCGGGGCGGGCGATTGGCCTTTTCGAGTCGATGGCCCGCAACCTGGTCCGTTTTGTAGACCAGATTCCGCTTATCTATGCCGTAGGGGTGGTCACGATGTTCGCCACACGGCAGCACCAGCGGCTAGGCGACCTGGCGGCGGGGACGCTGGTGGTGCGGGATCGCGAGCATGAGGCGCCGCTGTGGGGCGATTCAGGGACGCGGACTTTCACGGCGCAGATTTTTGCGCCGAGCGCGCCGGCTCCGGAGCCGCACATGGCCTTGTCGCTGCCGTCGGCCGGGATTGCGAAGCTGACTTCGACGGACCTGGTGGTTCTGGAAGGGTTTTTCGCGCGCAGGCTCGACATGCCGCTGCCGACTCGGTCTGCGCTGGCTGAGCGGATCGCCGCCGCGATTCAGGCAAAATCGGGCATGGAACGGCCTGCGGACGCAAGCGTGGAGACTTTTCTGGAGGCTACAGCCCGCCAACTGAGGGACCTGGCGCGGATGCAATAGGGGTGGGAGGCTGGATCAGGCAGCAGTCGTTTCGCGGGTGCGGGAGTCGATAGCCTTTTCCAGTTCCAGCAGCTCCGCCAGCGCTCTCTCGGGGCAGATGTGCCGAGTCTCCTGCCGACCCAGTTCTCCGTCCGATTCCACAGACGAGGCGATGGTCATGAAGCAGAAGAGACAGCGGGTGTTGTAGGTCCCGTTTTCGTTTTGGGTGCGGCTGTACATCGTTCCTCGGGATTCTTCAAAGATTTAACGATGTTAAACGGCCTTTCGCTTGCTGGACGTGACCTGTGTCACCTGATTGTGTTTGGCGGGATTCGGGCATATTTGCTTTGCTCATGGAGAGTCTCTAGAGAGTTGCTCCCTGGTTTGGATTGTGGCGTAGTTGCCAGCAGGCGCTCTGGCCTGCCTGGGGAAACAAAGAGACGGAACAGGGTACGTCGATGGAGCCGAGATAGTCGAACTCCTGCTTGTTGCCCTTGAGCGGGATGGTGACGTAGCGGTTGACGGTGACTTTGGACTGGGGTGAGCCACGGAGCTTGTAGACGGCCCAATCGCCCGCATAAGCGACCACAAACGCCGCCACCAGAACCACCGCGGCCCGTTGCAGCCAACGCAGCAACCATCGCATCATGCGGATTCAGCCTTTCTGCTCAACCGGACTCGTGGTCGGAGGCGAGGGATCCGCAGTGGATTCGGCTTGATCCGGATGAGGGTCCGGGGTGAAGACGTGAAAGCAATCTCTGCCCTCGGCCTTGGCGAGGTAAAGGGCATCATCGGCACATTTCAACAATGCCTCCTCATCGAGACCTCCCGCGTCTGAGGTGCAGACCCCGACGCTGACGGAGACCGGGACTTCACGCCCGGCAAAAGGAACTGGTACAGCCAGCGATTTGACAATCTTGGCGGCGATTCCCTCCGCCATCTTCGGATCTTCCAGATCGGAGAGGAGCACGACGAACTCGTCTCCGCCCATTCGGGCAACCGTATCGGTTTTGCGCACGGCGCGCATGAGGCGATCCGCGGTGACGCGCAGGACTTCGTCGCCGCCATGGTGACCGAATGTATCGTTTGTGCTTTTGAATTTGTCGAGATCGATCATGAGAAGCGCCAGGCCCGTTTGATGGCGTCTGGCTGCCTCAATAGCAGCGGTGAGCCGATCATCGAGCAACAGACGGCTTGCCAGTCCCGTGAGGGCGTCGTGCAGAGCCATGTGCCGAAACCGGCTTTCACTTTCGCGGAGCTGCCTGGCCTGTTCCTCGACGCGCTTCCGCAGCACCATGACCCAGGCGAGCACGCAAAGGGCAGCGAAGAGCGCCACCGCCAGGAGAACGAGGAAATGGGCAGGCGACCACCAGGATGGACCTTCGAGGACAACCACATCCTGTGGCGAACGCATCAGAACCCGAAAGGACTTGGTGACCGCAATTCCTTCCCGCACATGGCTTCGCGCGTCGATCTGGACGGAGCAGATTCCGGTGACTCGCAATCTGCTTCCGACCTTCCATGGACTCGCATCAGCTCCCGCCATGCCTTTGGGCAACACGGCGGCGAAGACGGTATCTCCTGAGTTCAGCAGCAGCTTCAGTTCGGAAGACGCGAGATCGTTGCCAATCAACTTGCCTTCGATCTGAATGAGATCGGAATCGTGATTGCCTTCGAGAGCCTGCTCGACGGAGACGGGCACAGCCTCCACCGGTGTTCCCTTGCCGGCACTTTTGAGCACCGCATCCGTCAGGGCCGGCTCATTGTTATCGGTTCCCGCGAATCCCACGATGTCGACGAGGTCGCCCATAGCGAAATGTGTATTCTGGGCCGTTTGCACGCATATTCCGCGATTCGCATCTCGAATGCAGAGCGACGAACCGGGCCACTGGAGAGTGAGATTCCCGCGCACATGGACGCGATGAAATGAAGCGGAATACTCATCCCATTGCAATAACCCGCCGATCGGGGTGGTCGGCTGCCTGAAGGGATCGCCGGGCGCGGGCTCCACGATTCTGACCGCGGAGAGATTGGGCGCCATCAGATGGACGCCGATCATCTGGGAGGCGCCGTTGATGGTGGGAGCGGCATCGGCATGGATTTCGACTTTGGCATCGACCAGGCTGGAGTAATCCGCGCTGGCCTCTTTAGGCATGGTTACACTGATGGTTCCATCGAACATGGCCAGCTGCAGGGTCACGCTGCGAGGCAGTTCGTAGACGGCATGAATTGTTCCCTCGACCTCAACCCATTGGGCATCTTCGGCTCCGGTTTGCAGGTGCAGCAGGCTCACCCTGGGAGGGTTTGGCGGGAGGGGAGCATGGCCGATCACAATGATCTGCGGGTGGGCGACAATGGGGCCAAAGCCTCCAATGCTGCTGGCGCCGCGCACATCAATCACGGTTCCGGCGGGGAGCGGCACGATCGAAGTGGAAGGCGGTTTCACAAAGATGCCGCCAGTAGAATCTTGCATGAAGACTGCGGCGTATCCGGTACCGTAGTCCGGATCGAAGTAGGTGACTACACCCTTGATATGGATCGGATAGGCGCGGGCAGCTTCGCCGGAGGTAAGGCAATGCGCCTGATGTGCCGTGGTGAGGGTGGGGAGCTGGCCGGCCGGTAGATTTGCTGTTTGCCCGCTGGCTGTGGCAATCCAGCCGCAAAGGATCATGAGCAGAATGGCGGACGGCGCATCGAGAGGACTAAGGCAGAGCGACTTGAGGCAAGACATCACCCGCAATCCCCGGTACAGCCGAGGCGTGGTCTCCACTTGGTTGCGCTGCTCTGCGCTGTTTTCAACGGAAAATGAGGTCCCGGGTCTCAAGATTCGGGCCTTTCTCCCTCGAGGGAGTCTTCACTTCGACACACATCTACAGGGACTCTATCGGCAACTCTGAAGGAGTGCTTCATACTCTTCGCCTATATTACTCTCCATGATCTGGGACAACGGGCAAAGCGCCTTCACCGGATTGAAGCACTATCGGCCAAAAAGACATGATCTCCGGCGCAGGGCAGGATTCCGAGAAACTCGGCAAGGCGACGGGGAGGGAGCAGCCTCGGGAACGATCACCCTTTCGGTGCGCAGCAGACACGATCCAGCCTGGCCAGATCGGCGCGCATCTGCTTGTCGCTGCAGAGCGAGTGGAGTACAGAGGCAAGCAGAGAGGCAGCCGAAGGATCGGCAGGGGGGCAGATGCTGTAGTGCATCCACTTCCCTTCACGGCGTGCGGCGACGATCCCGGAGTTGCGCAGGTAGGCGAGGTGTCGAGAGATCTTGGGCTGGCTTTGGCCTAGAATCTCGACAAAATGGCAGACACAGACCTCGCGGCCGGCCATCAGGTTGAGAAGGCGCAGACGGGTGGTGTCTGCCAGGGTCGCGAAAAGACCGGCCAGGCTGAGAGGTTTTGAACAAGATCCCATGGACTCATTATATACGTCTTGACAAATATGAGCGCGAATCATATATTTGCTTAAGCGAATGTGAGGCGCTTGAAATGGATACGAAGACACTGGTTCAGGAGAAGTATGGGGCGGCGGCGCGAGAGGTGCGGAAGAGCGGCTCGGTAGCCTGTTGCGATCCGGCGCTGCGCTGTTGCGACCCGGTGACGACCAACCTTTATGAAGAATCGGAAAAGAGCGGGCTGCCGGCCAACGCCGTTCTGGCTTCGCTGGGATGCGGGAATCCGACGGCGCTGGCCGAACTCAAGGCAGGCGAAACGGTGCTCGACCTGGGCTCCGGCGGGGGCATCGATGTGCTGCTCTCGGCCAAGCGCGTGGGGCCGACCGGCAAGGCCTAGGGCCTGGACATGACCGACGATATGCTTGCGCTGGCTCGCGAGAATCAGCGCCAGGCTGGAGTGGAGAATGTCGAGTTTCTGAAGGGTGAGATTGAGAGCATTCCCTTGCCCGATAACTCGGTGGATGTGGTGATTTCAAACTGCGTGATCAACCTCTCGGCCGACAAGGATCGCGTGCTGCGCGAGGCCTTCAGGGTGCTGAAGCCCGGGGGGCGGTTTGCGGTCTCGGATGTAGTGGTAAAAGGCGAGGTCCCCGAGGAGGTGCGCAAGAGCATGCTGCTGTGGGTGGGCTGCATCTCGGGCGCGCTGGAGGAGCGGGAGTACGCGGCCAAGCTGGAGAAGGCAGGATTCTGCTGCATGTCGATGGAGCCGACACGCGTGTACACGGTTGAGGACGCGCGGCATTTCCTGGTGGAAGCTGGGATCGATGTGGATTCCATTGCCCCGCAGATCGAGGGCAAGTTCATGAGCGCGTTTGTCCGGGCGGAGAAGCCGGCTGCTGAATGTTGCCCGCCGGGCTGCTGCAACTGAGATACGGAATAGGCTGGAGTTCGTGGTTTCCCACCCATGCGACAGAAAGAAGTCGCATGGATGGGGCACGGAACGTCTACAAAATTCCTCGAGGAAACTACGATGGAAAGACCTTACAACATCCTTGTGCTGTGCACCGGCAACTCGGCGCGCAGCATTATCGGCGAAGCGCTCTTGAACACGATGGGCGGGGGACGCTTCAAGGCCTACAGCGCCGGCAGTCATCCGACGGGCAAGGTGAATCCCTTCGCTATCGAACAGGTGCTGGCGATGGGTTATCCGGTGGAGGGGCTCCGCAGCAAGAGCTGGGATGAGTTTGCGCAGCCCGGCGCGCCGGAGCTGGATTTCGTGATCACAGTCTGCGACAAGGCTGCGGGCGAGATGTGTCCGCTATGGCCGGGGCAGCCGGTGACGGCGCACTGGGGATTTCCCGATCCGGCGGCGGTGGAAGGCAGCGATGAGGTGAAGCGCGAGGCGTTCAGGCAGACGGCGCGGCAGATTCGCCATCGAGTGCAACTGTTTCTCAGCCTGCCGTTGGAGACGCTGGACCGGATGGCGATCGAGAACCGGATGCGAGCGATCGGGAAGCAAGCGCTATGACTGCGCATTTGCCGCGGAGGAGGATTCATGGAGTCTGATTCACAGCTTTGCTGCCCGATTCCGGCGCCGGGCGGACCCAAACTTTCATTTATCGACCGTTTTCTGACGCTGTGGATCTTTTTGGCGATGGCGGTTGGCGTCGCGCTGGGGCGGTTTGTACCGGCCTTCCCTGCCCTGCTGCAGCGCTTCCAGGCAGGCACGACCAACATTCCGATCGCAGTGGGACTGATTCTGATGATGTATCCGCCGCTGACCAAGGTGCAGTATGAGCGGCTGGGCGAGGTCTTTCGCAATCGCACGGTGCTGGGGCTCTCGCTGGTGCAGAACTGGGTGATCGGGCCGGTGCTGATGTTTGGGCTGGCGGTGATCTTTCTGCGCGACTATCCGGAGTATCGGACTGGGCTGATTCTGATCGGCCTCGCGCGGTGCATCGCGATGGTGATCGTTTGGAATGAGCTGGCGCGCGGAGACACGGATTATGCCGCGGGACTGGTAGCCTTCAACAGCGTCTTCCAGGTGCTCTTCTACAGCGTCTACGCGTGGTTCTTTCTGGCCGTGCTGCCGCCGCTGGTGGGATTGAAGAGCGTGGTCGTGGACATTCGCATGAGCCAGATCGCGGAGAGTGTCTTTATTTATCTTGGAATTCCGTTTCTGGCCGGAATGCTGACTCGCTTCGTACTGGTGCGGGCCAAGGGCTGCGCGTGGTATCAGACGCGCTTTGTGCCGGCGATCAGCCCGCTGACGCTGGCCGCATTGCTCTTCACCATCGTGGTGATGTTCAGTCTGAAGGGTAACTTAATCGTCCAGCTTCCACTGGATGTGCTGCGTATCGCCGTGCCGCTGCTGATCTATTTTGTGGTTATGTTTTTTGTCAGCTTCTGGATGGGACGCCGAATGGGCGCGGATTACTCGAAGACGGCTACGCTCTCATTCACGGCGGCGAGCAATAACTTCGAGCTGGCCATTGCGGTTGCGGTGGCTGTCTTCGGGCTGAACTCGGGCGCGGCGTTTGCAGCGGTGATCGGTCCACTGGTCGAGGTTCCGGCGCTGATTTTGCTGGTGCAGGTTTCGCTGTGGCTCAAGAGAAACTGGTTTGGAGAAAGAGCCAGCGTTTCGGCCTGAGTGGTGGATGGTTTCTGGAGGCAGAGGTCCCGACGAGTGAGAGCTTGGGCAGTCGGCCACCTGCGGTGGGGCCAAACGGCGCTTGCGCGCCATGGGGTTCGTGGTCTCCGAAGTCTGAAAGTCCAGACATGAGACATCCATTCTTATGGGTGGCAAGACGTGGGGCGCCCGCCATTCCCAGGTCCCCAAAGGCGAGGGACCTGGGGCACCCAGGGTTATGGATGGGCACCTGGTCCACCCGCCTGTGACCTGGCGGCCTCAACTCAATTGTGGTAGTTTATAAACTACGAAGGTCGTAAAGATGGAGTTTAAACAGACCGAGACCTTCCGAAGATGGCGGATACGGCTCAAGGACCAGCGGGTACGCGCACTGATTGCGTCTCGCCTTGATCGCCTTGCCTTTGGGAATGCCGGGGATGTAAGGCCTGTAGGACAAGGCACCAGCGAATTGCGGATCGACTACGGCCCAGGCTTCCGCATTTATTTCCAGAAACGAGGCGAGACCATCATCATCCTGCTGTGCGGGGGAGACAAGAGCACACAGGCCAAGGACATCCAAACGGCGAAGCGTCTGGCAGCGGAATGGAGCGAAGAGGATGGCTAAGAAAACCGTGCGTGAGAAGTTGACCCCTTACGATCCCGCCGAAGATCTTGGATCGGACGAAGCCATTGCGGTCTTCATGGCGGAGGCATTTCAAACCAACGACGCCGGCTACATCGCTCATGCTCTGGGCGTCGTAGCCCGCGCCAAGGGAATGGCCCAGATTGCCAGCCAGACTGGCCTCTCCCGCGAGCAGCTTTATCGCTCTTTCAGTGAAAAGGGGAACCCGACGCTGAAGACAACTCTGGCGGTGATGGAGGCCCTCGGCGTCAAGCTGACTGCAAAGATCCCTACTGCGGCGTGAGGAGGACTGGCCCCTTCGACAAGCTCAGGGCAGGCTGTCCAGGCGGGCGGCGCTTGCGCGCCATGAGGACTTGCCGTCCGGGCGGACGGCGCTTGCGCGCCATGAGGTTCGTGATTTCCCACCCTTTCGCCAAGTGCGCGAAAGGATAGGGCACCCGGCATCGATGGGATTCATCGTCGCCCTCACTCATCTCAGCGGCGGGTTAAGGCTTAGACAGCGGGACCGGTGGTGGAGGATCAAGTTTTACAGACTTCAGTACTGTCCGAAAAACAGCCAAATCTGCATCGAGATGGCTCGCGTCTGTTGTCAAACGCATATCATAGTTGACCGATGGAACTGAGGCGTCGAAACTCGGGTCAGGCTTACCAGCATGCGTAACCACAATGATCTCGATCGAACCGTGCGAATGATTTATTCTTGCCGCTTCGCTCGGCAAGCCGTTGACGCTCAAATCAGCTGGAGCAGGGATGCACACCGCACCAGGTTCATTCCAAGTAAGTGGTTCGTATGCGCATAGCGATTTGAGAAACGTATGTAGGGTTTTGCTTTCATCAGCTACGTACCCCCCGAATATTATCATCCACCTTTTCTGACGTAGGTCGCTTCTGCAAGCACTCGAATCCTCCGAGCCTAGGAGCATGGCGGGACCGTGATCACTTCCTCCTGGATCAGGGCAAAGCCATGCCCCCGGAGGGATGTGAAGAAATATGCCGTAGTCCTTATTTCGATAGACTGACTTGCGCGAAGCTGCGTTGGCTACCGAACACAAAATCATTAGGCTGATCAACACTCGCGAGAATCTCATCTTCCTGCCCCCGATCACAGAACCCCGAATTGTCAATTGCTCCTTCAATCCGACTATTGCCGGGTACACCCAGTTCTCGGCACAGAGACCTGGAAGCTAACACCCGCTTACTTACTAAGTTGTTTCACAAAAAACTCGGCCATTAGTTTGTTGGCTTCGATCGATTCGGGGAGATTCGAGTTATACCAGAAGGCGTGGGGCAGGGCGTCATAGACTACCAGGCGCGCATCGACGCCGGCATTGAGGTAGGCGCGGTGCAGATTCGCTGTGCCGCTGAGCAGCAGGTCGCGGCCACTGGTGACGAAGAGCGTCGGCGGCAGGCCGTGCAGGTCGGAGTAGATGGGCGAGAGGATCGGATCTTTGGGGTCGGTGGAGGTTACATAGTCCTGATCGCGCGGGCCGGGGTGGGGCGGGTC